>MDTG01147566.1_pt1 | contig 20638 bp, 17 predicted proteins | sample 811421 | NCBI WGS metagenome assembly MDTG01 (sample SAMN05326645, study PRJNA326480) | marine metagenome | isolation source: seawater | place: Pacific Ocean: South East | collected 2011
CGGCCAGCTCGGCGGGCAGCGTCGCCGCCGCGCCGACGAGCTGCCAGTCGCCGTCGACGGTCACCAGCGGCCCGTCGTCCGGCGCAGGCACGGCCAGAGACACCGTGCCGTCCCAGCGCAGCGCCTGCTGACGGCCCGTCACGCCGCTGTGCTCGAACGCCGCGTCCGTCAGGTTGACCGGGCCGCTCACGTCGAGGCGCAGCACGCCGTCGGCGCCGAGGCGGCCGCCGAGGCTCAGCGCCAGGCCGACCCGACCGCGGATCGACCGCAGCCCGGCCAGCGCTTCCAGCTCCGGCGCCACGCCCGCCAGATCGAAGTCGGTCAGGGTCAGCTCGCCGGAAACGGTGGGTTGATCCGACCAGGGCGCCACGTCGCTGCGAAGCGTCAGCGGCGCGCCGTCCACCGACAGGTCCAGCACCAGCTCCGCGCTTTCGTCGCCGAGCCAGGAGTAGTGGCTGCCGACCCGCACCGCGCGAATCTCCACGGTGGTGTCCAGCACGCCGTGCCGGTAGGTCAGCGCCACGTCGCCGAGGTTCACGAAGTCGGAGCCGAAACCCCAGGGCGCAGGTTCCGCGTCCGGCGCCGCCGGGGCCGGACCGTCGTCCGGGGCCGGAGTCCCCGCCGGCAGGCGGACGGCGCCGATCCGCACGCCGTCGTCGCCGACCGCCACGTCGATCCGGGCGCCTTCCAGACGCAGCCGCTCGACGTGCACGCGGCGCGACACCAGAGGCCACCAGCGCACGTCCAGCTCGGCCAGCGCGACCGAGAACCGGGCCTCGGGACCGTCACCGGCTTCCAGGGCTTCGACCCGCAGCGCCCCGCTGAACGGGTTGAAGTCGATGTCGCCGATGGTGGCCGCGTCGGCGCCATGGTCCCGCAGCCAGCCCTCGGCCACCCGGGCGGCCACCACCGGCAGCGCGATCAGCACGATCGCCAGCAGCACGGCGATGCTGCCGCCGATCAGCAGCGCCCGGCGCGCGCCGGGGCGATTCCTCAGGTATTCGGCGACGGCGGCAGCGCCGCGATGCTCGGTAGTCGTCATGGTCCGATCATACGGTGGCTTCGCCGGTGGCGGTCAACCGGCGCCGGGGTCTTTCAGGCAGCGCCCGGGGCGGCATCCCCGGCGGCACGGCTCGCCGCGTTGCGCCGGTCCAGCTCCCGGCGGATCTCGCCGTGGGCCTGCTCGTCGAGGCTGAAGCGGCTGAACAGGGCGGCGCCGATCAGGTAGCACACCAGCGGGAACAGGCCGTACAGGGTCACCATGGCGATCTGCACCGTCATGGTCTGGGGCACGTTCGGCACGAAGCCGACGAACTGCAGGACGAACCCGGTCAGCAGCAGCATGACGCCCATGCCGCCCTTGTGCACGAAGTTCCAGGCGGCGAAGTAGGAGCCCTCCTTGCGCTCGCCGGTGACGTACTCGTCGTAGTCGATGACGTCGCCCTGCACCGACGGCGAGATCGTGCCGCCGGCGCCGGCCGCCAGCCCGGCGAACACCGCGGCGACGGAGATGTAGATGCTCTTGGCCAGCAGCGAGTCGATGAACGGCAGCGCGAACATGGCGCCGAAGGACACGCCGGTGAGCAGCATCGAGAACATCCACAGGCGCACCTTGCCGAAGCGGCGCGACAGGGGAATCCACAGCGGCACCGAGATCGTCGACGGCACCATGTAGCAGAGGATGAACAGCGGGGCGAGGCCGGGCGCACCGACCACGTACTGGGCGACGTAGAGGGTGAGCACGCCGATGGCCGCGCTGCCGATGTGCTCGATGAACGCCACCACGATCAGCAGGCGGGCATGGGGGTTGTGCCAGACGTCCTTGAAGGCCTTGAACGGATTGGCGTCGATGCGCCCCTGGTACTCGGCCGGCTCGCGGAGCTGGATGCCGGCGAACACGATCAGCGCGCTCATCACCAGCGAGGTGCCCACCGCAAGCTGCAGCGCCAGGCCGCGCGCCTGCTCCGGCCCCTGCTGCTCGGCCTGAATGAGAAAGTAGAAGCTGACCAGCGAAAGAATGGCGCCGAACGTGTAGAACGCGTGACGCATGCCGAACAGCCGGCTGCGCTCGTGATAGTTGGTGGACAGCTCCGCGCCCAGGGACAGGTGCGGCACGAAGAACACGGTCATCGCCGAATAGAAGCCGATGATCGCCACCGCCATCCAGGCGATCAGCGCCCCGCCCTCGAGGGCGTCCGGCGGCGCGAACACCATGATGAAGGCTCCGGCGATGGGCACGATGCTGGCCACCAGCCAGGTCCGCCGGCGCCCCCAGCGGCTGCGCGTCCGGTCGGACAGATAGCCGACCAGCGGGTCCGACACCGCATCCCAGATGCGCGACGCGCTGAAGATCAGGCCCATCACCGCCGGCGCGATCAGCAGCACGTCGGTGGAGAACTTCATCACGTACAACCCGAGCAGGAGGTACATGTAGCCGGCGCCAATGGCCGGCGCGCCATAGGCCAGGACCATGCGTCCCGGCACGCGGTGAGCGTCTGGTGACTGCGGCGCGCTCGCCATGGTGCCGCGGATCAGGCGTTGCGGATGGTCAACCCGCCATCCACCGGCAGCGCGACGCCGGTGGTGAAGCCCGCCGCCGGCAGCACCAGCGACAGGGTCATGTGCGCCACTTCCTCGGGGTCGGCATAGCGCTTGAGCGCCACCCGCCGGCGGGCGAACTCCTGCTTGGCCTCGTCGGGAATGCCCTGGGTCATGCCGGTGTGGATCGGCCCGGGGCAGATGCAGTTGACGGTGATGCCTTCGCCGCCGAGCTCCACGGCCAGGGACCGGGTCAGGCCGATGACCCCGGTCTTGGCGGCCGTGTACGGGCTGCCGTACTTGGTGGCGCCGAGCCCTTCGGTGGAGGCGATGTTGACGATGCGCGGATGCTCCGCCTTGCGCAGCCAGGGCAGCGACGCGCGGATGGTGCGGGCATGGGCCGTCAGCAGAATGTCCAGGGAGCGGGCCCAGTTGGCTTCGAACTCGTCGCTGTCGATGGGTGCGAACAGGGACACGCCGGCGTTGTTGACGAGGATGTCGATGCCGCCGAAGTGGTCGACGATCTCCGCGAAGGTATCGTTGATGGCGTCGGCGTCGCCGAGGTCGAAGGCCCAGCCCCGCACGTCGCCGCCGGCGTCGGCCACTTCCCGGGTCACCTTCTCGAGGGACTCCGCGTTCACGTCCAGGGCGGCGACCCGCGCGCCCTGGTCGGCGAACACCCGCACCGTCGCCCGGCCCATGCCGCTGGCAGCGCCGGTCACCACCGCCACCTTGCCTTCGATGGACCGGGAGAATGTCGTCAGGCTCATGATGTCGCTCCGTCGTTCTGCTGTTGTGCGAGGGCCTGCACGAACGGCCCGTAGTCCGGCCCGCGGCGCAGGTGCTGACCGCCGTCCACGGACATGACCGTGCCGGTCACCCAGCTCGCCTCGGGACCGCACAGATAGCGCACGGCGGCGGCAATGTCCGCGGTGACGCCGGTGCGGCCCAGCGGAATGTTGTCGATGTAGGACTCGTAGACCTCGGGCGTGGCGAACAGGCCGGCAGAAATGTCCGTCTCCACCAGTCCCGGGCAGATGCTGTTCACCCGTACCCCGGCCGGCCCGAGCTCGTCGGCCACGTTGCGCACCAGCATGTCGATGCCGGCCTTGCTGACCACGTAGGCATGCATGAACCGGTGGGTGCGCACCGCCGCGATGGAGGAGATGGCGCACATGGCGCCGCCGCCCGCCCGGGCGATGGCCTCGCCGGCGTGCTTGAAGGTGTAGAAGGTCCCGGACAGGTTGGTCTGCAGCACGTGCTGCCAGGATTCGTCCGTGGTGGCCGCCAGCGGCGCGATGGCGCCGGTGCCGGCATTGGCCACGGCGATGGTCAGCGGCGCACGGTCGTTCGCCTGTGCGATGGCCTCGGCCACGTCCGCTTCCCGGGCCACGTCGCCGGCCACCACGTCGACGGCGCCGAGGCCGTCCAGCTCGCGCTTCGCGTTCTCCAGCTTCTCAACGCTGCGGCCCATCAGCGTGACCCGGGCCCCGTCCTCGAGCAGGGCGCGGGCCGAAGCCAGTCCGATGCCGCTGCCGCCGCCCGTGATGAACGCGTGCTGCCCTGCCAACTTGTCCGACACGTAGGACTCCCCCTGTCTCCCCCCTGCTGCGGCGGCCCCGGAAATCCGGCCCGCTGGGGGCTGCCAATTGCATTCCCGGCGAGTATCCGGATAACGTTTACCGCGTTCTACTTTTACTTTCCAGATGGATCAGGTATGGCCGAAGCAGCCCGTTACGACACCTTTCACGACGACGACATCATCTCGCCGGAGCGCTACGGGCGCGTGGGCCATCCCCACGACGCCTTCGCCTGGCTGCGGGCCAACGATCCGCTGCGGTTCGTCGAGCCCACCAGCTTCCGGCCGTTCTGGGCGGTGACCAAGCACGCCGACGTGGTGGAGATCGAGAAGCAGCCGGAAGTGTTCGCCAGCGAACCCCGGCCGATCCTCCAGCCCGAGGTCAGCCAGCCGGAAATGCGCGAGGAGATCATCGCGCAGATCTTCGAGCGGCTGTCGGACTCGCCCAAGCTGCTGGAGGTGATGGCCACCGCCGGCGAGCAGGGGCTGATCCGCTCCCTGGTGCAGATGGACCCGCCGGACCACACCAAGTACCGCGCCCTGGTGCAGCCCTGGTTCAAGCCCTCCAACATCAAGCGCCTCGAGGATCGCCTCGGCGCCATCATCGGCGAGATCCTGGACGACATGGCCGAAGACGGCGGCGAGCACGAGCTCGACTTCGTGCAGGACATCGCCGTGTGGCCGCCGCTCAAGCTCATCGCCGAGCTGCTGGGCGTGCCCCGGGAAGACGAGTGGCGGATTCTCAAGCTCACCAACGAGCTGTTCGCCGGCGAGGACCCGGAGATGCGCCGGGCGGGGGACGACCCGCTGTCGGTCTTCGAGACCATCAAGGATCTCTACGACTACTTCACCCGGCTGACCGAGGAACGCCGCGCCAACCCCGGCGAGGACCTGGCCTCCTACATCGCCAACGGCCGCATCGACGGCGAGTACCTGCCGTACAAGGAACTCATCTCCTACTACATCATCGTCGCCACCGCCGGCCACGAGACCACCCGCACGGCGATCTCCGGCGGGCTGCATGCGCTGCTCACCCACCCCGAGCAGTTCGAGGCCCTCCGGCGCGGCGCCGACGACGAGGAAACGGTGAAGCTCGCCGTCGAGGAGATGATCCGCTGGACCACGCCGGTGGCCCAGTTCTCCCGCACCGCCACGCAGGACTACGAACTGCGCGGCCGGAAGATCGCCAAGGGCGACACGCTCGGGCTGTTCTACGCCTCGGCGAACTTCGACGAGGACGTGTTCGAGGCGCCGTTCGAGTTCCGCATCGACCGCAAGCCCAACCGCCACCTGGCCTTCGGCACCGGCCCCCACCAGTGCCTCGGGCTGCTGCTGGCCCGGCTGGAGATGCGCATCTTCTTCGCCCAGCTGCTGCCGCGCATCCGCCACATGACGCTCGTGCGCGAGCCCGATCACCTGCGCGCCAGCTTCGTGCACGGCTTGAAGCACCTGCCGATCCGCGTGGCGCTGCAGCCGCGCGCCGCAGGCTGAGCCGGTGCACCCGGCGCTGGCGCCGCTCGGGGAGCGGTTCGTCGCCTACCTGTCGGACCGCTGGCAGGAACCGCTCACCCTGACCGGAATCGAGCAGATCCCGGGCGGCGCCTCCCGGGAGACCTACCGGGTGCGGGTGGACGGGCCGGGCGGCAGCCGCGGGCTGATTCTGCGGCGCGATCCGGTGAGCAGCCTCATCGACACCGAGCGCGCCCTGGAGTACCGGACCTACCAGGCCGTCCACGGCACCGCCATCCCGGTGCCCGAGCCGCTGATCCTCGAAGAGGACCCGAGCCATCTGGACCGCCCGTTCTCGGTGATGCGGGAGATTGCCGGCTGCGAGAGCGCCGTGGCCGCCCTCGCCCAGCCGCCCTTCGACGGCCTGCGCGAGCGGATCGGCGAGCGCAAGTGGTCGCTGCTCGGCCAGCTCGCCGCCATGGACCCCGGCCAGCTCGGGGTCACCGGCTTCATGGACGTGCCGGACCATCCAGCCCGCCGCGAGCTGGATTACTGGGCCGGCGTCATCGACGCCGACGCCCTGCACCCCCAGCCCGTGGCCCAGGCCGCGATCCGCTGGCTGCGGCGGCACCTGCCGGCGCCCTCGGCGCGGCGCTGCCTGGTGCACGGCGACTACCGCTCGGGCAACTTCCTGTTCGACGCCGAGGGCGAGATCCGCGGGGTGCTGGACTGGGAGATGGCCCACGTCGGCGATCCCCTGGAGGATCTCGCGTGGTCGCTGGACCCGCTGTGGGGGTGGCCGGAACGGACGCTGGCCGGCGGCCTGCTGCCGAGGGAACAGGCCATCGCCATCTGGCAGCGGGCCAGCGGCATCGAGGTGGACCGGGAGGCCTTCCGCTGGTGGCAGGTGTTCGCCTCCCTGAAAGGGCTCGCCATCTGGATCTCCTCCACCGAGGACTTCGTCAACGGCCAGTCCAAGGAGCCCATCCTGGCCGTGGCCGGCTGGGTCATGACCGATCGCCAGAACCGCATCCTGCTGGACCGGCTCGACCCGGCCTCCACCCACGACTACGCGGAGCCGCTGCTGTGATTCCCCAGCCTTCCAGAGCCCTGGCCGATCTGGCCGGCAAGCTCGTGAACGACATCGCCCCGGAAACGTCCTCCACCTATGCCGCGGCCAACACCGGCATGATCGCCATGCTGCTCGGCGCGCTGGCCCAGGACGCGGAGCGCGCCGTGGCCAGCCGCATGGACGACATCGACGAGATGCAGCGGCTGTTCACCACCCTCGGCCGGGACTGCGACCCCGACAACGCCGAGGCCCGGACACGCTACGTGGGTCGTCAGCCGGCCTCGCTGCGCCTCGGCGACGTGGATGCGCTGCACCAGGACGGCATGGCGCTGCTGATCGCCGTGCACGCCTGGGCCGAGGATCACGACCCCGACCTCGACCGGTCCATCTGGCGGCTGCTGCACCGGCACACCGAGCGCAACCGGCTGGACCTGGGCTGAACCCGCCGGCGGGCTCAGCCGGCGGCATCCGCCTCCCGGGCCCGCAGATACAGCCACAGCGGCAGCGCCAGCGACAGTCCGACCAGCAGGTTCGCGGGTATCAGGAAGACCGCGCGCCGGCCCTCCCCGCTGGCGAACAGCCACACCCAGAACACCACCGAGGACAGCACCAGGTCGGCGGCCGCGCCGGCGGCCACCGGATGGCCGAACATGCCCCCGAGGAAGGCGCCCGGCGCCAGTCCGGCGGCGGCAAAGTGCTGCGCGAAGAACAGGTAGGGCAGCACGGTCCCCAGGACCGCGAGCAGCAGGTAGAGGGTCTTCATCGGCGGTCTCCATCGGCCTGTCAGAGGGCAACGACGTTACCCCGACCTGCTCATTGCCCCAATTACCCCAGAGGTAATGGGAAAGGCGTCGCCAGTGGGTAGACTCTACCCAGATCAAGCGGACACACCCCATGAGCACCACGTCCCCCACCTCTCCGGAATTCGGCCACCTGCTGCGCCACTGGCGCCAGCACCGGCGCCTTTCCCAGCTCGCGCTGTCCGGCCGCTGCGGCATTTCCCAGCGCCACATCAGCTTCCTCGAGACCGGCCGGGCCAGGCCGAGCCGGCCCACCGTGCTCGCCCTCGCGGACGCCCTGGACGTGCCGCTGCGGGAACGCAATGCGCTGCTGCAGCGAAGCGGTTTCGCCGCCGCCTACGGCGAGGGCGCGCTGGACGACCAGGCCATGGCCCTGTTCCGCGAGGCCCTGCAGCTCGCCCTGGACCATCACGAACCCTACCCGGCGCTGGTGCTGGACGGGCGCTGGAACATGATCATGGCCAACCAGGGCGCGCTGCGGCTGTTCGGCGAGTTCGTCGACATCGCCGAGGCGATGCGCGAGATCGGCGCGCCGGCGGAGTATCAGATGGTGCGGCTGTGTCTCCACGCCGAAGGCCTGCGCCGCGCCATCGTCAACTGGGAGGAGCTGGTATTCAGCTTCCTGCAGCGCGCCCGGCGGGCCCTGCTCCAGAACCCCAACGACGAGTCGCTGCCGGCGCTGATCGACGAGATCCTCGACACCCCGGGCGCACCCGGCGCCTGGCGCGCGCCGGACTGGACCACACCGCCGGCGCCCACCGTGAACATGGTCCTCGAGTCCCGGGGCCGCCGCTATTCCCTGTTCACCATGCTCGCCCACTTCGGTGCGCCCCGGGACGTCACCATCGAGGAGCTGTCCGTCGAGACCTTCTACCCGGCGGATGCGGCCACCCGGGCCTGGCTGTGGGATCTGGCCGCGGCCGCTGCCTGACCGGCGGCCCTCGGGGACGCGCGCTGGAGCCGTTCCGGGGCGTCGGGTAAAATTCCGCGTCCCGCCTGCAGGGTTGTCTCCACACGGCGGGGCACATAGAATGCGCGCCTCGCGATTCCGGCAATGGATCCCGGCAAGGGATTCCGGCAAGGGATTCCGGCAAAGGATTCCGGCAAAAGAAAGCGCGCCTCGCGATTTCGGGTCGTTAGCTCAGTTGGTAGAGCACCGGGCTTTTAACCCGTTGGTCCTGGGTTCGAGCCCCAGACGACCCACCACTTTCCCGATCGTGACGCGGCCGTACCGCCCTTCGAACAGGGCCCTCCCAGTACACTAGAATGACGGGGCCACTCCTGATGACAGGCCCGTCGTGATCGGTGACAACAGCGCCCAGATAAGCATCCTCCTCGACCGCGTCCGCCAGCGGACCGACCCCGACGACCCGCTGCTCGAGGAATTCGTCCGGCTCTGGTGGTCGCGCATCCCCGAGGAAGACCTGCTGCCGCGGGATGCCGGCAACGACTCGGCGGCCAGCATCGAGTGCTGGCAGGCGTTCCGGACCCGCGACCCGGACGCCACCGAGGTCCACGTCTCCAACCCCTCCGCGGCCCGGGACGGCTGGCACTCACGCTATACCGTCGTCCGGGTGATCACGCCGGACATGCCGTTCGTGACCGACTCGGTGCTGATGGCGCTGTCCCACGACGGCCTGGTGACCCACCATCTGGGCAACGTGGTGCTGTCCACCGAGCGGGACGGCGACGGCACCGTCCAGGCGCTGTCCACCGACCGGAGCTGGCCCACCCGCGAGGTGTTCATCTACGCCGAGATCGACCGCCTGCCCGACGCGGAGCTGGCGGACCTGGAACACCGGCTGGAAACCGCGCTGGGCGACGTGCGGGCGGCGGTGGCGGACTTCCCGGCGATGAAAGCGAAGCTCGCGGAGCTGCGCGAGGGGCTGGCGGCCGAGCCGCCGCCGCTGCCCCGGGAAGAGCTGGACGAGGTGCTGGCGTTCCTCGACTGGTTGCCGCGCAACGGCTTCACGTTTCTCGGCTACCGCAGCTTCGACTACGCCGAGGACACCATCCGCCAGAGCGACATCCAGAACCTCGGCGTCATGCGCAACCGTCGCAAGGCCACGCCGCGCCGGCTGTCGGAGCAGCCCGAGGAAGTCCAGCGCTTTCTGCTGCGGCCGACGGTGCTGTCCTTCTCCCAGTCCGGCACCAAGTCCCGCGTGCACCGGCCGGCCTACCCGGACTACGTGGGCATCCGCAAGTTCGACGGCGACGGCAAGGTGGTGGGCGAGCACGGGTTTCTCGGGCTCTACACCTCCCGGGTCTACCTGGAGCACCCGGAGAACATCCCCATGGTCCGGCGCAAGGTGGCCCGGGTCATCGAGCGCTCCGGGCTCGACCCGGCCGGCTTCGACGGCAAGGTGCTGCACCAGGTGCTGGCGACGTTTCCCAAGGACGAGCTGTTCCAGATCGGCGAGGAAGAGCTCTACGAGACCGCCATGGGGATCACCTACATCCACGAGCGCCGCCGCACCCGGCTGTTCGTGCGCCACGACCCCTACGGCCTGTTCGTGCACTGCCTGATCTATCTGCCGCGCGACCTCTACAACACCCGCGCCCGGCTGCAGGTCCAGGAAATCCTGAGCGAGGCCTACGACGCGGTCGACTCGGAGTTCGAGCCGTTCTTCAGCGAATCGATCCTGGTGCGGCTGCAGATCACCCTGCGCATCCGGCCGGGCACGGTGCCCGACGTCGACGTGGACGCGCTGGAGGCCCGGGTCGTCGCCATAACCCGGGACTGGAGCGCCGACTTCCAGGACGCCCTGGTCGAGCGGTTCGGCGAGTCCCGCAGCCGTCAGGTGGGCCGGGAGTACGCGCTGGCGTTCCCCGCGGCCTACCGGGAGCGCTACAGCGTCGACACCGCGGTGGAGGACCTGGACATCATCGAGGGCCTGTCCGAGAGCCGGCCGCTGGCGAGCTACTTCTACCGCCGCCCGGAGGAGCCGGCGGAGCGGCTGCACCTGAAGATCTTCCACCACGGCTCCACCCTGACCCTGTCGGACGTGATCGCCACCCTGGAGAACATGGGGCTGCGCATCCGTTCGGAGCATCCCTACAACATCGAGCGCGCCGGCCGGCCGCTGGCGGCCCTGCTGGACTTCGACCTCGAATACGCCGAGGCCCTGGACCTGCGCGACGTCGGCGAGCGGTTCGCGGCCGCGTTCGAGCGCATCTGGGCCGGCGCCGCCGACGACGACCGCTACAACCGGCTGCTGCTGTCCGCCGGGCTCGACTGGCGGCAGGTCAACGTGCTGCGCACCTACGCCCGCTACATGAAGCAGATCCGCTTCGGCTTCAGCCAGCAGTTCATCAGCGACACGCTGAACAAGCACGCCCCCATCGCCGCCAGACTGGTGGATTACTTCGAGGCCCGCTTCGACCCCGCCCGGGAGGGGGAAGCCCTGAACGAGCTGGAGCAGGCGCTGCTGGCGGCCTTCGACGGCGTGGCGCTGCTCAACGAGGACCGCATCCTGCGCCGCTACCTCGCGCTGATGCAGGCGACCCGGCGGGTCAACCACTTCCGCACCGATCCGGAATCCGGCGCGCCGCGGTCGTTCCTGTCGCTGAAGCTCGAGCCCCGCTCCATCGCCGACCTGCCGAAGCCGGTGCCGGCCTACGAGATCTTCGTGGCGTCGCCGCGCATGGAGGGCGTGCACCTGCGCGGCGGTCCCATCGCCCGGGGCGGACTGCGCTGGTCGGACCGCGCGGAGGACTACCGCACCGAGGTGCTCGGGCTGGTGAAGGCCCAGGCGGTGAAGAACGCGGTGATCGTGCCCACCGGCGCCAAGGGCGGCTTCATCGTCCGCCACGGCGCCGAGGACCCGGAGGCGTTCCGCGCCCAGGGGGTGGCCTGCTACCAGGATTTCATCCGCGGCCTGCTGGACGTCACCGACAACGTGGTCGGCGGCGAGGTCGAGCACCCGCCGGGGGTGCGCTGCCACGACGGGCCGGACCCCTATCTGGTGGTGGCGGCCGACAAGGGCACCGCGACGTTCTCCGACATCGCCAACGCGGTGGCCGCGGACTACGACTTCTGGCTCGGCGACGCCTTCGCCTCCGGCGGCTCCAACGGCTACGACCACAAGGCCATGGGCATCACCGCCCGGGGCGCGTGGGTGTCGGTGCAGCGCCACTTCGCGGAGCGCGGCATCGACGTGCAGAGCGACCCGGTGACCGTGCTCGGCATCGGCGACATGTCCGGCGACGTGTTCGGCAACGGCATGCTGCTGTCGAGCAGCATCAAGCTGGTGGCCGCCTTCAATCACCGCCACGTGTTTCTCGACCCGGACCCGGACCCGGCAGCGTCGTTCGCCGAGCGCCGGCGCCTGTTCGCGCTGCCCCGCTCCGGCTGGGACGACTACGACACGTCGCTGATCTCCGAGGGCGGCGGCGTGCACAGCCGCAACGCCAAGTCCATCGCGCTGACGCCCCAGGTGAAGGCCCGCTTCGACATCGCCGACGACGCCCTGTCCCCGGACGAGCTGATCCACGCCCTGCTCAAGTCGCCGGTGGGCCTGATCTGGAACGGCGGCATCGGCACCTACGTCAAATCGGCGGCGGAAACCGACGCCGACGTCGGCGACCGCGCCAACGACGCTCTGCGGGTCGATGCCGAGGCGCTGCGCTGCCAGGTGTTCGGCGAGGGCGGCAACCTGGGCGTCACCCAGCTCGGCCGGGTCGCCTTCGCCCGGGCCGGCGGCTCCATCAACTCGGACTTCATCGACAACTCGGCCGGCGTCGACTGCTCCGACCACGAGGTCAACATCAAGATCGCCCTGAACCAGCTCGTCCGCGACGGCGAGCTGACCGAGAAGCACCGCAACCAGCTTCTCAAGGACATGACCGACGAGGTCGCCGAGCTGGTCCTCACCAACAACTTCCGTCAGGCGCAGATGCTGAGCCTCGCCGGGCGCCAGGTCGGCGATCTCGGCGCCGAGTTCCAGCGCTTCATCGCGCTGATGGAAGCGACCGAGGGGCTGGACCGCGCCCTGGAGGGGCTGCCCGGCGACGAGCAGCTTCTCGAACGGGCCAGCCGCGGCGAGTCGCTGACCCGGCCGGAGCTCGCCGTGCTGATGGCCTTCGCCAAGACCCACGTCAAGAACGCCCTGAACCGGACCGACATCGCCACCGACCCCGCCATCGGCGTGGAGATCTTCGAACCGTTCCCGGCGCTGCTGGAGGACCGCTACCCGGACGCCATCCGCAGCCACCGCCTCGCCCGGGAGATCGTCTCGACCCAGCTCGCCAACGACGTGGTGCACCACATGGGCATCACCTTCGTGACCCATCTGAGCGAGTTCGTCGGCGCCAGCGTCGAGGAGACGCTGCGGGCCTATCTGGCGGCCGCCGCCTGTTTCCGCCTGCGGGAACGGTTCCGCCACGTCGAGGGCATGACCGAGGTCGACGCCGGCACCCGGCTGGAGGCCCTCGGCGAGCTGATCCGGCTGGGCCGCCGCGCCACCCGCTGGCTGCTGCGCCACGAGCGCAGCAACCTCGACGTCTCGGCCCTGACGGCGCGCTTCCGAACCGCCATCGACGACCTCCGGGGCGAGAAGGAGGCCCTGTTCAGCGCCGCGCTGGAATCCCGCCGCCAGTCCAGGCTGGCTCAGCTCCGGGACAACGGGGTCCCCGAGGACGACGCCGAGGAACTGGCGGGATCGGCGGACCTTGCCACCGCGCTCACCGTCATCGCCGCCGCGGAGCAATGCGACGCCGAGCCCGTGGCCCTGGTGCGCGTGTACGGCGCCCTGGGCGAGCGGCTGAGCCTGGAATGGCTGATCGGCCGGCTCACCCAGTATCCGGCCGCCAGCCACTGGCAGACCATGGAGCGGGACAGCCTGGTGGACGACATGATCATGGAGCAGGGCCGACTCGCGGCCCAGGTGTTCCGCGACACCGACGGCGACGTGGACGCCTGGCTCGCGGATCACGGCGCGCTGGTCGACGGCTGGCGGCGCATCATCGACGACGCTCAGCATGCGGCCACGACGGATTTCTCCCTGTTCGCGGTGACCTGCCGGAAGCTGATCGACCTGGGACGCCGTCAGTAGCCGCCCCGGGCGGCAGGCGGCGGGCTCAGCCGGCGTAGCGGGTGGGATCGGCGATGCCGGCGGCGGCGAAGCCTTCCCGGCGCAGGCGGCAGCTGTCGCAGCGGCCGCAGGCGGCGCCGTCCGGAGCCGCCTGGTAGCAGGACACCGTCGCCGCGTAGTCGACGCCGAGCGCCGTCCCGCGGCGGATGATCTCGGCCTTGGGCAGATCGATCAGCGGCGTATGGATGCGCAGCGGCGCGCCCTCCACCCCGGCCCGGGTGGCCAGCGCCGCCATTTCCTCGAACGCGCGGATGAACTCCGGACGGCAGTCCGGATACCCCGAATAGTCCACCGCGTTCACGCCGATGAACACGTCCCGGCAGTCGAGCACCTCGGACAGCGCCAGCGCGAAGGACAGAAACACGGTGTTGCGAGCCGGCACGTAGGTCACTGGAATGCCGTCGGTGGGCGCCTCGGGCACGGCGATCGCCGCGTCGGTCAGGGCCGATCCGCCGAAGGCGCCGAGATCGATGGTCATCACCCGGTGGCTGGCCGCGCCGTGGCGCTCGGCGACCCGGGCGGCGGCTTCCAGCTCGGCGGCGTGACGCTGACCGTAGGCGAAGGACAGCGCGTGGCACTCGAAACCCTCCGCCCGGGCCATGGCCAGCACCGTGGCGGAATCCAGCCCGCCGGACAGCAGCACCACGGCGCGCGGCGGCGCGGCCTCTGCCGGGGCCTCAGCGTCCCGGCTCATCGCCCCAGAGCACCTTGTGAAGCTGGATCTGCAGGCGCACCGGCAGCCGGTCGGCGACGATCCAGTCGGCCAGGTCCCGGGCCGGGAGCTGGCCCGTGGACGGCGAGAACAGCACCTCGGCCGCCCGCTCGCACAGCCCCAGCTCGTCCAGCTTCAGCCGCGCCCAGTCGTAGTCCGACCGGTCGCAGATCACGAACTTGAGCTGGTCGTGGGGCGCCAGATGGGCCAGGTTCTCCCAGCGGTTGCGGGCCGACTCGCCGGAGCCCGGGGTCTTCACGTCGACGATCTTGACGACCCGCGGGTCCACCCGGGAGACGTCGAGCGCGCCGCTGGTCTCGAGGGACACCACGTAGCCGGCATCGCACAGGGCCGTCAGCAGCCCGATGCAGCCCGGCTGGGCGAGGGGCTCGCCGCCGGTGACCGTGACGTGGCGGACGCCGTAGCCGGCCACGGCCTCGAGCACGTCCACGAGGGGCCGCACGGTGCCGCCGCTGAAGGCGTACTCGGTGTCGCAGTAGCCGCAGCGCAGCGGGCAGCCGGTGAGACGCACGAACACCGTGGGCAGACCGGTGAAGGTGGTCTCGCCCTGCAGCGACAGGAAGATCTCGGTGATGCGCAGATCCGAGGACACGACGCGACTCGCCCGGCGGGGCCTACAGCTCCGCCAGGTAGGTCTGCGCCAGGCCGGCCGCGGAGGACTGGGGAAACTCGTTGCGGACCCGGTTCAGGTATTCCCGGGCACGGGCCACGTCGCCCAGCCGGTGATGGGCCACGCCCAGCTTGTAGAGCGCGTCCGGCACCTTCTGGTGATCCGGATACAGGTTCACCACCTGGGCGAACGCCTGCCGCGCCGCTTCGTCGTCGTCCGCGGCCAGATGCAGCTCGCCGAGCCAGTAGAACGCGTTGGGCGTGTACGCCCCGTTCGGATAGTCCTCGATCAGCGCCTGGAACGCCTGGGCGGAGGCCTCGAACTGCCGGTCCTTCATGAGATCGAAGGCGGCCGCGTAGGCCTCGCGCTCCGACCCCGACCCGCCGCCGGCCGACGCCGGACCCGGGCTCGCGCCAGCGGACGATCCGCCGGCCGGCGACCCGCCGCCGGCGGACGAACCGCCGATCGGCGCGCGGCCGCCGCCGTCGCGCACGGCCTGCATGCGCCGGTCCAGATCGAGGTACTGCTCCTGCTGGTCCCGGGCCAGCCGGTCGAGGCGGTAGCCCTGCTCCTCGACCATGCCGCGCAGGGCCTGCACTTCCTGCTGCAGCACCTGGATCTGATAGAAGAGCTGACTGAGGCGGCCGGACTCGGCGTCGCCGCCGCTCATGGCCCGGCTGTCGACGGCGTCCCGGGCCGGCGCCGGGGGCGGCGCGGTGCGCGCCGGCTCGGCGCCGGAGGACGGCACGGACTCCTCGACCGGCACGGCCGCCGCGGCCGCGCCGGTGAGCAGGCAGAGGCCGGCGCCGCACGCCAGCGCCAGCAATCGTGATGTCGTGGTTGGTACCTTCATGAGCCTCAACGATAGATGAGCACGGCCCGGCGATTACGCGACCAGGCCGACTCGTCGTGACCGGGGTCCTCGGGACGCTCCTCGCCGTAGCTGACGATTTCCATCTGCCGGGGCGAAACGCCGGCGGACACCAGGAAGGAACGGATCGAGTCGGCGCGGCGCTCGCCGAGCGCCAGGTTGTACTCACGGGTGCCCCGCTCGTCCGCATGGCCCTCGATCACGATGCTGCGATCCGGATTGTTGCGCAGGAACGTGGCGTGCATCTCCAGCGTCGCCAGGTCGTCCGGGCTCAGCACGGACTGGTCGAAGCCGAAATAAAACACCCGATCCATCAGCCGGGTGGTGCCCGGGATGTAGGGATTGCGGTTCTCGTCCACCTCCGGCGTCTGGGCCGGCGGCGCCACGGGCGCCGTCGTGGTGTCCGGGGTCTCCACCGGCTCCTCCGACGGCTCCGTCGGCTGGCGCTGGGTGCCGGTACCCGCACAGCCGGCGAGCACCACGCTGCCGACGAGGAGTACCAGGAAGGTCCGAAGCCACTGCTTAGTCATGAAACGCTCCAATTGCCCTGTGTCCATGGCGTTGTTGTCGTTGCGCTGTCGTGTCGAGCCCCGTCCGGTCGCGTCCCGTCCGGCCGCCTCGACGGCCATGACGGTTTGTCGTCGAAGCGCGCGTCCGAGTCGCGGGAACGGGTCACAACATCCTGAAATCGAGATAGGGAGACCAGGCCGGCTCCCGGACGTCTCCCGAGGAGGACGGGAGGCGATACTTGACCCTGCCGTCGATCGAGACGACCGCCAGTATACCTCGACCCCGATCCAAGGTCGCATACATTAGCATCGTGCCGTTCGGGGCCAGGGACGGCGACTCGTCCTGCCCCAGCGAGGTGCCGGTGAGCACCCGCACGTCGTCGCGCTCGAGATCGTGCCAGGCGATGTAGTCCCGGCCGTTGCGGCGGTGCACGTACACCAGATGCCGGCCGTCCGGCAGCAGCCGGGCCCGGGCGTTGTAGCCGCCTTCCCAGGTGAGCCGCTCCAGCTCGTTGGTGGCGAGCTCGATGCGGTAGATCTGGGGCGCGCCGACCCGGTCCGAGGTGAAGATCACGTAGCGGCCGTCCGGCGAGAAGCTCGGCTCGGTGTCGATGGCGTAGTGGCGGGTCAGCCGGCGCAGGCTGCGGTCCGCCAGGTTCATGACGTAGATCTCGGGGTTGCCGTCCCGGGACAGCACCATCACCAGGCTGCGGCCGTCGGGGGAGAACACCGGCGAGCCGTTGATGCCGCTGAAGCGCGAGTAGGTCTCCCGCTGACCCGTCGTCAGATCGAGCACCACGATGATCTGGCGATCGTTCTGCCAGGTGACGTAGGCCACCCGGCGGCCGTCCGGCGCCCAGCTCGGCGACATGATCGGCTGGTCGGACGACACCAGCGTGCGCGAGCGCTCGCCGTCGGAATCGGCCATTTCCAGGGAGTAGCGCGCCGCCGGCGAGCCGGCGTTCTGGGACAGCACGTAGAGGATCTTGGTGGCGAACGCGCCGCGGATGCCGGTGATCGCCTCGAACAGGTCGTCGGCGATCTCGTGGGCCATGTCGCGCCACTGCGCCCGGGTGCCGGTCACCTCGCCCGCCAGCATCTGCCGGCCGTTGACCACGTCGAACAGCCAGAAGCGCACTCGGGTGTCGCCGCTGGACTGGGTCTGCAGGTTGCCGATCACCACGTACTCCATGCCGAGCACGCGCCAGTCGCGGAACAGCACCTGCTCCGGCCGGCCCGGCAGCGACAGCATGTTGTCCCGCTCCAGCGGCGCGAACTGGCCGCTGCGGGACAGGTCGAAGGCGACGATATCGGCCATCTCCGCCTCGCCGGCGAACTCGGGCCCCTTCTGGAAGGGCACCACGGCGATCCGGGTCTGCTTGTCGTAACCCTCGTCGATGATGATGGTGTCGAGGCTCTCCGCCGCGCCGGCGCCGGCGGGCAGGAACACCGCTGTGAGGAGAAGAATCAAAACCGCTTTTCCGCTCACCGCAACAGGTCCTCCGGTCTGAACAACAGGGTAAATCGTCGAAAGTGGGCTTCGAAGATGTCCGGGTCCTTCGGCACCTCGAAGTTTCTGGCCTTGCGCACCGCGGCCTCAGCCGACCGGTCGAAGGCCGCATTGCCGCTGGACTCGATCACCGTCACCGACACCACGTCGCCGGTGGGAACCAGCTCGACCAGCAGCTCGGCCTCCATGCGGTTGCGGGCCGACGGCGGCCGCGACCAGTTCGCCACCACGGCCTCGTAGATACCGCGCCGGTAGGATTGCGCCACCGCCTCGGCCTGGGCGGCTTCCGAGGCGGCCAGCTCCGACGCCTCGCTCTCCAGGGCTTCTTCGAAGGCCGACCGGGCGAGCTCGTCCAGGCGCTGGTGCCGCGCCTCGGCTTCCTGGCGCGCCCGTTCCTCCGCCGCGCGACGCTCCGCGTCGCGTTGCGCTTCCGCCTGGCGTTTCGCTTCCGCTTCGCGCTTCGCTTCGGCCTCGCGTTTCGCCTGCTCCGCCGCCGGATCGGGTTTCGGCTGGGCGGGCTCCGGCTTCGGCTGGGGTTTCGGCTGGGCCGGCGGCGTGCGGGCCGGCGCCGGCTCGGGCTCCAGCACGATCAGCGACGACTGCACCGCTCTCGGCGGCTCGATGATGCGCTTCTCCCGGTCCGTCGGGTTCCAGTTGGCGTACAGCGCCATGCCGGCGAGGCCGTGGAGCACCAGGGCCAGCACCAGCGGCACGCTGTACTGACGGATCGCGTCGAACACGGCCGGTCAGCCTTCCGACAGGTCCGGCGGTTCGGTGATCAGGCCCACGCTGCCGGCCCCCGCCTTCTGCAGAGCCGTCATCACCCGGATCACCGTGCCGTAGTCGAGCTGGTGATCCGCCTTGACGAACACCGGGACGTCCGGGCGCGCGTTGAGAATCTTGCCCGCCTGGTCCTCCAGCGAGTAGATGGTCACCCGGGTGCCTTCGTCGTCGGCGTTCTGGATGCCCAGGTTGACGAAGATGGCGCCGTCGCTGCGCACCGACACGACCAGCGGGTCCTCCTGGTCGCTCTCCACCGGCTCCGACGGCGCGTCGGGCAGATCCACCACCACGCCCTGGGTGAGCAGCGGCGCCGTGGCCATGAAGATGACGAGCAGCACGAGCATCACGTCGATGTAGGGCACGACGTTGATCTCCGACATGGGTCTGCGACGTTTGGCCATCGCCGTCTCCGCTCAACCCTGCCGCGCGTGCGCCACGCGGTGCAGAATGCCCTGCAGTTCCTCGCTGAACGCCTCGTAGCGGTTCATCAGCGCCTCGACCCGGGCGGAGAACCGGTTGTAGCCGATCACCGCGGGAATCGCCGCGAACAGCCCCATGGCGGTGGCGACCAGCGCTTCCGAGATGCCGGGCGCCACCGACGCCAGCGTCGCCTGGGTCATGTTCGCCAGGCTGCGGAACGAGTTCATGATGCCCCACACCGTGCCGAACAGGCCGACGTAGGGGCTCGTGGAGCCCACCGTGGCGAGAAACGGCAGATGGGTCTCCAGGCGCTCCTCCTCCCGGGTCAGCGCGATGCGCATCGCCCGCTGCACGCCCTGCATGATCGCGTCGGGATCCCCGGACCCGTCCTCGGACAGCCGGGTGAACTCCTTGAACCCCGCCACGAACGCCGTCTCGATGCCGGTGAGGGCGTCCTCGTCGGCCAGCTCGCCGTAGAGCTGGCGCAGGTCGATGCCGCTCCAGAAGTGGTCCTCGAAGTCCTCGATCTCGCCCTGCACCCGGCGCAGGAAGAACCAGCGCTGGAAGATCATCACCCAGGAGATCAGCGACGCCAGCAGCAGCAGCAGCATGACGAGCTGCACCAGTGGGCTCGCGTTGGCGATGAGCTCGAATATGGAAAGCTGTTCGGGCAATGGGGTCTCCTCGTCCGTTCCTTCGGTCAATTCACCTTTTGGCCAAGTCGCCTTCGGTCGATTCCCGCTCGGTCGATGCGTGTCCGGTCGACGCGCGCCGGGGCGCGCACGGGGTCAGTCGAGATCGAGCGCGGGCTGGCCGCCGCCCGACGACGGCCGGGCCAGGCCGAAATGCAGATACGCCTGATCGGTGACCACGCGGCCCCGGGGCGTGCGCATCAGATAGCCCTGCTGGATCAGATACGGCTCCAGCACGTCCTCGATGGTGTCCCGTTCCTCGCTGATGGCCGCAGCCAGGGAGTCCAGGCCCACGGGCCCCCCGGAGAATTTGTCGATGATGGTTTCCAGCAGCCGCCGGTCCATGGCGTCGAACCCCTCCCGGTCAACGTTGAGCATGTTCAGCGCCTGGTCGGCGACTTCCCGGGTGACCACGCCGTCGGCGCGCACCTCGGCGAAATCCCGCACCCGCCGCAGCAGCCGGTTGGCGATGCGCGGCGTGCCCCGGGAGCGGCGTGCCACCTCGCCGGCGCCGTCGTCACGGATCGACAGGCCCAGCTTGCCCGCCGAGCGCAGCACGATCCGGCTGAGCTGTTCGACCGTATAGAACTCCAAACGTTGCACGATGCCGAACCGGTCCCGCAGCGGCGAGGTCAGCAGACCCGCGCGGGTAGTGGCGCCCACCAGGGTGAAGCGCGGCAGATCGAGCTTCAGCGAGCGCGCCGCCGGACCCTCGCCGATCAGGATGTCGATCTGATAGTCCTCCATCGCCGGATAGAGGATCTCCTCCACCACCGGGCTCAGGCGGTGAATCTCGTCGACGAACAGCACGTCGCCCGCTTCCAGGTTGGTCAGCATCGCGGCCAGCTCGGCGGGTCGCTCCAGCACCGGCCCGGAGGTGGACTTGAGCGCCACACCCATCTCGTGGGCGATGATGTGCGCCAGGGTGGTCTTGCCGAGGCCGGGCGGACCGAAGATGAGCGTGTGATCCAGGGATTCAC
>MDTG01394336.1_pt1 | contig 20638 bp, 6 predicted proteins | sample 811421 | NCBI WGS metagenome assembly MDTG01 (sample SAMN05326645, study PRJNA326480) | marine metagenome | isolation source: seawater | place: Pacific Ocean: South East | collected 2011
CCGGCTCGTGGAGCGGCTGGTCGGCCAGCTCGGCGGGGAGCTGGAGATCGACCGCGCGGCGCCCGGGACGAGCTTCGTCGTGCGCTGCCCGCTCGGCGAGGCCGGCGACGCGGCGAGCGACGGGTAGAGTAACGCTCGCGTCGGGCCGGGCGACGGGTGGACGCCGGAGCCCGGGCCGGGCGCGCCCTCGGCGCCGCCGCCGCGGGCTTCCGCGACTCGCAACCCCGCGACTCGCAACCCCGCGACTCGCACACCGACAGGAGGGAACGACATGCTGCGCTATCGACTTCTGGGCCCGAGCGGCCTCCGCGTCTCCGAGATCTGCCTCGGCACCATGAGCTTCGGCACCCAGTGGGGCTTCGGGGCGGAGGAGAAGGAGAGCCACGCCGTGCTGGACGCCTACCGCGAGGCGGGCGGCAACTTCCTCGACACGGCGAACAAGTACCACGGCGGCGAGACGGAGGAGATCGTCGGCCGCTGGATGCAGGGCAAGCGCCACGAGCTGGTCTGCGCGACCAAGTACACGCTGGCGATGAACCACGCGGATCCGAACACGGCGGGCAACCACCGGAAGAACCTCGTGCGGAGCGTCGAGGAGAGCCTGAAGCGGCTGCGGACCGACTACATCGACCTGCTCTGGGTGCACGCCTGGGACGAGTACACGCCCTTCCAGGAGACCATGCGCGCGCTCGACGACGTGGTGCGCTCGGGGAAGGTGCTCTACGTGGGCGTGAGCGACACGCCGGCGTGGGTGGTGAGCGCGTCGAACGTGCTGGCCGAGCTGCGCGGCTGGTCGAGCTACGTGGGCCTCCAGATCGAGTACTCGTTGCTGCAGCGGACGCCCGAGCGGGAGCTCCTGCCGATGGCGGCGCATCAGGGGATGAGCGTGCTGGCGTGGGGGCCGCTCGGCGCCGGCGTGCTGACCGGCAAGTACACGCGCGGCGGGGAGAACGACTCGCTGCGCCAGCAGGGGAACGAGGCGCGCGGGCGGACGAGCGAGGCGAGCCTGGCGATCGCGCGGGCCGTGGACGAGGTGGCCGACGAGCTGGGGGTGACCTCGGCGCAGGTCGCGACGGCGTGGGTGTCGGCGCAGGGCTACGGGATGATCCCGATCGTCGGCGCGCGGAAGGTGTCGCAGATCACGGACACGCTCGGGGCGAGCGAGGTGGAGCTGAGCGAGGCGCAGCTCGCGAAGCTCGACGAGGTGAGCCGCGTCGAGCTCGGCTTCCCGCACGACTTCTTGCGCTCCGACGGCGTGCTCGATCTCGTGCGCAGCGAGCAGCGCGGCCGCATCGACGGGCGGTAGGATCGCGGGGGCATGGGCTACTCGCCGAACCCCTACCCGCGCCACGGGGACCGGCGCGCCTACCCCCGCGTGCCTCGCGCGGTCTGCGTCGAGGGTGGGCGGCCGATCGTCGCCTACGCGAACTACGACGTGATCGAGGTCGTGCGCGAGGACGGGCGCATGGACGGTGGCGTGGACGGTGGCGCGGACGGTGGCGCGGTGCTCTTCGCCGAGGAGCGGCGCCCAGACGACCCCGCAGGCCCGCTGATGATGGAGGTCGCCCTCGCGCCGGGCGGGCGGCTCGTGCGTCTCCTCGGCACGGGCATCACCGCCACCTCGGTCCGCGCGGAGGCCCTCGGCAGCGGCGAGCTCCTCCTGGCCACGCCCGTCAGCGACGTGAACTTCCTCCTGGCCCACCCCCACGCGCCCCTCGTCTTCTACTTCGCGCCCGACGACCGGCTGCGCGTTCACGACCTCGAGCGGGGGCCGCTGCTGCGCCGCCGGACGCGCGTGGACCTCGACGCGGTGGACTTCGGCAGCGCGCCCGGGTGCTTCGTGGCCGCCGGCTGCGGGGGCCTGCTCCTGGTGGTGCATCCGGGTGGGCGCCTCGTCGAGCGGATGGTCGCCGGGCCGATCTGGGAGGATCCGGAGCTGGACGCGCGCTTTCGGCCCCGGGACGCCTCGGGCGAGCTCGTGCCCCGCGCGCCCGACGCGCTCCCGGGGGCGATCGAGGACGTGACCTGGGTGCCGACGACGAAGAGCGGCCGTCCGGCCGTGTACGTCTCCCGCGACGAGAGCGCCGAGCTCCGCGACGCCGAGACGCTCGCGATGCGGCCCTTCCCGGTCGCGCGCCCCGCGCACTTCTGGACCCGCGATCGGGCGGAGGCGCATCTCCTGCTCGCGCACCCGGACGGGGACGCCTCGCTCGTGCACCTGGCCACGGAGGCGGTGCGCGTGCTGGAGGACGTCTGGGTCGCCGCCTTCGACCCGGACCGACCGCGCCTCTACGCCGTGGGGCGCGGCGGCGGTCGCTGGATCGATCTCTGAGCCGGGCGGCGCGCCCCACGTCGTAGGGAAGCGGGCGGCCTGGCCCTCTCCGCGTCCGTAGCGTCCTCGCGAGCGGCCTGGCCCTCTCCGAGCCCGTGACGTCCTCGCGAGCGGCCTGGCCCTCTCCGAGTCCGTGACGTCCTCGCGCGCCGCGCGGCGGTGAGCCGAGCGCGCCCGCGGTAGTCGGGCGGCGCGCGGGTCGCCCGGACCCGAGCCCCGATCGAGCCTCCACGCCCCTCGAAGGCGAGCGCCGCGCGGGAGGGGCCTCGGACCGGCCGCGACGATTTTTCTCTGCGCGCCTGTCAGATGCGCGGAGGCGGACGCGTAGGGATCTCCGAGAGAGGAGAGGCGACGGCTCCGCGACGCGCGCGGCGCCGGGTGGCGCCCCTCCGTCGAGCGCCCGCCGGGCGGCGCGCTCCTTCGTGGAGGACGAGAGATGAGAAGGCAGAGGATCCGCGCGGCGCTGACCGCGCTCCTGGCGACCTGCGCCCTGACGCCCGCCTGCGGCGACGGCGGCGGAGGTGAAGCGTCCCTCCCGGAGGCCGACGAGAACCCGCCCCTCGTGCTCGGGCGCGCGTTCGACGTGACCGTCTACGAGGGCTCGGAGCGCAGCGCGCGCCTCCCGATCACCATCGGCAGCGACGATCCGCACCTGCGCACGGTCCTCGGCAACCTCGAGCAGATCTGCCACCGCGAGGCCCACCTCGCCGAGCGCTTCGACACGGGCTACACGCCACCCGAAGGGCGCCGGATCATCGGCGAGCACTGCGGCGTCGACGGGGCCCGCGAGCAGCAGATGTTGCTCTGCATGGGGCACCAGCTCATGGGCATGGGGGAGTCGGTGATGCCCTTGGACTTCGTCCGCGAGGGGGAGAGCGCCGTCCAGCTCCGGGCGCGGCGCATCCTCGAGGAGGACGGGAGGCGACCCACTCCCGAGCTGACCATCCCGGTGCAGGACGCCGAGGGCCGCGCCACCCTCACGCTCTGGGCGACCGTCGCCTTCCAGAAGGCGGCCCTGCTCGGCGCTCACCTGATGGACCCGGAGACCTGCGTCGACGGGAGCCTCGGCGGGACGGTGCCGCCCTACGAGGGCACGGAGGAGCCGACGCCCCTCGCCTTCGTGGTGGCGTCGGCGACGACCGAGGCGATGCAGCAGCTCATGGACGCCGGCATGCGCTCGCGGGACGAGATCGCCGCGGCCGCCGCCGAGGTGCGAAGCGCCGATCGCGACGGGGCCCGCGCGACCCGCAACTTCTTCCGGGCCGAGTCGAGCTCGACCCTCGCCGCGGCGAACGTGCTCACGGCCGTCCCGGCGTCGATGTTCACCAAGAACCCCTCGCTCTTCGGGGGCGACGCCGACGAGGGCGACTTTCCGGTCTGCGATCCGCCCCCGTCGCGCGAGTCGACGCAGCACGCGCTGGGGCTCTTGCGGGAGACCGGCGTGCTCATCGACGCCGACGCCGTGTCCACCGGGATCGTGACGGACCGGCTCCGGAGCGCGCTCGAGGAGGACGACCCGGGCACCTTCGCCAGCGCCGAGCTGAGCGGGCTCTCTACCGGCGCCTTCTTCTCCCAGCTGGGCGTCTCCACCCACGACGTGCGCCAGGCGGCGAGCTACCTCCGAAACGAGCGCGAGGTCTTCGGTCGCCCGAACGTCCCCTACACCGCGCCCGGGGGCTCCGTGCCCCGCGTGCGCGGAACCTCGGAGCCGAGCGCCCCGCCCCCCGACGCCTACCTCTTCGCGCGCCTCACGGGCAGCGTCCGCACCTTCCACGAGCTCGGGCGCTCCCACCGCCCGAGCACCGGCTACGGGCGCTTCGGGCTCCAGGAGACCAGCGAGGAGTACGGCACGGGCAGCGTCTTCGAGACGCTCGACGTCGTCGCGGCCACGCTCGAGCGGGCGACCCATCGCGCCGATCTCTCCCGGACGGCGAGCGGGCGGGAGTTCGACGAGGCGAAGGTCGCGATCACGACCGCCCGCGTCTTCGCTCGCGAGCAGGTGCCCATGCGCGCGCAGACCTGCGTCGGGCGCCCCATGGACGGTGAGGCCGTCGACCGCATGCGTATCCGTCTCTACGGCGCCGACGCGGACCGGCCGACGCGCTACGAGCTCTGGGCCGGCGAGGCGGGCCTCGAGTGCGCCACCACGGGGGCCATCGACGGGGTGGCCTGCGACGAGGCCGCGTACCGCGTCCGCCTCGAGCCGGCGGCGCGCGACGGAGCCGAGCGCAGCGGCTTCGGGCCCCGCTACCTGGAGCTGGACGTGAACGGAGAGAGCCTCCCGCGCGAGTTCGAGGGGCGCCTGCCGGAGACCACGCGGCTCTACGTGACGGAGGCCGGCACCTCGGCCGGCGCGCTGCGCGAGCCCGTGCTCGGCGTCACCGCGCTCGCGGGCCCGAGCGATGGGGAGTTCTCACGCTGCGTGACCTCGCCCGCCGGCGCCTCCGTGCTCGCGGAGCTCGGGCGGATCGCGGGGGCCTCTCCCGAGGACTGCACCGAGCCCGTCGAGTGGTGTGATGGGCTCCCCTCGCGCCTGCCGCTCGAGAACGAGCTCGTGCGCGCCCTCGACGGTACGGGCGAGGACGGCATCGAGACGAGCTTCGTGCACTACCTGCGGCTCGCGCGGACGGCCGCCGACGAGGCCGACGCGCTCGGCCAGGAGCTCATCCAGTACGGCTTCGAGATGGATCTCCGCGCCGAGGCGGCGGCGGAGGAGCTCGAGGAGCTCTGCGGCGACGCGGTGAACGTGACCTCGCTGCCCGGCATCTCTCCGACGACGCCATGCAGCACGGACGCGCAGTGCCCGGAGGGCAACGGCGAAGGCGCGGGCTGGTACTGCGACGGAGGCATCTGCCAGCCCGAGAGCGTGCTGACGTACCTCACGGACTCGGCCGATGGCGAGTCGCTCCGCCAGTGCCTCGGGCTCGGGGGCGAGCCGCAGACGGCGGCCACGCTCGGCTCGGTCGAGAAGTGCGCCTGGCGTCTCGGGAACGGCGCCCTCGGGAGCACGGCCGGCCTCGGTGACCCGGCCGACCCGACGTCGATCGCGCACGCCCTCGGCTGCCTCGGGATCGACGAGCAGGGGCGCGCTACGGGGTGCCCGGATGGCTTCTACGACCCCGTCCACGGGAGCTGCTCGGGCCCGGGGACGCCGCTCGAAGACGTCACGGACCCGGCCTTCCGTGGCGTCGTCGTGGAGCCCCTCTACATCGTCTCGGGGGAGCTCAGCACGCGCTCGGCGCAGAGCTGCGAGGACTTCGGCCGCATCATGGCCCGCGGGTGGATGGGCGAATCGGGCGGCAGCCTGTTCCCCTCGACGCCGAACGAGCACTTACTCGAGCAGGTGCTCTCGGCCGAGTGGATGAGTCACGCGGTCATGAAGGGGGCGGCCGAGGGGTTGCTCCCGGCGCATGGGCCCTTGGCCTTCGATCGCGTGCTGATGCACAATCGCACCTGGATGCGGCTCGGCGCGCTCTCGTCGGGCTCGTCGGCCCAGTGGCCGTGCCAGCCGCGCATGACCGGGCCCGAGTGCTCCGGCGAGTTCGGCATGGTGCCCCTCGGCTGCGGGCGCGACTGCAACACCTACGACGCGCGCCTCTTCACCGGCGACGAGCTCCGCTGGCGTAGCGCGGCCTTGCAGCGGCTCGGCGGCGTCCGCGCGCGCTGGGTGTCGTCCATCTTCGGCACGCACGTGGGCTTCTCCGACGCGGCGCTGAGCCCCCTCGCGGCGGAGATCGTGAACGACCACACCATCTGCCCGCGCATCAACGACTCCTTCCCCCCTTGTCTCGACACCGCCCAGCTGCTGACCGGCGTCGACAACGCCGGGCGCCAGTTCCAGTGCATCCAGCGCGGCTCCCACGCGAACGCCTACCCGGACGACATCCTGAGTCACTCGATCTGCGAGGCCGGGGGCTACCTGATCGACGGGGACATCGTCGGCGGCGGCAACGCCTTCTTCACCTACGACGGGCTGGATCTCCTCTATCGCCCGGACGGAGTCATCCGCCACGCCGTCGCGCGCTACTACCGCGGCGAGGTCGAATGGGACACGCCCCTCTTCGGGACGATCCCCTCCTCGCCGGGGGCGAGCAGCTTCGACACGAACATCGCCGTGTCGATGCTCTCGAACGACCACGCTCCGAACCGGGTCATCACCTACGGCGACCTGATGGCCGGCCTCGAGATGGGCTGCTGGGCGCACGCCGACGGCGGCGGCTCGGGGAGCTGCCTCGACTTCGACGCCAAGGTCGACGTGCGCACCGTCGGCGACATGGATCGGCTCGGGTCGCAGCTCCGATGCACGGCCAACCGCTTCGAGCGGCAGGCCGCGCAGATGGTGTTCGCGGACCTCCCCCACGACATCATCGACGATCTCCGCCTCGGGACCATCGACGCGACCTACCCGAGCTACCGCGGCGAGCAGGGCCGCATCGTCGGGGAGCTCCGCGCCGAGCTGACCGCGATCCCGGCGACGGCGAACCACGTGGCGGGCATCGTCCGCGACTTCGCGACGGTCATCGAGAACGCCAAGTCGCAGGTGGACGTGGAGCACCACCAGCAGGAGCTCATCGCCATCGAGACGCTCAGTGAGCAGCTCGACCAGATGACCAACTGCGCGGTCGCGACGGCCCAGAGCGCGAGCATCCTGGAGTGGGGCAACGGCGTGGCGGCGGCCGCGACCTGCGCCAACAGCATCGCCCAGTCCGTCCTCGCCGCGCAGAGCTCGATCGCGCAGACGGCCATCAGCAACGAGCAGATCCAGCAGGCGCTCTTGCAGGTCGGGCTGGACTTCGGAACCCGCGTCGACGAGCTGGTGGCCCAGGAGCAGCAGCTCCAGGCGAGCTTCGCGCGGGTGAACGCGCTCCTCGCGCAGCTCGACCAGATCCGCTCCCGCGCCCGGCGCGCCGCGGCGAAGGTGCTCTTCCTCGAGAGCGACGAGACCGGCAAGGAGTACCACGTCAACAACGTGATGCGGGCGCGCATGAGCACGGCCGTGCGCCGCTACCGGCGCGCGCTCCGCAACGCGATCCGCCTCTCCTGGATCGCCACCCGCGCCGTCGAGCAGCGCCTCGGCGTCGACCTCTCGGACATGACCGAGGAGATGGCGCTCGTGGCCCCGCCAGCCCAGTGGGCGGACCGGATCTGCTCCATGGGGGGCATCGACTACGCGAAGATCCGTGGCGAGCTGGAGGGACCCATCGACGACTACGCCGACGAGTTCGTGGGCGACTACGTGCGTCAGCTCGAGCTCTTCGTGGAGAGCTACCAGTTCGACCATCCGTTCCAGGACGGCGCCGACACGACCGTCGTCTCGCTTCGGGACGACCTCCTCCGCGCGCGGCGCGTCTGCGACGTCGAGTCCTACAACCTCCTCGCCTGGTCCTTCCAGCCCGGGCAGCAGGGCTGGTCGGTCGAGTGCGGAGCCGGTCAGCGCTGCGCGGCCGTCGAGCCGGTCGAGGGCGATTCGCCCTTCCTCGCGCGCTTCGACGAGGGGGGCGATCCCGTGGAGCGCACCCTCGGGCAGGACGGCGCCCATCGGCTGCGCTCCACCTGCCCGGAGGCGAGCTGGGACGAGGGGCTCATGAGCTGCTCGGCGACGAACCCGGGGGGTGTGGTCGCGCAGGCCGTGGCCCTCGAGCCGGGGACGCACCTGCTCTCCTGGTACGAGGCCCTCGACGCGCCGCTGCACGACTGCGACGCGGCCTGCGCGGGCTGCGGGGACGACGAGGTCTGCTTCGCCGACTGCGCCCGGACCTGCGTGCGGGACCACTGCGCGGGGGCGACGAGCGAAGAGCCCGCGATCGAGGTCGAGCTGGCGGGGGAGCCGGGTGCCCAGGCGCCGGTCCTGGATGGCGCGCCCGCCTTCCTCGAGGCGGGGGAGCCCGGCGTCGACGAGTGCCGCTGGAGGCGGGCGATGGTGCGCGTCCAGGTCCCCGAGGCGCAGCTCGTGTCGATCGGCTTTCGCCTCGCGGTGGCCCCGGGCGACGTGGAAGCGAAGGAGCTCGAGGGGCGCTTCTCCGCGCCCCAGCTCGAAGCGCTGGAGGAGGCGGAGGCCGCGCTGGCCAGCCTGCCGCCGCGGACGTACTTCGCGACGGATGGGGACCGCGTTGGGCCCCACGAGCTCTGCCCCGATGATGGGACCGAGTTCCGGTCGCCGCGCTACTGGGCGCGCCGCTGCGAGTACGTCTGCCCGGAGGGGTTGGGCGTGGCGTGCGGGGGGGACGAGGTGGCCGACCGGGCGACGCTCCGCTGCTTCTACGAGACGAGCTTCCGCTTGACGCAGGACATGCTCGACCGGGGGGAGATGCTTCGGGCCGCGGGCTTCGCGGACGGCAACTTCAACTACCGGCACCGTGGCCTGGCCGTGAACCTCGTCGGCGTCGGCGTGCGCCGCTGTGATCCGGACGACGGCGAGGCCTGCTTCGCGACCGGGACCGTGCCCTACTCGCTCCGCCACGACGGACCGTTTACGGTCCGCAATCACGCGGGCGAGGACTACCAGGCGCCGCTCTTCGACGCGCGCATCGAGCACGGTCGCGCGCTCGCGGCGGAGCGCTTCATCACCAACCCGCTGGCCTCCGCCGACCGGGCGCTCCTCGCTGGGGCGACCGAGGATGCGCTCCTCGGGCGCCCCCTCGCGGGGAGCTACACGCTGCGCATCTACGACACGCCGGGCCTCCGCTGGTCGAGCCTGGACGACGTCCAGCTCGTGCTCGACTACGGCTACTGGACGCGCTTCGAGTAGGCCGTGCGGCGCTCTTCCCACCACGGGCCCGCGCTCCTCTGGGGCGCGCTGGCCGGGGCTGCGCTCGCCGCGTGCGGGGAGCCGTCGGCCGAGGTCTTCCCCGCCGCGTCGCCCGTCGACGCGGCGGGGATGGCCCCGGCCGACGGGGGCCCCCGGGACGCGGGAGCGCCCCCGCGCGACGCGGGCGCGCCGGCGGTCGACGCCGCCGTGACGCCGGACGCCGGCCCGGCCTGCGTCTGCGAGCCGGCGGTCTGCGTGGTCGGCGCCTGCCTCGAGGGGCGCTGCCGGCGCGCGCCGGAGGCGGCGGGCGTGGCCTGCGGGGAGGCTGGGCGCTGCGTGGAGGGGGGCTGCGTGGAGGTCTTCGGCTGCGGCGACGGCTTCCGGGAGAGCGGCGACGACGGCCGCGAAGGCTGCGACGACGGCAACCTCGTGGGCGGCGACGGCTGCGACGCGCGCTGCGCGCCGGAGCCGCTGGTCCTCGCGGCGGCGGCCCCGGTGGTGCCGGCGACCGACCGCTGGGGCTGGACGCTCTTCGTCTGGAGCGAGCCCATCGCCGGGGGCTGGGCCGTTCGCGCGCAGCGCCACCATCGCCTGGCTGGGCCCATGGCGCCGTTCACGATCCGCGAGGAGCCCGGCGGCGTCGACCCGGCGCCGGAGGTGCGCGCGCTCGCGGAGGGCTGGGTGGTCGCGCACCGGACCGCCGACGAGGACGAGGGGGACCTCTTCCTCACGCGCGTCGGTCACGGCGCCGTGCTCGAGCGGCGCGCCCTCCGGCGGCCCGGCGCGCAGGGGGCGCCGGCGCTCCTCCCCTGGGACCGCGCCGTCCGCGACGACGTGGCGCTCGTCTTCCTCGACGAGACCCAGGGGCGCGCGGTGTTCCAGCGCCTCGGCGAGGCGCTCCGGCCGAGCGGCGAGGCGCGCTTCCTCTCGCCCTCCGCCACCGGGCTCGAGGGGCGCGCGGACGCGCCGCGGGTCGCCGGGGAAGGACGCAATGGAGTCGTCGTCTGGACGGCGAGCGAGGCGGGCACGCCGGTGATCTGGGCGCGCGCGCTGCGCGACGGCGTGCCCGGCCCGCTCCGCCGCGTGGGCGAGGGCTTCGCCGCCGACGTCGCGGCGGAGGAGGCCGGGGAGGGTTGGCTCGTGGCCCACGGCGAGCGCGCGTCCGATCCGCGGGGCGACGTCGCCCTCGCTCGCCTCGACGCGGACGCCCGCCCGGTCGCCCAGATGCCCCTCGCGGCCGGCCCCGAGGCCGAGCGCGGGCCGCGCCTCGCCAGCGCCGCCGGCGCTGCCCTGGTCCTCTTCGAGCGCGGCAGCGCGCTCACCGGGGTGGTCCGCGACCTCGGCGTCGCCATGACCACGCCGGTCCCCGAGCTCGAGGTGCTCGCCTCGGCCCTCGCCGCCGACGGCCGCCAGACGCGCCCGCGCGTCGCTGCCGCCGAGGACGGCTTCTGGATCACCTGGCTCGACGACGCCGACCGCGCCGTCGCCTTCCGCCTGCCCGCGAACTGAGAGCTCGCCGATGACTCGCCCGACACCGCCCCGCGACCGCGCCTCCCGCCGCCGTGCCTCCCGCCGCCGCGCTTCCCGCCGCCGCGCTTCCCACCCTCGCGCCTCCCGTCGCCCTGCCGCGGGGGCCCGGACGTTCCGCCCCTCCGCTCATCGACCCGCTCCGAGGAAGACCATCATGCGCCGCCGCAACCTCCCGGGGGCCTTGCTGCTCCTCCTCTCCGCGCTCCTGCCGCTCCACGCTCGCGCCCAGGACGCCCCCGTCTCCGGCGCCCCCGTCTCGGCTGCTCTCGCCGAGGCCGTCTCGGGCGCGCCCGGCGGCCCCGAGGCCGCGCGCGCCGCCGCCGAAGACGCGCTCGAGGCCCGCGCCACGCTCCCCGACGAGACCCTCGAGATCCCCGAGGAGGCGGCGCTCCCCGAAGCCGAGGCCCCCACCGACGACGGGCGCGCGCCGGTCGCCCTCCCGACCGGCGAGGCCAAGAGCGGCGTCACGCCGCAGAGCCTCTCCCTCCCCAGCGGCGAGGGCTCCATCGAGGGCATGGGCGAGTCCTTCGAGGCCGCCCTCCAGTCGGGCGCCGCCACCTTCTCCGTCCCCCTCGCCGTGCCTCCCGGGCGGGCCGGCGTCGCGCCGAGCTTCTCCCTCGCCTACTCGTCCACCTCCGGGAACGGCGCGGCCGGCGTTGGCTGGGGCTTCGGCGCGCCGGCCATCCGCCGCCAGACCGATCGCGGCTTGCCGCGCTACCGGGACGCGAGCGTCTGGCACCCCGAGGAGGACCGCTTCATCTACGGCGCCGGCCAGGAGCTGGTCCCGGTCGATACGGCCGCGGCGATGCTCGTCGACTGCGGCGCCCCCGACTGCGCGCCCATCCCCGCCGAGCTCCAGGGCTGGCAGCAATACCGCGCCCAGAGCGAGGGAGGCTTCCACCGCATCTTCCGCGCGCCCGACGGCACGCGCTGGGTCGTCCAGAGCCCAGACGGGGGCCGCCTCGACTTCGGCCTGCTCCCGGTCGGCGAGGGTCCGAGCGAGGTGGTCGCCGCCAGCGAGGACGCGCTCGTGCGTGGGCCGGACGGCCGGGTCTTCGCGTGGCAGCTGACGCGGAGCAGCGACCCGAACGGCTCGGTCATCTGGTACCGCTACCTCCGCGACGCCGGGCGCGCCTACCTGCGCGACGTGCACTACGGCTCCCCCCATGGCCCCTGCGGGAGCCTCCCGACGGCCGCGGCGCGCAGGCGCTGCTCGGCGCCCCTCGCCGACTACGCCCAGCGCGTGCGCTTCGTCTACGAAGCCCGCCCGGACGTGACGACGAGCTACGTGAGCGGCTGGCGCGTCGAGACCGCCCTCCGCCTCCGTCGCGTGGAGATGACCGCCGCCGGCGAGACGGTCGGGAGCCGCACCCTCGTCCGGCGCTACCACCTCCGCTACCACGCGGGGCTCCACCACTCGCTCCTGGAGACCGTGCAGCTCGAAGGGCGACCCGACGCCCTCGATCCGGACCTCGGCGTCTTCGTCGGGGACGCCCACGTGCCGGAGGGGAGCCTCGGCGACGCCCTCGTCGGGCGCACCTCGCCGCCGATCCGCTTCGACTACTCCACGCTCCCGGCCGGTGGGGCCGAGGGCTTCGGGGGGCTCGAGGCGGCGCTCCACCACGCGCCGGTCTCTCCGCCGCACTCGGTCGACGAGGGCCGCGCGGACCTGATGGACGTGAACGCCGACGGCCTACCCGACCTCGTCGTCACGGACCCCGCGCGCTATCGCACGGCCTCGGGGGAGCCAGCCGTGGGCGTCTTCTTCAACGGCTTCGAGGGCCCCGGCGCGCGCCCGGCCGCGGCCCCCGGCACCTTCAGCGACGCCGTGCCCATGGCCATCCCGGAGGGCTGGAGCGGCGCGCTCAGCCTCTCCAACGCGAACCTCCGCCCCATGGACGCCGACGGCGATGGCCGCGGCGACCTGCTCCACCTCCCGCGCGGCAGCGACACGGGCTACTTCGTCGCCGCGCGGAACGGCGACGACGCGGCCGTGCGCCCGGCCGAGCAGGGCTGGCGCTGGCTCTACGTGCCGAGCCAGCTCCCGGCGGACGTCCGCGATCCGCGCATCGACTTCGCGCGTGACGGGGGCCGCTACCGCCTCTTCGACGTCGACAACGATCACCTCGTGGACGTCGTCCGGACCGCCGGGGATCGGATCCAGATCTGGCGCAACCTCGGCTGGCTCCCGGGCGGCGACGGGCGCTTCGGGAGCGCCGAGCTCGTGGACGACGAGTGGGTGCTCTCGGAGGCGCCGCGGGAGGTCTGCCTGCCGAGCGCCGGCACGCGCGTGGACTTCGCCGACCCGGAGCTGAAGCTCGCGGACATGAACGGCGACGGGCTGCAGGACCTGGTGCAGCTCCGGCGCGGGCGCGCGATCTACTGGCCCGGGCGCGGGCTCGAGGGCTTCGGCGACTTCGAGCACTGCACGCCGGGGGTGCGGGGCGGCGGCTACGTCGAGATGGAGGCGGCGCCGGCGGAGCTCCAATCGGATCTGGCGGGGGTGCACCTCGCGGACGTGGACGGCGATGGCGCCACCGACGTGGTGCAGGTCGACACGGGCGTGGTGCACGTCTGGTTCAACCAGAGCGGCGCCGGGTTCACGCGCCGGGTCTCGGCGGAGACGGGCGTCTTCGCGCCGGCCTACGCGCCGCGGGTGCGGCTCGCGGACGTGGACGGGAGCGGCACGCTCGACGTGGTCTTCGGGACGGCCGACGACTGGCGCTGGGTCGATCTGGTGGGCGGCATGCGGCCGCGGCTGCTCACGCGGATCACGAGCCCGCTCGGCGGGCGCACGGAGCTCGAGTACGGCGTGAGCACGGAGGACTACCTCCGCGATCTCCGGGACGCGGACGCGGGCGAGGGCGAGTTCACCTGGACCACGCTCGCGGAGAGCTGCGACGCGAAGCTCGAGGCGCTCACCGGGGAGTGCGCCTTCCGGCCCGGCGGTAGCCCGGTGGTCGTGCGCGTGGTGCGGGAGGTGCGCACGAGCGATCGGCTGGACGTGGTCGGCGGCGTCGCGACCGAGCGGGTCACGCGCCAGGCCTACCATGACGCCTACTACGAGGGCTTCGAGCAGGAGCTCCGCGGCTTCGGGGCCGCTGACGCGACCGCCGTGGGCGGCACCTACCACCCGACGGGGCATACGCGCTCCCACTTCCTGCAGGGGCGGAGACCGACGGAGCTCGCGAGCGAGCGGCTCGCCGACAACCCGAACGACCCGCTCGCCGGGCGCCTCTGGCTGAGCGAGTCCTTCGACGACGACGGCCGGTACCTGCAGACCACCCACCACGGCTTCACGGTGCGGCGGCTCCACGAGGGGCTCGACGGGCGCGTCGTTCGCCACGCCTTCGGGACGCAGGAGGACACGCTCCTCTACGACGTCGTCGGCTGGGCGCCGGGGGGCGAGAGCGTCTCGCTTCCGAGCGTGCGGCACGAGGGCGCGGCGGGGGAGCTGCTCGAGGAGCGGGCGCCGCACACGGTGGCCGTGCGGGGCGCGGGCTGGGCGCACGTGCGCAGCACCACGGATGCGGTCACGAACCTCGGCCAGACGCTCCGCGCGACGGCGCACGGGCGCGTGCGCGGGGCGTTCGGGGAAGCCCTGCCGGACGAGTCCATCGTCTCGCATGCGGCCGTCGAGAACCTCGGGAGCTGGCTCTGGCGTCCGACCGAGAGCTGGACGACGGGCCACGGCGACGCGACGGCGCTCGGCCACACGACGACGCACTACGACGACCGGGGCAACGTCGTGCGCGTCGATGGGCACGTGAGCCAGCCGCAGGTCTACGCCTTCGCTGGCGACGGTGAGGCGCTCGGCTTCTCGGGCGTGCTCGAGGACGCGCTCACGACCACCGAGGTCGACGCCTGGGGTCAGGCCGTGCGCACCTGCGCGGGGGGCGACGTGGCGACGGGGGTCGGCTGCCTCGGCTGGGCCGAGCTGAGCTACGAGCCGGCCTATGGGCAGCTCGTGATCGCGGAGTCGACGGCGACCGGGCGCGACGGGGCGGGCGGCTGGACCACGCTGACCTCGACGGCGACCTGGGACCGGGGCCTCGGCGCCGTCGTGTCGATGGCCGACCCGAACGGGCTCGAGGATCGGGTGACGCAGGACGGGCTCGGTCGCTTGAGCGCGCAGATCCCGCCGCCGGCGACGGGCTGCCCGGCGGGTCGGCCGACGGCGCGTTTCCTCTACGAGGACGCGGACCCGGAGGCGCGTCCGGTGGCGCTCGTGCGCGAGCTGACCGAGCTGCGTTGCACGGGGGCCCTCGGCGCCGAGGTCCTCGAGACGGTGAGCTTCGTGTCCGGCAGCGGTGAAGCGCGTGCGACGCTCTCGACCGGCGACGCTCCGGGCGAGTGGATTCGTGACAGCGTCACGACTCGTTCGGCGCGGGGAGCCGTCCGGCGCAGCTACCAGCCGGACGTTTTCACGGGGGCCCCGACGGACCTGGCCGCCGTCCTCGCTCTGCCCTCCGTGCCCTATCGGTGGAGCCTCCACGACGCCTTCGATCGGGTCATCGCCGTCTACGACGAGCACAACCAAGCGACGTGGACACACCATCACGCGCTGAGCACGGACGTCTGCGACCCGCTCGACAACGATCCCGAGCACTTCGCCGTCGGCACCTGCACGACCCAGCGCGTCGACGGTCATGGCCGGGTCATCGACCGCATCCTCCGAAACCGGCAGCCCGGTCTCGGCGGCACGCAGTACTACCGTCTCTGGATGCGCTACCGCGCCGACGGCTCGATGGTTCTCCTCGAGCGGGCCGAGACGACGGGCGACCAGCCCATGGGCGCGAGCACCATCGTGGGCGATCACCGGGTCGAGCGCTCTTTCGTGTACGACAGCGTCGGCCGGCGCATCGCCTCGACGGATCCGGACACGGACAGTCCGCTTCCGGGCCGGGACGCCACGAACCGGACCTGGCGCTACCTCTTCAACCGGGGGGGCGATCTCGTGGCCGTGCGCGACCCGCGGGGCTGCGGTCAGAACTTCTTCTACGACCACGGCGGTCGGCTCGTCGGCGAGCAGTACGTGTCGTGCGGGGAGGCCCAGGGCCACGAGCTCCCGGTGGACGACGTCCCCGCCGGTCGGATCGCGATGGGCGAGACGACGGCCGCCCAGCCGGTCGACGTGCGGCACTACTTCGACCGCTACGCCGGCACCTGGGCTCCCGATCCGAGCGCGATGGCGGACTTCCCGGCGACGACCTCCGGGGTGCTCGGCCGGCTCACCGCGAGCGTCGACCGCTCCGTGCGCATGGTGGTCGCCTACGACGGCCGCGGTCAGGCCGTCTGGAGCGCCCGGCAGCTCGCCATGATCCCCGCGGCCCCCTCCATCCCCTCCGCGATTCCGGACGGCGCGCTCGCCGTCGAGATGGGCGACGCCGCGGCGGGCAGCGTGGTCTTCGACGAGGCGAACGAGTACGTCGTGTCCACGAGCTACGACCACGGCGGGCGCGGTACGGCGGTCGTGCTCCCCGAGGATCCCAGCACGGGCATGCGCGTCGCGGGCACGATGGCCTTCAACCATCGCGGGCTCCCCTCCGCCGCGCTGGCGCACGTGATCGACGGGGGCGGCGCGCCCGCCTTCGTCGACGGAGCGATGGCCATTCCCGGCGCCTCGATCGCCACGCAGCCCATCGTCAGCTCGATCCAGTACCTCCGCGACGGTCTCGTCGGCTCGACGACCTACGCCGACGGAACGCAGACCCGGTCGACGTACGACGCGCGCCGCCGCCCGACGCGCATGTGGACGACGCGCACCCCGACGGCGCCGAGCGACCCGAGCGCCCCCCTCGGCGCCGTGAGCGTCGTCGCCGATCAGGCGCTCGTGTGGGACGCGGCCGACAACCTGAAGGAGGTGGACGACGAGCGGATCGCGTCCGAGTGGCCCGTCGGTCACCGACCGCAGTCCGTGTGGGCCGCGCACGACGCGCTCTATCGGGTCGTCGGCGTCGAGATGGACTACGGCGGGGCGACGACCGACCCGGCCACCGACTGGCGCGCCGGGATGGCCGCGACCTGGGCCCACGACCCCATGCGCACGAGCCCGGCGCCCGTGGTCGGGACCGTGCCCGGCGAGCGCGTCATGAGCCTGACCTGGGATGTCGATTGGCTCGGCAACGTGACCGACTGGAGCGATGACGCGCACCACTTCTACGAGCGGAGCCTCGGCGCGACCCACAACGGCGCCGACATCGACCCGAGCTCGCGACCCAGCGCGCTCTACCTCGCCGCCGACCTCGAGGGCCCGCCGAGCGACCGCGGAGGTTGGGTCGAGATGGACTACGGCGAGAGCGGCAACCTCGAGATGATGACGGTGCACGGCACCTGCGCCGACGCCGCGGGCGCGTGCGTCGACCCCGGCGGACCCCTCGAGACCCGCCGCAGCGCGCTACGCACGAGCTGCCGCTGCGCGACCGAGCAGCACTATCAGTACCGCTGGGACGAGCTGAACCGCCTCGCCGAAGCGCGCCGCTACGACCGGAGCGGCGGCGCGGGAAGCTGGCAGCTCGCCGCGCGCCAGCGTCATCGGTACGACCAGGGGAACCAGCGCCGCGTCAAGCAGACCCTCGACACCGCTGGCGAGCGCATCGCGTTGATGGTCGTCCCCGGCGACATGGAGCGCCGGGGCGTCGTGCGCGGCCTGGACGCCTACGAGGACGATCCCGTCTTCGGCACGGAGACGCAGTACCTCGTCGCCGGTGCCCGCATGGTCTGGCGAAGCGGCGCGCCGACGCCAGGCGTCGACCGGAACCACCGGATCACGGTGCCCATCTCGGACCTGCTCGGCACCACCTCCGCCGTCATCGACATCGTCAGTGGCGAGCTCCTCGAGCACGGCACCTACTACCCCAACGGCGCCCGTGAGACCTACCGCTCCAGCGGTGACGTGCAGCCCGAGCCGGTGGGGTTCACCGGGAAGGAAGGCGACGAAGAGGTGGGTCTCACCTACTTCGGCGAGCGCTACCTGGTGCCGCGGCTGGGAAGGTGGGCGACGCCCGACCCGCTCGCCATCCACGAGGCGGGGGGTGGGGAGGCGCTCAACAGCTATCACTACGTGAGCGGGAACCTGCTCCAGGTCCGCGACCCGCTCGGGCTGGAGGGCGACGCGGCGGGCCCCGTGGAGGTCTCTCCGGAGATGCAGTCCTTCGTGGACGGCTGGATCCAGGACCACGCCGTCGAGATCGCCGCGGAGACGGGCGTCGTCCACACCGCCCGGATGACGATCACGGCGTCCCCGCAGCGACCGTCGCCGCCGCCGGACCTGTGGGCCGAAGCCGCTGGCGCCTTCTTCGAGGGCGGACCCATCGCTCAGCCCATCTTGGTCTGGGAGCGCCTGCAGAACGCGGGGTTCAGCCAGGAGGCCTTCCTCCAGGAAGCGGAGCGTGCGGGGAACGCCATCCTCTCGACCGCCGAGGGGGCCGCCGACATGGTCGTCGACCCCATCGGCACCACGGTGAGGACCGTCGAGGCGGTCGCGAACGCCGACGAGGTCACCCGGGCCCGGATGGCGGGAGGGCTCGCCATCGGGCTCCTCAGCATGGCCGCGGGCGGGGCGCTCTCGGGGCCCCGGGTCCCGAACCCCACGTGTTTCACGGGTGACACCGAGGTGGCCTCGGCGAGCGGGGAGACCCGCCGCATCGACGCGATCCGCGTGGGTGATCGCGTCGGCACGTACCAAGGAGGCTCGGCGTCGAACGTCGACGCGACCTGGCGCGCCGCGACGCTCCGCCTGCTCGATGAACGGACGGGGGTCGAGCACCGCATCACGCTCCTCCGCCCTCGCGCGTGGTTCGCGGACCGCGGCGTGAGGGGCGCCGGGGACCGCCTGTGGATGGAGCTCGAGGAGCTCGCGGTCTCCGGGTGGGCCGACGTGGAGGCGTTCGAGGCGCCCGAGGTCGAAGAGGGCCCCGGGCGCGCCGTCCTCGCGACCGTCGAGCACGCGAGCCGGGACCTCTACGAGCTCTCCTTCGCGAACCAGCGTTCCGTCCGCGCGACCGGGCTGCATCCGCTCTATTCGCTGACGCGGAACGACTGGGTGCAGGTCGCGAACCTGGCGGACGGCGAGGTGCTGCAGACCCGAGAAGGTCACGTCGTCCTCGAGAACGTCCGACCCCTCGAGGGGACCTACACGGTCTACAACCTCGAGGTCGAGGGGGACCACGAGTACCTCGTCACGGACCTCGCGATCCGCGCGCACAACCAGTGCCGGTGGACGCCCCCCTCCCGATGGCGAGGACCCTCGGCGAAGACGGGCACGTTCGAGAACGTCCGCGGCAACAGCCGATTCACGCCCCACGACCCGGAGCGTTGGGGGCTCCAGCCGGGGGAGGCCGTGAACTTCGTCGAGGGCGTCCCCGACTTCGGGCCCTGGGCCACGGACACGTTCATCGTTCCGGGGATGACCGGCTACCACCGGTTCGACATGCCGCACATCCGCCGCCACATGGCCCGGCAGTTCAATCGAAGGGGCTTCCTCGGGCGCCGGAACTGGACGAACACGTCGGTGCGCAGATGGCTGAGTGAGAACCAGCTGACCCCCCATCACTATCGTGGTCAGACGATTCAGATCGTCCCGTGGAGACAGCACAAGCTCCCCCACCAGGGCAGCGCTGCCGCGATGCGGGACGGTCCGTGAAGGGGGGGGCGGGGGCGTGACCCTCGGGGTCCGGTTGTCAGATCGCTCGGGGCGGACGCGTAGGGATCCACGAGGATGTCGACCGCGCGGACACCCGGCGGCCGTGGCCTCGAGGAGATCGGATGATGCGAGAGGGCGTCTCGAGCAGCGCGGCGGTGGGCGAGTGTGGGGGGTGAGGACCCGTCACCCGTCGGCTCGCCATGGGGCGGGGACGCGTCAGGGCGCGTCGATCGCGTCACGTTCCGATCGCTCCGGGCGGCGCGTGCGTGCGCGGGGGCGGCGTGCGGAACGTGACGCCCTCGTCCCCGCTGTCGCGGCCGGTTCGGGGGACGTGGGGCGGGCACCCACTTGCACGGTGCCCGCAGCGAGGCCCATACCGTCGGCCCATGGAGGGGGAGGCGCTCCTCTCCCGGGCGCTCGACGGCGGGGATCCGGCGGCGGCGGGGGAGCTGGTCGACCGGCTGCTGCCGGCGGTGCAGATCCGCGTGGCGCGGGCGCTCCGGCGGCACGGGCCGCGAGGGCGGGACGCGCGACAGGAGATGCAGGACCTGGTGCAAGAGGTGTTCGCGCGGCTCTTCGCGGAGGACGCGAAGGTGCTGCGCGCCTGGGACCCGGCGCGGGGGGCGTCGCTCTCGACCTTCGTGGGCGTGGTGGCGGAGCGCGAGGTCGTGGGCATCCTCCGGACGCGGAAGCGGAGCCCGTTCACGGAGGAGGCCACGGAGACGGTCGGGCGCGAGCTGCAGGCGCCGCGGAGCGACGTGCCGGAGGCGCGGGTGGCGGATCGGGAGGCGGTCGCCGTGCTCCTCGAGGGGCTGCGCGCGCGGCTGAGCCCGCTCGGCTTCCGCGTCTTCGAGCTGCTCTGGGCGGAGCAGCGGAGCGTGGAGGAGGTCTGCGCGGAGCTCGCCATGAAGCGGGACGCGGTCTACGCCTGGCGCTCGCGGATCCGGAAGCTGGCGCGCGCGCTCGCGGAGGAGTCGGCGGCGGAGGGGGCGTCGTGACCGAGGACGAGCTGCTGGCGGCGCTCGGCGCGGCGGCGCGCGAGGACGCGCGCGCGGACGACGGTGCGGAGGACGGCGTGGACGACGCGGCGGCGTCCGCGGAAGACGGCGCGGCGCCCGAGGAGGTCGCCTGGGAGGCGCTCGCGCGCGGGGAGGGGACGCTCGCCGAGGCGGAGGCGGACGCGAAGGCACGCGGGCTGGACGCGGAGGCGATCGCGGAGCTGCGGGCGCTCTACGCGCCGGTGGACGTGGGGGTCCGCGAGCAGGTCCTCGAGCTGGCCGCCGGCCGCGACGGGAGCTCGCCGAGCGACGGGCGAGAGCGAGAGGCCGAGTCGTCGGGCGAGGGCGGTGTGTCCGCGGAGCTCCGGGCCGAGTCGGGCGAGGGC
>MDTG01429021.1_pt1 | contig 20637 bp, 21 predicted proteins | sample 811421 | NCBI WGS metagenome assembly MDTG01 (sample SAMN05326645, study PRJNA326480) | marine metagenome | isolation source: seawater | place: Pacific Ocean: South East | collected 2011
ATGTGAGAGCGGTTTAATCAGCACGCTTGGAAAGCGTGTGTAGTAGCAATACTACCGAGGGTTCGAATCCCTCTCTCTCCGCCATAAATTAATATTTTTCTTAATCTTTAATTTTTGAAAAAAAGGAATACTTTAAAATACAATATATAGCTCTAAAGCCGTCTTGCCATGTAATTTTTTTTCCTTCACTATAATCTCTTCCATAATAGTTTATACCTATTTCATAAAATTTACACTTCATTTTTGAAAGTTTAATTGTCATTTCCGGCTCCACACCAAACCTATTTTCTTTTATATCAATTTTTTTAAAGAATGAACTTTTAATAGCTTTGTAACATGTTTCCATATCGCTTAGATTTAAATTTGTGAAAAAATTACACAGATGTGTAAGAACAAAGTTACCAATTCTATGCCAAAATAATAATGATCTTGACTCACCATAACCTTTAAATCTTGATCCATAAACTACATCAGCCTTACCATCTAATATAGGTTTGATTAATCTTACATGTTCAATTGGGTCATACTCTAAATCTGCATCTTGTATTAAGCATATATCGCCAGTTATAAACTTTGAAGCAGTCTTTAGACATGCTCCCTTACCCTTATTAATCTCATGTTTTATTATTTTAATTTCTGAGTTACTTTTGAACTTTTTCAATTTCTCTAAAGACTTATCGGTTGAGCAGTCATCTACAACTATAATTTCCTTATTGGAATATTGATTGTCTAAAACTTTTTCTAATATTAGTTCGATAGTCTGTTCTTCATTATAAACTGGAATAATTATTGATAATTTCATTACTTATTTTTAAAATAATCTATCGTTTTTTGAAGTCCATTTTCTAACTTTACTTGTCGATTCCAATTAAGTAGTTTTTTTGCTAAATATAAATTAGGTTTTCTTTTTATTGGATCATCTTCAGCCTTTTCAACATTTACTATTTTGCTTTTTGAATTTGTTAATTTAATTATCTTCTTTGCTAGATTATAAATGGTAATTTCATTATCTGATCCAATATTAATTGGACCTTGTATAGCCATCTTCGAATTCATTAATTTAACTAAACCTCTAACTGTATCTGATACATAACAAAAAGATCTAGTTTGTTTGCCATTACCATGAATAATTAGTGGATTTCCTTTTAATGCCGACAAAATAAAATTACTTACAACTCTGCCATCGTCATTATTCATATTGGGGCCATAAGTATTAAAAATTCTAGCAATTTTGATGTTTATTTTATGCGTTCTATAATAGTCAAAAAAAATCGACTCTGCTAATCTCTTTCCTTCATCATAACACGCCCTTACGCCAATAATATTTACATTACCCCTGTAACTTTCGTCCTGAGGGTGAATCAAAGGATCACCATATACTTCACTTGTAGAGGCTTGGAAAATTTTAGCATTATTTTTTTTAGCTAGCTCTAGCAAATTAATTGATCCAAAAATATTGGTTTTAATCGTATCAAGAGGATTTTTTTGATATTTTTTTGGTGAAGCTGGGCAAGCTAAATTATAAATTTCATCACATTTAAGAGTAATTTTTTTTTGAACATTCTGCTTAATAAAAGAAAAGTTTTTATTTTTACTTAAAATTTCAATATTTTTTTTACTTCCAGTGAAGTAATTATCTAAACAAATAACTTTATTATTTTTCAACAAACTCTGACATAAGTGAAAGCCTATAAAACCAGCTCCACCCGCAACTAAAATTTTTTTTTTCATTTAACAAAATTTATGTATATAAATATACTTATTACACTATAAATAAAATGAAAGAAGTTAATTTTATATTTGAAAAAAAATACTATATTTTATTTTTAATTCTTTTTCTTAGTTATGTTTTAACAGCTATTAATAGTGTAGGGTTTTATAAAGATGATGAACATTTTCAAATACTAGAGCCATTAGCTTATTTATTGGGTATCAACACCACATTAATAGATGACCCAACTGGTTATTATTGGGAATGGACATCTGGATATAGAATTAGACCATGGTTTCAGCCTTTTTTCTATTATCAAATAATATCTCTAGTAAAGCAATTAAATATTAACGATCCTTTTATTTGGGCATTGGTCTTGAGAATTTTTAATGGTACTTTGGGGCTTATAAGTATTTTTATTCTTTTTTTCTCATTAAAAAAATATTTTGTTACAGATGAAAGGATACAATATTATGTTATTTTTTTTACATTTTGGTTTTATCCTTTTTTACATGTAAGAACTTCATCAGAGTCTCTTAGTATAACCTTATTTACAATCACAGTTCCATTTTTTTTAAATCTTTTTGAGTCAAAAATAATAAAATTCCAAATATACAAAGTAGTATTTTTTGGTTTCATTCTTGGTTTAGCTATAGTTGTAAGACCACAAATTATATTTACTATATTTCCTTTTTTTTTATGGTTTGTTTTCTTTAAATTTCACTTTTATAAGTTATTTATAACATCACTAGGTATTTTGATATCTATTTCTGTTGGACTATACGTCGATTATTTGAATTGGGGATACTTTACAAATACATATTGGCAAATTTTTCAAGTTCAAATTTTGAGTGGCCAAATGCAAGGTTTCGGTCATAAGCCTTGGTGGTTTTATTTTATTACAATATTGAAAGATCTATCTCCAGGATTTAGTTTATTTTTTATTATAGGACTTTTTATTTTTTCTATCAAAAAAATTAATAATATTTTTACCTGGATGACACTAGGAACAATAATAATTCTTTTATTTTTTAAGCACAAAGAAACCAGATTTATTTTTCAAATATATGTTTTATCTCCCTTTTTTGTTATGTATTTATTAAGTATTGTATCTAACAATAAAATAAAAAATTTAATTTTTTATTTGTCCTTTATATCTAATGTAATTTTTTTATTAATAATTTGCTTACTACCAGCTAATAATAAAATTCATTTATATAAAAATATATTTTATGAAAATCTTACTGACTCAAAAATTTATTACGCAGGCAACAATCCTTATATGATTAATAATTTAGAACCAACATTTTATACAAATTTTCTTCCTGAAATAGATGAATTTAATAATTCTATAAATTTAAATAAATTTTATTTTGTTACAAATAATTATACAGAGCTAGAAAATATAAAAAAGAAATATAGTTGTAATATTAAGTTTAGCTCCTATCCACAAAAAATATTAGAAATTAATAAAACATTAACTAAACGTAATATGAATTGGTATATACTAAGTTGTGAAAAAACTTAGTTTTTTTGACACCAGAACTGATACATCCCAGCAAATATTCTAGGATTGTTAGCTTCAAATTTATCCCATAGTTTAAGATTATACAAATCATTAACATCATTGTGAGTTGCTCTAAATAAATTCAATAATTCTTTATTTTCAAATCCACAAAATTTTAAATTTAGTTTATTTATATATTTTGATATTTCTGGAATTGTAAATCTATATTCTTGAATATGAAAAAGTAAGTCTCTGAAATTGCTTAAAGAATAAAAATCAGGACTTTTTTTTATTAATTCATAATCACTTTCATTTGATAGTATAATTTTTTCTCTAAAATTTTTTAAGTTTATTTCATTTATTTTGATTTTAAGTTTTTTAATATCTAATCGAATTCGCTCAATATGTTGTCTTGCAATTTTACTATATAAACCTATCATTATTAATCCATGTTTATTCAATACATTGTATAGTTTTTCTAGTCCGTTGTAGGGATTTTCCATATGATGTAATACACCAACACTTTCAATAATATCGTAATTTTGTCCAATTTTTTCTATATCTAATATATCCATTTGAACAAATTCTATGTTTTTTATTTCCAATTCCTCAGCTTTTCTTTTGGCATAACTTAAACTATTGGCGCTAAGATCAATTGCAGTAATAAATGAATTTTGAAATTTTGTTGCTGTAGTAAGTGCATGTTGACCAGTTCCACATCCTGCCACTAATACATCTATATTTTTCCAATTTATAACTTTATCATTGTTGACTCTTAAATCTAGTTTATTAAAAAAATCTATTGGTTTATCTTTATTTTGTTTTAAAGCAATATTTTGATATCTTGGATAGGGGTTATCTTCGTACTGATCTTTTACTTTTAAAGATATTACATTTTTAATTACTTTGGATTCTAATTTTTTTCTAATATCTTTTTCTTTTTGTGGTTCTAAAATTTGAAGCTTTATCAAAATTGAAATTTCTTTAACATTAGATATATTTGCAGCCCATTTGTAAATGTGCAATGGTTTATATGCAGCTATACATGTTATTTCTAATAAAAATTCATTAGAATTTTTATTTGTCAATTCATTGCTAATAATTTCTTCGAGTTTATTTATACTTTCTTCTTCTTCGTTTGTTTTAGGATATAAATATTCATTTAAAAAACATTGTGTAGCTATTAGACTCATTAATTGTGACGCTTTTTTTTTATTTTTTATTAAAGATATATTTAACAAAATATTAGTTCTTAAATACCTTAAGGCATTTTCAATTTGGATATCTGTAATAGGTACAATTTTTAGTAATTTAATTAGTATTTTTATTTTTAAAAATTTATCTATTAATTGTTCCAATGAATATACATGCTTGTTATCCTTTAAATTTTTAATAATTAAATGAAATTTATCATCTAAATAAAGATAATTTATTAGAGGATTTATAATATCTATCGGTCTTAATATTTTATCATGTTCTAGTAAATTAATAATGTGTTTTTCTAAAATATTGGAATGTTTAGAAAATTTAAAATTTTGTAAACAAACACCAAAGTTTTGTAGTGCAATTAAATAATTAGGATTTATTTCTAAACAATGTAAATAATTTTTAATAGCTAATTCTTTTTCATTTTTATCTTTGTATATGTTGCCCAAATTATTATAAGCTTCAAACTTTAGTGGATTAATTACTAAACATTTTTTATAATGATCAATGGCATTTTCTATTTTATTAATTTTTTTATAGACTATTCCCAAATTATAATGACTATCTGCAAAGTTTTGATTAATTTCTAAAATTTTTTTAAAATTAATAATTGCTTCACTAAAATTTCCTATTTGATTATTTGTATTTCCAAGAAGATTTAAAAGAAAAATAGATTTTGGAAAATATTCTTTAAGATTGTTAATTTTTTTTATTAAATTATTAAAATTATTAGAATTATAAATATTTATTAATTCATTTCTAACTTTTAATTCAGGCTCATTGTTCATTTATAACACAGACTTAATTAAATCACTTGTATAATCTGATTTTGGGTTTTTAAAAATCTCATCAGTAGTATTTGCTTCAACTATTTTTCCTTTTTTTAAAACAATAACTTTATCTGCTATTGATTGAATTACTCTCATATTGTGGCTGATAAAAATATAACTTAGTGATAACTCTCTTTGTAATTTATTTAATAAATCAATTATTTGATTTTGTATTGTTATATCTAAAGCGGATGTTGGCTCATCTAATATTAAAATTTTTGGCTGCAAAATCAACGCTCTTGCTATAGCAATTCTTTGTCGTTGACCACCAGAGAATTCATGAGGATATTTGTTAATACACTCAAAATACTCCAGACCAACTTTGCTTAAGACATCTTTAAGTTTTATTATTTTTTCATTTTTTGAAAGTTCAGGATAATGAATTTTTAATCCTTCAGAAATAATTTCTTCAACGTTCATTCTTGGACTTAGAGATGAAAATGGATCTTGAAAAACAATTTGAATTTCTTTTCTTAATATTAAAATTTGATTTTTGTTAAATAATTTAATATCTTTATTATTTATTAATATTTTACCTTTTGATTCAATTAACTTTAATATAGCTAAAATAAGTGAAGTTTTTCCAGATCCTGACTCTCCAACTATTCCTAAGCTTTCTCCCTCCTTTAAAGTAAAACTAATTTTTGTCACAGCTTTAATGTGATCTATAGTTCTTTTTAGTAAACCTTTTTTTACTGGATACCAAACATCTAAATTTTCTACTTTAAGAACTATATTTGAAGATTTATTTAAATTTATTTTTTTCTTATTTTGCGCTGATACTAATTGTTTAGTATATTCTTTTTCAGGTGTTTCAAAAATTTTTTTACTTGTTCCATTTTCTATAATTTCACCATCTTTCATAACATAAATATAATCTGCCATTTTTTTAACAACCGAAAGATCGTGACTTATAAAAAGTAAAGTCATACCTAATTTTTTTTGAAGTTTTGATAGTAAATTTAAAATTTGCATCTGAATTGTTACGTCTAGAGCTGTAGTTGGTTCATCAGCTATTAATAAATCAGGATTATTTGCAATACTCATTGCAATCATTGCTCTCTGTCTTTGTCCGCCAGATAATTCATACGGATATATCTTTGGTCTATCTGCTATATCTCCTAAACCAACTTCATTTAATAATTCCAAAGTTTTATTTTTAGCTTCTTTTTTACTAATTTTATTATGAGTAAGAATTATTTCTTCAATTTGTTTATTAATTGTATGAAGAGGATTTAAACTTGTCATTGGCTCTTGAAAAATTGTAGCAATTTTATTTCCTCTAATTTTTTGAATTTGGTCATCATCTAATGATAAAATATTTGTATTTTTATAGAATATTTCTCCATTAGAAATTTTTGCACTATTTGGCAAAAGTTTTAATATACTTAATGCTGATAAGGTTTTACCTGAACCTGACTCTCCTACAATTGCAGTTGTTTTACCTTTAAATATATCTAAATTAATATTTTTGACGACTTCTTGATCTTTTTTAAAAGCAATATTTAAATTTTTTATTTTTATAATATTTTCCATATTAACTAAATGTCTTTCTAGGATCTAAAGAGTCTCTTATTGCCTCCCCAACGAAAACGAGTAATCCTAGCATTAAGCCTAGAGTTAAAAAACTAGTTATACCAAGCCATGGTGCTTGCAAATTATTACGCCCTTGATTTACCATTTCCCCTAAAGATGCTGACCCAGGCGGCAACCCAAAACCTAAAAAATCTAATCCAGACAAAGCAGTAACTGATGCACTTAAGCTAAAAGGAAGAAAGGTAACAGTCGCAATTGTTGCGTTTGGAAGCATATGTCTTAGCATTATTCTTGTATTTGAAACACCTAAAGCTTTTGCAGCTCTGATGTAGTCAAAATTTCTAGCTCTCAAAAATTCTGCTCGAACAACACCAACATAACCCATCCAACTGAAGAGCAGTAATATAATCAAAAGCCACCAGAAATTTGGTTGAATTACACTTGCTAGAATAATTAATACATAAAGAGTTGGAATTGCTGACCAAACTTCCATAAATCTTTGAAAGAAAAGATCGGTTTTACCACCAAAATAACCCTGTATTGCCCCTGCTGTAACTCCTATAACCATTGAAAAAAATGTTAATGTAAAACCAAACAAAACCGATATTCTAAACCCATGAATTAATCTTGATAGCACGTCTCTAGCTTGATCATCTGTGCCCAGCCAATTCTTCTTAGAGGGTCGTGATGGAGCAGGTGAATTTAGATCTCTAATAATAGTGTTATATGAGTAGGGTATAATTGGCATTATCATCCAACCTTTTTCACTTATAAGATTTTGGACAAATGGATCTTTGTAATCAGCTTCAGTTTTAAAATCTCCACCAAATGTTGTTTCTGAATAATATGAAAATATAGGATAATAATAATTTGAATTATATTTTACAAGCAATGGTTTTTCATTGGCAATAAAATCTGCAAATAATGAAATAATAAATAGAAATGAAAAAATCCAAAAAGAATAATATCCTCTTTTGTTTTTTCTAAAATTATTAAGTCTTCTTTGATTAAGTTTGGATAAATGCATATTTATCTCGACTCAAAATCAATTCTTGGGTCAATTATAGAATACATAAAATCACCAATGATTCCCATTATCAATCCTAATAATGAAAAGAAATAAAGAGTAGCAAAAATTACAGGATAATCTCTAGTAAGTGCAGCTTCATAACCAAGTAATCCTAAACCATCTAATGAAAATATTACCTCAATAAATAGAGAACTTGAAAAAAGTATTCCAATAAAAGCCGATGGAAATCCAGCAATAACAATTAACATAGCATTTCTAAATACATGTCCGTAAAGAACTCTCTTTTCAGTTAAACCTTTTGATCTGGCGGTAATTACATATTGTTGATTTACTTGATCAAGAAATGAATTTTTAGTTAAAAAAGTGAGTCCTGCAAAACCGCTCACTAGCATTGCTGTAAGAGGTAGAGCTAAATGCCAGAAGTAATCTAATATTTGTTGATATAAATTTAATTCTTCAAAATTTTCTGAAAATAATCCCCTAAGTGGGAAAATATCATAAAATCTTCCCCCAGCAAAAAAAACAATTAAAATTACTGCAAATAAAAAATTTGGAATAGCGTATCCTATAGTAACAATAGAGCTAGAGATTATATCAAATCTTGAACCATCTTTAATAGCCTTACGTATTCCTAGTGGAATTGAAATTAAATATACTAGAAGTGTAGTCCATAAACCAAGAGAAATAGATACTGGCATTTTATCAAGAACCAAAGAAGTAACTTTTTGATCTCTAAAAAAACTTTCACCAAAATCAAAAGTTAAATAGTCTTTAATCATCTTAAAAAAACGTTCATGAGCAGGTCGATCCATCCCATACATTTTTTCAATTTCTTTTATAATATCTGGATCTAATCCTTGAGCACCTCTATATTTACTATCACTTATCGCACTAGTATCATTGTTGAATTCCATTGACTCTCCTTCACCAGCACCTGAAAATCTTGCGGTTGACTCAACGGCCGTACCAGTCATTTGAGCGATCATTTGTTCAACTGGTCCTCCAGGAACAATTTGAACGATGGCAAAATTAATTAACATTATCCCAAATAATGTAGGAATTATTAATAATAATCTTTTTATAAGGTAAGCTCCCATAATTGAGATATTTTATATTATTTATAACAAACTTTAATAATTAGTTTGATGTTCTGTTTAACTGTATTTCTTCAAATTTATTTTGATTGAACCACCACGTATCAAAACCTAATGAATACTTAGGTTTAATTTGTGGTTGATCAAAAAAATTCCAATAAAGAACTCTGTAAGAAGATATATGCCACTGAGGTATTACATAGTAATTCCAAAGAAGGACTCTGTCTAAAGCTCTAGTTATGGTTATTAGTTCCATACGATCTTTAGCATTAATTAAACTTTCTATTAATCCATCTACAGCATAATTTTTGATACCAATGACATTTCGTGAACCATTTGTATCTGCAGCATCTGATCCCCAAAAATTTCTTTGTTCATTTCCTGGCGAAAGTGATTGTGAGAAAGTTTGAACAATCATATCAAAATCAAAAGTTTCCATTCTTTTTTGATATTGTGCAGTATCTATAGTTCTAACTACTACATCAATTCCTAATTTTTCTAGATTATCTTTAAAAGGAAAAACAATTCTTTCAAAAGCTGGTGATCTTAATAAAATTTCAAATTTAAATAATTCTTTTGTTGAAGTGTGTATGAGTTTGCCTTCTATAAGTTCCCAACCTGCATCTTTTAAAAGTTTAGAGGCATCTTGTAATTGTGAGCGCATATAGCCTGATCCATCTGTGATTGGGTTTTTATATTCTTCAGTAAATATCTCTTTTGGCAAAAGATCATAATATGGATTTAAGAAATACAATTCATCTTCAGAAGGTAAATTACTTGATGCTAATTCTGAATTTTCAAAAAAACTATTTGTTCTCTTATATGCGTCAAAAAATAGATTTTTATTTGACCACTCAAAATCAAATGCAAAAGAAATTGCTTTTCTTACTCTTCTATCTTTAAATTTCTCTTTTCTAATATTGAAAGCAAATCCCTGCATTCCTTGAGGATTTTCGTGATCTATCAGTTCTTTTTTAATTAAATTTTCTTTTACTGCAGATATATCGTATGAAGTTGCCCATTCTTTGGAAGAATTTTCACTAAAAAAATCAATTTCCCCCGATTTAAAGGCCTCTCTTTCTATTCCTCTATCCTTATAATAATCATATCTAATAGTGGCGAAATTATCTTTACCAACTTTTATTGGTGTATTGTCTTTAAATCCCCAATAATTTTCATTCAACTCATAGGTAACTGATCTGCCACTATCAAATGATTTAATTGTATAGGGCCCACTTCCTAGAGGAATATCAAGGGTTGTTTCATCGAAACTTTTATCTTTCCAATAATGTTTTGGTAGTACTGGTAATTGACCAACAATTAAAACAAGTTCTTTATTTGTATTTGTTTTAAAATTAAACCTTACTTTATTTTCAGCCTCTTTTATAACTTCTTTAACATCACTATAATAATATTTATAAAAAGGGTGGCCTTTTTCCATCAGTGTATTAAAAGTCCAAATAACATCTTCAGGGGTTATTTTTTTTCCATCATGCCATTTTGCCTCTTCCCTCATAACAAATGATACCCAAGATCTATCATCTGGCCATTCAATTGTTTTTGCAAGAAGTCCGTACTCAGTAAATGCTTCATCACTAGAACCAGTAGTTAAAGTTTCAAATAGTGCCCCAACTCCCGCGGCTGATGTACCTTTAAGAATAAAAGGATTAAATGAATCGAATGTTCCAATTGCACTTCTAACAATAGAACCACCTTTCAAGGCATCAATATCTATATATTCAACATTGAGGAAGTCTTTATCATATTTTGGTGTACCATGCATAGCAATGGCATGAGAAATGTTAGTATTAGCTTGAGAATTTAAAGAAATGAAAAATGTTATTATAATGATAATGTTTTTGAATTTCATAATTTTAGTATAATTGTATTTTAAAAAAAAAGAAATTTTTTATTTATTAATTAGTTCAATAATCTCATTATGCAAAACTTCAGAACTTGATGCAACTAAACTGCCATCAGACTTTAGAGTAATCGGTTCACCGTATTTATCTGATATTTTACCCCCAGCTCCCTCAACTACATTTATTAAAGCCATATAATCATGGGCTTTAAGTGTATCTTCAACAACTATGTCAATTAAACCACTTGCTAACATCCCGTACATATAACAATCGCCTCCCAACCTATAATATCTCGCTTTTTCTTTTATAGCCTTCCATCCTTTTCTTATTATAGGCTCATCAAAATATATACCTGAAGAAAATACATACGCATTTTTAATCTGATTAATATCAGAACAAGTTACTTCGACTTTATTACAAGTTGTATTTTTATTTTTAATACCAATCCATCTTTCATTATGAGCAGGACAATTTATTATACCTAAAACAGGTTTATTATTGTGAAGTAATGATATTAAATTTCCAAAATCTTTATGACCTGCAATATAACTTCTTGTCCCATCAATAGGGTCTATTACCCATATAAACTCAGCGTCTATATTCTCATTTTCATATTCTTCACCTAAAATACCATGATTTGGGTACCTATCTCTTATTTGATTCCGAATTAATTTTTCGGTTTCTTTATCAGCAATTGTGACTGGGCTTTCATCATCTTTATTTTCTATAGATAAATTATTTCTAAAATAATGCATTGAAGTTTTTGAAGCTGTATCAGCTAGAGAGTTAGCGAAATCAATAAATTCATTTAATTGTAATGACATATTTTAAAAGTCAAGGAAGAGGAACAGGGCTATCAGATTGCTCTCTTAAGAAGTATACTAGATCAGCCCTGTCTTTGACTTTCTTAAGTCCAGCAAAATTCATTTTTGTACCTTTAATGTACTTTTTTGGTTTATATAAAAACTCAGCTAATTCCTCGTAACCCCATTCACCACCGTATTCTGCAAGAGCTTTAGAATAAGCAAACCCATCAACATTAGCTTTGGGACGATTAATTAGGTTCCATAATTGTGGCCCAACTTTATTTGCACCACCTTTTTCATAGTTGTGACAGGTAGCACATTTTTTAAATAACTTTTCCCCATTTTCTATTGATGCACTTGCTAATAGTGCAGAAATTGGCTCAATAACTTCTTCTTTCTTTATAGCAACACCATCTAAAGAAGATTCTTCTTCAACATCTATTTTGTAAGCAGTCTCTTTTTGATCATGATGTTCAATATCTATAAGTAAATCGCCAAAATGTCCGATTAAAGTAACTATTAATACAGCAAATATTATGGATGCTAGAATTTTATTAACTTCAAGACCAGACATGTATAAACATATATACAGATATTTTAAATGAATGAATACAATTGTAATTAAAACATATTTTAAAATTAATAGCCTAATTGTCGCATAATTTATGAAAAGTGTAATTATAATCCCAAGTCGAATGGCTTCATCGCGTTTACCAGGTAAGCCACTAATTAAAATTGATGGAATACCTATGATTCAAAGAGTTTGGCATCAAGCAGTATCCTCAAATTTAGGTGATGTGTATGTAGCTTGTTGTGAAACAGAGGTATTTGATTTAATTCAAAATAATGGTGGAAATGCTATTTTTACAAATCCAAATCTTCCCTCTGGAACAGATAGAGTTTATTCAGCATTTTCACAAATAGAAAATGCATCAGATATTGATTGTATAATAAATCTTCAAGGCGATATGCCATTAATAAAACCTAATCATATTAAAAAAGTTATTGAACCCTTAAAAAATAATTTTTTAATTGGAACGTTGGCAACTTCTCTAAGAAAAGACGAATTCACCAGCCCAAATATAACCAAGGTATTGGTCAATTGGAAAAATAATAATATTGGTGAGGCAAAAGAGTTTTTTAGATCAAAAAATGTAAGATATGATCAAGCCTTTCATCATGTAGGAATTTATAGTTATACAAAAGAATCATTAATGCAATTTGTAGATCTACCAAAGTCTATAAATGAAATTTCTTTAAATCTTGAGCAATACCGAGCTATGGATTCTGGAATGAGAATTGGAATAAAATTTGAGCCAGATATACCTCTAAGTATAGATACAAAAGAAGATTTAATTAGTGCTGAAAATATTATAAAAGAAATTAATGAAAAAAATTAATTCATTTTCTTTTCAAGGTGTAAATGGTGCTTATAGTGAACTTGCTGGTAAAAACCTTTATCCAAAAGCAGAAAGTCTTCCATGCTCAACATTTGAGGAAATGTTTGAACAAGTTCGTGTTGGTAATGCAGAAGCCGCAATGGTTCCAATTGAAAATTCTTTAGCAGGTAGAGTTGCAGACACACAAAGACTTATTCCAGAATCAGAATTAAAAATTACATCTGAATACTTTTTGGAAGTAAACCATAATTTAATTGCTATAAAAGGAACAAAGTTATCAGATATAAAAAGAATACATAGTCATGAGCAAGGTATAGCTCAATGTAGAAAAAAAATTATAAAATTAGATAAAGAAATGATTATTGAGGCAGATACTGCTGGATCAGCAAAAATGATATCAGAGTTAAACAATTCAGAGGATGCTGCCATAGCATCTGAATTAGCTGCAAAAATATATAACTTGGATATTTTAGAGTCAAATTTTCAAGATTCAAAAAATAATGTTACTAGATTTTTAATTATGCAAAAGGAATTGGTTGATATTGATGCTTCCTCAAATCATATTCTAACAACATTAGTTTTTAATGTTAGGAGTATTCCAGCAGCTCTTTATAAATGCCTCGGAGGATTTGCTAGCAATGGAGTAAATATAACAAAACTTGAGAGCTATGTTCATCCTCAAGGCTTTGATGTAGCACAATTTTATATTGATTTTGAGGGACATCCAGACAACCCATCAGTAAAGCTAGCCTTAGAAGAGATGAAGTTTTTTTGTAAACATCTAAAAATCCTTGGTGTATATGAGAAATCAAGTTTTAGAAAAAAATAGTTTAATTTAAAAACTCTAGTTAGGTTTTTTTTACATTAGTGTTATATTGGGAGAGGAAGGTTTGAGGGCAATCAAGTTGTCAATCCAGTCAGATCTGAAAAGAAGCAGCTGTAGCAATTTTGTTTGGGTCTTATAACCTTCCAAATAAAATATGAATGATATTAAAGAATTTAAAGTTTTAGCAAGAAAATACAGACCGCAAAAGTTTAAAGAACTTGTTGGTCAAGATCTCCTTGTCCAGATTTTGACTAGTGCCATAACAAATGACAGATTAGCTCACGCATATGTTCTTACAGGTGTTAGAGGAGTTGGAAAAACTACAACTGCAAGACTCATTGCTATGAGTATTAATTGCCAAAAAAGAGAAAATAATAGCTGTGAACCATGTGGTAACTGTGACTCCTGTAAATCAACAGGTATTGATAGTAATTTAGATGTTATAGAAATGGATGCAGCTTCAAATACTGGAGTTGATGATGTAAGAGAAATTATTGATAATGTAAAATATAAACCAGTAATAGGCAAATATAAAATTTTTATCATTGATGAAGTTCATATGCTTTCGAAAAGTGCGTTTAATGCCCTCCTCAAAACCCTTGAGGAGCCTCCAGAACATGTTAAGTTTATTTTTGCAACAACCGAGGTTAAAAAAATACCAATAACAGTTTTATCAAGATGTCAGCGATTTGATCTTTTAAGAATTGAAAATAAAACTTTAACAGAACATTTACTAAATGTTGTTAAGTTAGAAAATATAGACATAGATAAAGACGCCATATCTCTCATTGTTAGAGCTGCCGATGGATCAATACGAGATGGTTTGAGCCTACTTGATCAAGCAATTACAAATCAAAATATGAAAATTGACTCAAAAGTAATTACTAATATGTTGGGATTAGCTGAGAGAGAAAAAATTTTTGATCTTCTTGAAAAAATACTAGAGGGCAATTCTATGGAATCTTTAAATCTATACAGAAATTTATATGATTTAGGAGCTGATGTAACGATGATATTTGATGAACTAATAAATGTAGTACATTTCCTTACACAAATTAAAATATCACCTAATATAAAGGATGATATTTATATACCAGAGATAGAAAGAACCAGAGGCTTGGATTTAACTTCAAAATTAAGTTTAAATAATCTCAATATAATATGGCAAATTTTATTTAAAGGGTACCAAGAGCTTCAAAGTGGTTTCCATCTGTTTCAACATGGTGAAATGATTATTTTGAGAATAATTTATTTATTTAATGGTAATAGCCCAGATGATTTGTTGAAGAAAATTACAAAAGAGGAAAATTCAGTTTCATCAGAAGCTATTAATATTTCAACATCTGTAAAGAAAGATGAAAAAAGTAAAATTTTAAACTTTGATACAAACATAACAAAAACCAAAAAAAGTAATATAAAAAAAAATTATAAAGAAATTAAAAATTTTAGGCAATTTGTTGATTTATTTTTTCAAAATAGAGAAGGTATTTTGCATACTAAATTATATAATGAAGTGACGATGATCTCTTTTAAAGATGGTGAAGTTGTATTAAACACTAATAATGTAAAAGATAGTTCTTTCAATAGAACTGTTGCAAAATTAATTTCTAAATGGACTGGAAGAATTTGGCAAGTAAACTCTTCTACTAGTAATCTTGGTAGAAGTTTATATGAAGAAGATATTATAAATCAGCAAAAAGAAATTGAGAAAATGAAAAATAATAATGATGTTAAAAAAATACTTAAGGAATTTCCTGCTAGCCAAATACATAGTATAACTGAATTAACAGATGTAAATAATAAAGAAGAAATATTAGATTCGAATATTAAAAAGGAGAAATAATGGTTAACTTTGGAAATATGATGAAACAAGCTCAACAATTGCAAAAAAAAATGGCTGAGGCTCAAGACAAACTAAATGAAATAGAAGTAGAAGGAACTTCCGGGGGTGGCTTGGTAAAAGTCATAGCAACCGCAAAAGGTTCATTTAAAAGAATCTCTATTGATGATGATTTATTAAATAAAGATGAAAAGGAAATTCTAGAAGATTTAATTATTGCAGCTATTAATGACGCTAAGCAAAAAGGAGAGTCTGTAGCACAAGAAGAAATGAAATCTTTGACAGGTGGTTTACCTTTACCGCCAGGCATGAAATTACCTTTCTAGTATATGGATCAATCTCCTATTGATAAATTAATAAATGATATCTCTAGGCTGCCTGGTTTAGGCAGACGTTCAGCTCAGAGAATTGCATTATTTTTACTTAAAAATAAGGACAAAAATTTGTCACCTCTGATCGAGAGCTTAAATGTATCTTACAATAAAATTATCGAGTGCCAAGATTGTGGAAATATTGATATGCAAAATCCATGTGGAATTTGTTCAAATAATTCAAGAGATAAATCTTCTATTTGTATTGTGGAAGACGTTTCTGATTTATGGACTTTTGAAAAAGTTGGTTTTTACAGAGGTTTATATCATGTTTTAGGCGGATCTCTCTCAGCAATTCAAGGAATTGGTACAGACGAACTTAGGCTTCAAAACCTCATCAATAGAATTGAAAATAACAACACTAAAGAAATAATTCTAGCATTAAGTACAACTATGGAGGGTCAAACAACATCTTTTGTAATCGCGGATAAATTAGATAAAATTAAAGAACTAAATGTAACTCGTTTAGCTCAGGGCATACCAATGGGTGGAGAGGTACATTACTTAGATGAGAATACTCTAAATACTGCATTTCAAGCAAGAAAAAAAATTACTTAGTTTATAATGGAAAAATTATTGTACGTACCAAATCCACTTTTACGTCAAAAAGCTAAAAAAATTGAGTCTGTTGGTAGTTATGAATTAAAAATAGCAAAAAAAATGAAAGAGATTATGTATAGTGTACCTGGAGTAGGATTAGCAGCTAATCAAATAGGTATATTGAAGCAAATTATTACAATTTCTTTTACTGACCAAGAAACAAAAAAAGAAGTTAATTATAATTTATTTAATCCTCAAATAATTTCCTATTCACAAGAAAAAATTTTTATGGAGGAGGGTTGTTTATCACTTCCTGAGCAATTTGCAAAAATTGAGAGATCAAAAAAAATATTAATTAAATACTTAGATGATAATAATCACTCAGTGATGAAAGAAGTTGATGGAGTTGAAGCAAGAATTCTACAACATGAAATTGACCATCTTTCTGGAAAATTATTTGTTGACTATCTTTCTTCTTTAAAAAGAAATATTATGATTAAAAAAGTTAAAAAATATTTAAAAAATAATATTGATGTATAATAAAAAAATCATATTCATGGGAACTCCTGTTATTGCAACAGAATATTTAAGTTCACTAATAAATAATGATTTTAAAATTGAAGCCGTTTTTACTCAGCCTCCAAAAAAACAATATAGAGGAATGAAATTAAATAAATCACCAATACATATACTAGCAAGTAAAAAAAATATAAAAGTATATCATCCTCTAAAGTTTAATAATGAAACAATTAATTTTCTAAAAGAAATTAAGCCAGACTTAATTATTGTTATGGCATATGGTAAAATTCTTCCAAAGGAAGTTTTAGAAATTCCTAAGCACGGCTGTATTAACATTCATGTATCAATATTACCAAGATGGAGAGGGGCTTCACCAATAGAATATACTTTAAAAAGTGGAGATGAGAAAACAGGTATTTCAATTATTAAACTTGTTGAAAAATTAGATGCAGGGCCAATAATTGCTCAAGAGGAATGCGTTATCCCTCCAAATTCAAATAAATTACAACTTAGTGATAAATTAACAAAGTTAGGAAAAAGTTTATTAATCAAAACAATTCCCAAAATCTTTGAAAATGAATTTGAGCTTATAGATCAAGATGAAAAAAAAGTTACGTATGCTTATAAGATTACTTCTGAAAATAGAAAAATTAATTTTAATAATTCTGTTAAAAATATAATCAACCATATAAGAGCACATTCCCCAAAACCTGGTGCCTGGTTTTTTTTAAATGGAGAAAGAATTAAAATTATTGATGCAAAACCTGGTTTAGCAAAAGGGAAGGTTTCAACTGTTTTGAATAAAAATTTTGAAATTGCCTGTGAAGATGGCAGCATTGATCCTATTAATTTGCAAAGAGAAGGAAAAAAAGTTGTTAATAAGGAAGAATTTTTAAGAGGTTATAAATTAAAAATCAATGATGTAATAAATGCATAATTATAAAATTACTATAGAATATGATGGAACTAATTTTGTTGGATGGCAGCGCCAAAATAATGGTATTTCCATTCAACAATTAATTGAAGAGTCAATTCAAAAACTTTCTAATAAAAAAACAACAATCTTTGGAGCCGGAAGAACTGATGCAGGTGTTCACGCAAAAGGTCAAGTGGCCAGTTTTGAACTAGAAAGTTTCATAGATACTGACACTATACGCGATGGCTTAAATCACCATTTAAGACCTCACCCTGTTGCTATTTTATCAACTGAGAAAACTGACATATCATTTAATGCTAGATTTTCAGCAAAACTTAGATGGTATGAATATAAAGTTATTAATAGGAGGCCACCACTAACATTACAAAATAATAGAGTTTGGTGTGTACATAAACACATAAACATAAATAAGATCGTTGAGCAATCGAAGTTTTTTTTAGGCAAACATGATTTGTCAGCTTTTCGTTCCGTAAATTGTCAATCAAAATCTTCAATTAAAACAATTAAATCTTTTGATGTAGAAAAAAATAATGAAGAAATTAATTTTATAATTTCAGCAAAATCCTTTCTTCACTCTCAAGTAAGAATTATGGTTGGTACATTAGTGGATATAGGTTTAAATAAAATTTCAAAATCTGTTTCAGAAATTATTTCATTAAAGAATAGGGAATTTGCAGGCGTAACTGCACCCGCTCATGGATTATACCTTAAGAAAGTTGAGTATTAATAAAAACCTATTTCAGATAAACAAATGTCGGCTGCAAAATCTTTGAAACCAGCAACCAAGCCTATAGATTTAATTTTTTGACCAATTAAAGTTGAAGGTTGATATGCGTTAGATTTTTTAAATTCACTAAAAGGCGCTCTAATTTCATTCCATTGATTACTAGTTTTAAAGCTAAATTTATAATATTGCCATGGAGCCATGGTAAGCGCAGTTCTTATATGTATAGAGTAATCTTCATTATTACCACGTACTTTTAAATAGATTCCTTCATATTGTTTTGTAGATATTGAGGGCTTAAGTTGATTGCGTATCTGAATGAAGCCACCATTATTTTCTGTAGTTACGTTCCCTTTCATGTGGTAGCAATTTTCACCATCAACTATAGTAATATCTGCCCTTCCTTCAGAAAGACCTCCCATAACACCATCTGTAAAAAATGCCCAATTTTGATTTTGCGTTGTAATTCCAGGGTTGCTTAAATTATCTAATATCATTTTGTTTTCTTGAGCTTTTAAATCGCTGTAAATATATAAAAAAACGAAAAAAACACTGTAAATTATGATTTTATTTACTTTGATTGATCTAAGTATTTCATAAAAAAACATAATTTTTATATAGTTTTATTAAGACTATTTTAAATGTTTTACTATTATTAATTGATAATCTGTTTTTTTCTCTTATCTTTATATTATGGAAACAATGAAAACACTTTTATCTAGAAGATCAATTTCTAAGCTTACTAGTCCCCATCCATCAAAAGATGAAATGGAAGATGTTTACCAAGCAGCTTTAAGGGCCCCCGATCATTCGTGGTTAAGACCCTGGAAATTTATTGAAATTACAGGTGATTCTAGAAACAAATTAGCTAAAGCATTTATTGAGTCAACAAAAAGATTAGAAGATCTAGACCAAGAACGGGAAAACAAAATAGCTGCACTTCCTCTACGTTCTCCTATGATAATAGTTGTAATCGCTAAGATTAATCATGAAAAACCAAATGTACCTAGATTAGAACAAATACAATCTACAGCTGCTGCTGCGCAAAATATTCTTTTAGCTTTACATGATAAAGGTTACGGATGTTATTGGAGAACAGGAAAGTATTCTAGTGAAAGAAATAAATATATATCAAATGAACTTGCACTTGAAAGTAATGATGAGGTTTTAGGGTACCTTTATGTCGGAACTCCAGAAGTTGACGCCCCAAAAATACCTGAATTAGAAAATAAAGACTTTGTAACTTATTGGAACTAATTATGATGGAGTTTATAAGTAACGGTTGGCACGGTGTTATGAGTTCAAACTTTAATCCATTAAGACATATTCCTGATGAAAATGTTAGACACCTTATTTTACAAATTCTTTCTTGGATGTGGTGTACATCTTTTTCTTTGTATTTTGGTTCTTGGTTTCTATTTGGTCTTACAATAGCAACTCACTTCATATTATTATTAGCAATATTCATAACGGTCATAACTTTTGATATTATTAAAACAACTTACAAATAGTTGGTTATAAACTTTTCGCCAAACGCCTAACACTTAACATATGTTTTTTAAAAATTTCCTTAGGCATATTAGGAAGAACAGAGTAAAAACGTAAGTATTTAGTTTTCATACCTCCTAAATTAAATACAGATTTTTTTATTCTTCTGTAAGGAATATTATCAAAAATTGAGAAATTAAAATAACTAAGCATTGGACCACCATATGTAATGGAAACTATTCCAAGCTTACCTTTCATAGCTCCGGGAACTGGATATCCATAGTTTTTAAAATATTTACTTCCGGGTATCGCTTCTTTGTAAGAAAAAAACCATTTAGGATGAAGAACCCAATCAACCCAGTTTTCTAAAATTGAATTTAATCTTAAGTTATTGCAAGATCCTATTAGAA
>MDTG01025828.1_pt1 | contig 20634 bp, 21 predicted proteins | sample 811421 | NCBI WGS metagenome assembly MDTG01 (sample SAMN05326645, study PRJNA326480) | marine metagenome | isolation source: seawater | place: Pacific Ocean: South East | collected 2011
TGAAACATAATCTATCCATTTTTCCTCATTCCAAGTTAATCTATCCACCCACTTATGTTTGTTACCAATGTTTTTAAAAAAAAATTTATATTTCATTACAACATACAAAAAAAAAAATAAATTTTTTGATATAGTTACAACTAAAAATGAGCTTCAGGAAGATGTTCAAAATTATTACAAGAAAAAATTTCCTAATTTATTAAAAAATAAAAGTTCAATAAATGAAAGATTTTTATTAGCAAGTGATGAATTGGGATATAATTGTATTAAATCAAAAAAAGAGTTAAAAAAAATTTTAGGATTTGATAATAAATTAAAAATTTTTTTTGCAAAAATATTAAGTTTTTACTTTAGATTTCGTCATGCATAGAACAAAGCTTATACATGTCATAACCAGCATTGATAGAGGAGGTGCAGAGAATCAACTTATTGAGCTAATTGATCAACAAAGAAAAAAATATGATGTGGAAGTATTTTCTTTAATAGGAAAAAATTATTGGGAAAAACATTTAAAAAAAAGAAAAATTAAAGTATCAAAACCATTTAATTATGTATTTATTTCTAACTTTTTAGTATGGATAAATATCATAATCGCATCATCATTCAAATTAAAAAAAATAATAAAAAAAAATAAAAATAAAAAAATAATTGTTCATGCACATTTACCACCAGCTGAACTTTGTTGTTATATTCTTACTTTTATAACATCAATTAATTTTAATTTTATTATTTCCAAACATCTTGATAGTGGTTTTATAAACGCGTCAAATAAAAGGGATAGAAGTTTATTTTTCGAATTTATTGCTAAGTTAATAGTCAATAAAAGTAATCATGTAATTTGTATTTCTAAAGCAGTAAAAAATTATTTAGTAAAAACTTACTTAAAAAAATTTGAGTATAAAATGACTGTTTGTCATTACGGTTTACAAATTAACTATAATTATCGAGAAATAAGAAAATTAAATAGTTTTTTTACGATTGGAACAGTTGCAAGATTTGTTAATCAAAAAAGATTAGATTTATTGTTAAAAATTTTTATTGAGTTTAATAAAAAATATACTAAATCCAAATTAGTAATTATTGGTAATGGTCCAAATATTTATTTAATTAAGAATTTAATCAATATTCATAAATTGAATAAAAAAGTAAAAATTATCAAAAAATCTAATAATGTTATAAAGGAAATAAAAAAATTTGATGTATTTGCTTTAACCTCAGAATTTGAAGGATTTGGTTTGGTATTTTTAGAGGCGATGTATGCGCAGGTTCCCATAATTGCTTTTAGAGTGAGTGCAATACCAGAAATTATTAAGCATGAATATAATGGTTTAACAATTAGATTTGGAGATGAAAAAAATTATATAAAAGGACTTATTAATTTAAGAAATAAAAATTTAAGAAAAAAATATATTAAGAATGCGACTAAAACACTAAAAAAACATTTTGATATTAAATTATCTTCAAAAAAAATTGATGAAGTATATTCGGGATTATAAATCTTTTAAAAAAAATAAAATAATAAATTTTGTGATATTTATTTTTTCAATTTATTTGGGTTTACTTATTGTCGAATTTTTTATTCATTTTTATTTAGATAAAAGACAAATTCAAAATACTTTTCCTACAATATATGAGTATTTAATTAATAAAGATCTAAGTAAATACCAACCTTATAATTTGCCACAGGAATTAACTGTAGACAAAAAAAAAATTTATACTTTAGGTTCCACATCTTCAAAAAAAATTGTTGTGTGCAATGAAAATAATTACATGAGTATATTCACAAGTGATAAATATGGTTTTAATAATCAAAATTATGATTGGAATAATGATATTTTTTTAGAAAATGTGTTATTGATTGGAGACTCGTTTATTCTTGGAGCTTGTGTACATCAAGACAAAAACATTGGGTCCTTAATAAAGAATAAAGCTAATAAGAAAATTTTATCCTTAGCAAATAATGGAGCTGGACCACTTGTAAAGTTAGCTATGCTTCGGGAGTATGCAAATGATATTAATATAGATAAAATATTTTGGTTTTATTATGAAGGAAATGATTTTTCAGATTTTGAAAAAGAATTAAAGGTAGAAATATTAAGAAAGTATTTAAATGATGAAAATTTTTCACAAGGTCTAAAATATAAACAAGAAAAAATAAACAATATATTTGAGAACAAAAATTTAGTATTTATTAGATCACCAGGCAATGATATTTATAATAGGTTTCAATTGATAAAATTGAAAAATATTATTTTAAAAATTAAAACATTTTATTTTAATATAAATGACAGAAAATTGGAGGAATATTTAAAAGTAATTAAATCAATAAAAAAATTTACTCAATCTAAAAATATCGATTTTTATTTCGTATATTTACCAGATTTTAATAGATATAAAGAAAATAAATTTAAAGATTTGTATAATAAAAAAAAATTAATTAGTTCTTTAAAGTCAAATAATATAAATATTATAGATATAGACAAAAAAGTATTTTCATTGGATAAAGATCCGATAAGTAATTTTCCAAATAAACAATTTGGTCATTATAATGAGATGGGATATAGAAAAATATCAAATTTAATTTTAGAATATGTACGATAATTTTAAAAAAAGTTTTATAAATTTAAAAATAGCAATTATTAATAATTTAAAAATTATAATTTTTTTTCAAATTATTTCAGCTTTGCTTTCTATAATTTATTTCTACAATGCTACTACAAATTATACTTACACCTCGATTTATAAAAATTCTCATGCTGAAACTTACGAAAATGGAACATATTTGCTCAATACTATTTATCCTGCATTTTACCCTCATAATATGAACTATTTTGATTTAGATTTTTTTTATAAAATTGTTCACGCGAAAGAGTTCAGCTTAACTGATGAATGTAAAGTCTCTGGGTATGACAAAAATACTTTTTTAAGTACCAAGAATGATAGCGGTTATTCTTTTGATTTTGTATTTGATTTGTTGCCCGAATTGACTGTAAATTTCACAAGCTCCAATAAGAATAAAGCAAAAAAATGTGTAGAAGAGTTTACCAAGAAACTTATGGTATTTGAAAATAATCTTCTTGAAACACTAAAACAAGAAGAGTTATTAAAAACAAAAAAATTAAGTGATTTAGAACAAAAAGTTACAGATGAAATTTTTGCAGCAATTAAAGAAATGGCTGATCTAAAAAAAACATCAATAAATGCTGAACCAAAACTTACCAAGGAAATTAATAATTTCCCAAAAGGTTATAGAGATTTTTTCGTTTTATTAAATGATATAAGAATACACAAAAAAGTTTTTTTACATGAACCAAAAGTTATTAGTTCAGGATATAAAAATATACAAGGTTCTAAAGATATTATTTATATAATTATTATATTTTTTAGTTTTAGTTTTTTTGTGAGTGCAATTATTATTTTAATTAAAGATTACAAGTTATAATGTGTGGTATATCAGGAATTTTAACCGCTCATAAAAATAATTTATTTTTAAAAAGTAATATAAAACGAATGATAGGTGTCCTGCATCATAGGGGACCAGATCATAATGATTTTTGGATTAATAAAGATAATTCATGTGTGTTAGGTCACAATAGACTTTCAATATTAGATCTTTCAAAAAATGGACATCAGCCCTACTTTGTAAAAAGATACGCCATTATTTACAATGGCGAAATATATAATCACAATTCCTTAAGAAAAGAATTGGGTCATAAAGTTTTATGGAATAGTTCATCAGATACAGAAACTTTAATCAAATGTATTGAAAAATGGGGAATAAGAAAAACTTTAAACAAAGTATCAGGAATGTTCGCATTTGCTATTTGGGACAAGAAAGAAAAAAAATTAACAATTGCCAGAGATAAATTTGGAGAGAAGCCCATATATTTTGGTTATTATAATAAAGATTTTATATTTGCGTCAGAACTAAAAGCAATACAAGCAGTAAAAAATATAAAATTTAAAATTTCGGATTTTTCATTAAATGAATATTTTAAAAGAAATTATATACCTGCACCATTTTCTATATATCAAAATTTTTTTAAGCTTTTACCAGGACATATGCTGCAAATCACAGAAAATGAGATTAATAAATATAATGGCTTACAAAATATATTGTCAAAAATGAAGAAGTGGGATTTGGAAAAGAAATCTAATTATAAATATAAAAATATTGAGGAAAATATTAGCAGTATTTTAAACAAATCTGTGAAAGAAAAATTAATCTCAGATGTTCCTATTGGTTGTTTTTTATCAGGAGGAATAGATTCAACAATTATTTCTTATTTTGCATCTCAAAATAAAAAATTAAATGCATTTTGTATCCGGTTTAAAGATAAAACTTACGACGAGGGTAAATATGCAAAAAAGGTTTCAAAAATTTTAAATTTAAAATTATATGAAAAAATTTGCACAAAAAAAGATTTAAAAAAGAATATAAAAAAAATACCAAAAATCTATGACGAACCTTTCTCTGACAGTTCGCAGCTACCAACATTAGTTTTATCTGAATTTGCCAAAAAAAAAGTTACAGTCATCTTATCAGGAGATGGGGGAGATGAGATTTTTGGGGGATACAATCGTTACTTTTTGTTAAACAAGTTTTGGAATTTATCGTGTTTTTTACCTAGATTTTTTGTAAAAAATTTATTTGGAACATTAAAAATTATTCCAAATAAAGTTCTTAAAGTTTTTTTCACAGATATAAATGTTTTTAAAATACAAAAAATAATATATGCATTTTCTAAATCCTCTAATTTAATTGATTTTTACAATCATGTAACGATGGACATGTGGACAAGATCTTGCTTTAAAAAGATTAAGATAAATAATTTTAATATCAATAAAATTTATTTAAAAAAGAATGATGAAAAGATAAATTTAAACGATTTAATATATTTGGATACTAAAATTTCACTTCCAGATGATATATTATGTAAAGTAGATAGAGCTTCAATGTCAAAAAGTTTAGAAGTGAGAGCACCATTTCTTAATAAAAAATTAAAAGATTATTTAAATTTTCTTCCAAAAGAAAAAAGATTTCTAATTCAAAATAAATTTTTTTTGAAAGAAATTCTTAAAAAAAAATTTGATGAAAATTTTTTAAATAGACCTAAAATGGGTTTTAAAGCACCAATAGATCAGTGGATTAAAAAAGATTTAAACTATTTATTTTTGAAATTTTTAGATAAAAAATTTATTAAAAAACAAAACATATTTGATATTGAATTTTTAAAAAAAATATACAATGAGCATGTAAATGATAAAAAAAACTGGGAAAAGTTTTTATGGAGTTATCTAATTTTTCAACTTTGGTATGAAAAAAATAAAAGATTTATTTTGATTTAGAATGTTAAATTATTTTAATGAGGCATACCCAAGTTTTGGATTAAATCCTTTCATATCACACTTTACCTTATTTATTAATTATCTTGTAGTTGTAACTTTTATTTTAATTTTGAAAATTAAAAATTATTTTAACAAAAGTGAAATGATTATTTTAATAATCACATCTTCATCACCATTTTTTTTTAATAATTTTTTATTTCCATGGGACTTTATGTACGATCAAAAAAGATATTTTGATTATGCTGGGTATATAAGAAATTTTGGAACCTTTGAGGATATCAATATTTTTTTTGTAAAGTTTCTCTTAAAAGATTCAATATTATATTCTTCAATTATATTTGCCTTTACTCCAATACCTTTTCTCAATCATATAAGTGCAATCGCTTTTGCTAATAAATTATATTATATCTCTTTGTTTGCTTTCTTAAGAAAATATCAAAAGATTTCAAAATTGAGTGTTTATTTCATGTTATTTTATCCAAGTTTACTCGCTTATACCTCTGTATCTTTAAGAGATATTATCGTTGATGTGACTGGCCTTTTGGCGCTAATATTTTTTTTAGATAAAAGATTTATTTCTGGATTAATCTTTTTATTTATATGCTTTTTAATTAAATCATACATAGCATTAATGGTGTTAATATTTATTATAGGATTTTATTATTTTGAAATTTTTTTAAATTATAAAGAAAAAAGAAAATATCTAATCTTTGTCTTATTTTCTGTTATTTCAATTATGCTTTATTATGATTCTATATTCTTTGATAAATTAAATTTTTATATGCTAAATTTAACATTAGAGGAAACTCGTCAAAGTAATTACGAAAGTATAGACAATTATTTTGCCCTTTTATTTAATATTATTAAGAATTTTATGTATTCATTTGTAAGTTATAGTTCATTAAATTTGTTTAGAACCTTTGTTTACATAGAAAATTTATTTATATGGATTATTTTAATTTATATTTTCATTAAGGCTTTAAAATCTAAAAAGTACATAGCAATTTATTGGATAATTTCTATTTTTTTAATGATAGGATTTATGGACACCGTAGTATCTAATTTTGGTTCATTAGCAAGATATAAATTTAATATATTTTTTATTTTTCTCATTGGTTTTTATTATTCAATCTTTATAAGAAATAAAAATGCCTAGAGTATTAATTGTAGTCAATCACGCTGCTTATCTTGTCTCTCACAGATTAGCTTTAATAAAAAAAATAATATCATCAAAAAATCATTTAAAAATTGTCAAAGGATCAGCATCGAGTAAATTAATGGAAAAAAAAGCAATTCAAATTTTAAAAAAAAATAAAATTTCTTTTAAAACTTTACCTTTTTCATCTACAAGTAAAAATTTTATTAAAGATATTATTTCTATTATCTCTTTAGTCGGTGAGATTTTGAGATTCAAACCAGATTTAATTCATCTAATTTCTCCTAAGGGTATTTTTATTGGTGGTTTATCTTCAAGGATCTCGGGTTTTAAAAAAATTATAATATCAGTAACAGGTATGGGTACTATTTTTTTGTCAAAAAAGGGATTAGTAAATAGTATAGTGAAGTTTATTTTTTTATTTTCTTTAAAAATTATTCTGAACCACAAAGAAAAAAAAATTATCTTCCAAAATAAAGATGACTTGAGGGATTTTAAAAAAATCTTTAAATTAAAAAAAAATGAAGTTAAAATAATCCCAGGTTCTGGGGCAGATTTAAACTTTTTCAAACAAATTAAAGTTAATTATAAATCTAAAAATGTAATTTTGCCTGCAAGACCTTTAGTTGAAAAGGGTATTTATGAATTTATTGAAGCAGCAAAAAATTTGAAGAAAAAATACCCAGATTGGAATTTTTGTATTGCAGGTAGTTTTGATTACAAAAATCCATCTACGGTTCCTATTGAAACTATTAATTATTATGTAAAAAAAAAAATAATTAAAAATTTAGGTTTTAAAAGTCAAAAATATATATATTCAAAGGCTTCAATAATTTGTCTTCCATCATATAGAGAGGGTTTCTCAAAATCTTTAATTGATGCTGCTGCAAGTGGGATCGCTACAGTTACAACAAATGTTCCTGGCTGTAGAGATGCTGTGTTAAAAAACAAAACTGCTTTTTTGGTTAAAGCAAAAACTATTATACCTCTGGTAAATTATCTAGAAAGATTAATTAAAAGTGAAGCTCTAAGAGTAAAAATGGGTAGAGAAGCTAAAAAATTTGCTTATAAAAAATTTGATGTTAAAAATATTGTCAATCAAACCTTGATAATTTACAAAAAACTAAATGAAAAAATTAATATTAATTCAGCTTAATGAACTAAATTTTGATCTAGTTAAAAAATACCCTAAAAAATTTAAAAACCTTAATTATTTGTTGGAAAATGGGCTCCAAAAAAATAATTCAGAACAACAATATGAACTTCTCGAACCATGGATACAATGGGTATCGGTGTATACTGGAAAAACTGCAACTGAACATAAAATTTTTAGGTTGGGAGATGTTGCTGATATCAACGTAGAGCAAATCCATGAAAAAATAGAAAAAAAAGGTTTTTCAGTTGGAGCCATTTTACCAATGAATTTAAGAAATAATTTAAAAAAACCAAAATTTTTTATTCCAGATCCATGGACCAAAACTACAAGCGATGGTTCTTTTACTAGTAAAACTATGCATGAATGTCTTTCATACTTTGTGAATAATAATTCTAATAAGTCAATTTCATACTTTAAAATTTTTACGTTTTTCTTTATTTTTTTAAGATTTTTTAGAATAAAAAATTTTTTTAAATATACTAAATATTTTTTAAATTCATTCAAACACAAATATAGACGAGCTCTTTTTTTAGATCTTTTTTTAAATGATGTACATATAAAAATGTTAAAAAAAAAACCAAATTTTTCCTCAATTTTTTTTAATGCAGGGGCGCATATTCAACATCATTACTTATTAAACTCAAAATATATTTCAAACAACAAAAGTCTTAATTTAGATTGGTATTTACCATCAGACTTAGACCCATTTGAAGAGTCATTAGAATTATATGATTTAATACTAAATGACTATATTGACAAATATAATATAATTATAGCAACTGGTTTAACACAAGTTCCTTATGACATAATAAAATTTTATTATAGATTAAATAATCATAAAAATTTCTTAGAATTATTAGAAATAGATTATATTGATGTATTACCGAGAATGACGAGAGATTTTTTAATAAAATTTAATAATCAAAATAGTTTAAAGAAAGCTAAAAATATTTTAGAGAATTTAAAAATAAATGATATTAAATTATTTAGGGATATTGAACAAAGATCTGATAGTTTGTTTGTTACTTTAACATATCCTAAAGAAATTATTAAAAAGGATAAGATTTTTTATAACGAAAAAATTATAGATATTCATAAATATGTATCATTTGTTGGCTTAAAAAATGGAAAGCATAGCAGTGAAAGTTTTACATATTTTAGTCCAGAAATAACTCATTTTAAACCTAATGAAAATAGTCATGTTAAGGAAATCTATCAATCTATAAGTCATTTTTTTAATGAAAAAAATTAATATTTCTGTGATAGGACTGGGTTATGTTGGATTGCCTGTGGCTATTGAGTTATCAAAGCATTTTCCTGTAACAGGTTATGATGTTTCAAAAAAAAGAATAGAATTATTAAATAAAAATAATGATTATAATGATGATATTGAATTTAATAAAAAAAATTTAAATATTATTTTTACACATGATAAAGAATTAATTTCAAAGAGCACTATATATATAATTACAGTTCCAACACCTGTAAATTCATTGAATAAACCTGATTTTTCGTATCTTAAAAAGGCTAATGAGACAGTTGGTAAAAATTTAAAAAAAGGTGACATAGTAGTGTACGAGTCCACAGTTTTCCCAGGTTATACAAATGAAATAGCTTCCAAAGAACTTGAAAAATTTTCAAAACTTAAATTTAATAGGGATTTTTATTGTGGTTATTCACCAGAAAGAATTAATCCAGGAGATAAAAAAAGAACAATTTCAAAAATTACAAAAGTCGTTTCAGGTTCGAATAATTATGCTTTGAATGTAATTAGCTCAATTTATAAAAAAGCTATTAAAGGAGGAATATTTAAAGCAAAAAGTATTAGAGTAGCTGAGGCATCTAAAGTAATAGAAAATTGCCAGAGGGATTTGAATATTGCATTTATAAATGAATTAAGCATTATTTTTGGTAAAATGAATATTAGTCTAAATGATGTTTTAGATGCCTCTTGGACAAAATGGAATTTTCTTAGATTTGAACCTGGTTTAGTTGGTGGACATTGTATAGGTGTTGATCCTTATTATTTAACTTATAAATGTAATAAGATAGGATATAAACCAAGATTAATATTAGCTGGTAGAAGAATTAATAATAGTATTCCAAAAAAAATATCTGAAAAGATTTTTAAAATAAAAAAAAATATAAATAAAATTCTAATTATGGGGCTTACGTTTAAAGAAAATTGTAAAGATATAAGAAACAGTAAAGTTTTTGATATAATTGACATACTAATTAAAAAAAATTGTAATATTAATATTTATGATCCACATGTTTTAAAAAGCAATGTTCCAAAAATTTATCGAAGAAGATTAATAAAGAAAATTCCTAGAAATAAATATGACTGTATAATTATTGCAGTAAAGCATGATGATTTTAAAAAAATTCCACTAAAGACAATAAAAAAATATGGAGTAAAAAATTCATTATTGTTAGATTTAAAAAATATATATAAAAATTCTAAAGATAGGAATTTATATAAAATTTAAATTAATATGGTTAATGCATTATATAAAACTTTTTGTAGTTTATACAGCTTTCTAGTTGGAAAGATTGAAGAAATTTTTTTAAAAAAAAAAATTTTTAGTAATAATAACAAGATTAATTCTCTAAATAGTTATGGTTTTCAAAAGCTAAAAATAAAAAAAAAATTAGCAATTGATAGTGCATTATTTAATGAAATTAACGTTAATAACTATTTCAAAAGATTAATAATTAAAAAAGATGATATTGTTTTGTTGATAAAAAATCTTTTTGTTGAAAATGAATTATCAAATAAAATTACAGACATAACAGGATATAAATATAGTGTAGGTTTTTTTTTATGTTATAAAACATTACATGTACCTAAATCTGAAGAAAACAAATCAATATATGCAAATCATTGGCATCAAGATAAACCATATAGCTCAAATACTTTAAAGATTATCTTACCAATACAACAAATTACCGAAGAAGAGGGTCCTATGGAGATATTGCCAAAGGAAATAAAATTTAGAGATTTGAAAAAAAACGAGATAAAATCAAAAATTTACAAAGCTAAAATGGATTCCGATGAAATATTAATTTTCAATCCAAATAAATGTTTACACAGAGCAGGCATACCATCCGAAGGTAAGGCAAGAACTCAGATTATGTTGCAGCTTAATGTTTCAAGCAAATGGACATATAATTCTGATATAGCTTATAGACAAAATTTTAGAGAACCCAAATTCCCACTATTTTCTTATTTTGCAGTAAAGAGAGATAATATTGAAAATATTTAATGTCATAAATATAGTTCACTTTACATCAAAAAATTTCCAAAATCTTTTAGTAATATTTGAAAAAATATTAATAAAATTATTCGATGTGAATAGTTATATAAATATAAAAAAAAATAAAGAATTTTTAGATAAAAATGCAATTAGTTTTAAAAAGTTCGCAATTAATAAAAACAAAAAACTTTTTTTTGAAACAATTTCAGTGTCAAAAAAAATAAGAGAAAATGGTTTAAAAATTCTTTACAAAAAAAGAATTAAAAATCATGGTGGTGCTGCGATTGAGATCATATATTTTTTGATAAGATATTATAAACCGAAAATAATTTTAGAAACAGGAGTAGCATATGGTTTCTCTTCACATTCAATTTTTCATGCTATAAAAAAAAAATAAATTAGGAAAACTATATTCAAGCGACTTTCCTTATTTTAGAGAAAAAAATCCTGAAAAGTTAATTGGAGTTGTTGTACCAAAAAAATTTAAACATAATTGGAATTTATTTATAAATGGAGATAAAAATAATTTAAAGAAAATATATCTTAAAACTAAAGAGGTAAATTTTATACACTACGACTCTGACAAATCTTATTTTGGTAGATATAGATTTATGAAAAACATAAATAAATTTAAAAAAATAAAATTTATTTTGATGGATGACCTACACAATAATGTATTTTTTTATGATTATATCAAAAAAAATAATATTAAAAAATTCAAAGTTTTCTTTTATAAAAAACATTATGTAGGTTTAATATTTACAAATTAAAAAATATGAAACTTTTATATATAATTTCTCTGTTACCAAATATTTTTATATTATTTTTTTTTAACAAATTTGTGGATTTAATAAATATCTTTGATGAACCAGATCAAATAAGAAAAACTCATTCTAAAAAAGTTCCAATTATTGGAGGTGTAGTAATCTTTATTAATATATTAACTTTGTTAATTTTAGAATTTATTTTTGAAAATTTCTCTATCTATTCTCTAAATTTATACGGTTTAGATCAATTCATGCTTCTTTTATTTGTTTTAATTTTTTTATTTTCAATAGGTTTATTTGACGATGCATATAATTTAAACGCAAATTATAGAATATTATTTCTAATATTTATTATTTCTTTACTTCTATTTTTTAATCCTCAGGCATCAACAAAATATTTATTGTTTAATTCAATTGGATTTGAACTAAATATTAATCGGTTATACTTTTTAGTTTTTTTGTTAACTTATTTGTCATTTATTATTTCGTCTAATATGTATGATGGCATAAATCTTCAATCATTGTCATACTATATTTTTATTTATTTATTTTTAATTTTTAAAGGCATAGCTGTTGAATTTAATATATTCTTATCTATTAGTTTAATCTTTTTATCTTTTTATAATTATAAAACAAAATTATTTATTGGTGAAAGTGGTGTTTATCTATTAAGCTTTATTTTTTTATTTCAAACTTTAACAAATTATAACTTGGGAAATATTAGAATTGAGGAAATAATGCTTATTACTTTCGTTCCAATTATTGACTCGATAAGACTATTTTTTTTTAGAATTATAAATGGAATTAACCCCTTTACTGGTGACAGAAATCACATTCACCATATATTGTCTAGAAAATTTGGGTATAAATTGACAATTATAATTTTAAATTTAATAGTTTTTATACCAGTTATTACTATGCAAATATATCCAAATTATGCATTTTTATATTTAGTAGTGAACCTATTTATTTATATATATTTAATCAAATCATTCAGCAAAAATGAAAAATAAAGATATCATTATATTTTCTGCTATTGATTGGGACACACAGTGGCAGTGGCAACAAGAGTTAGCTGTTCATTTTGCAAAAAAAAATAGAGTTCTATTTATAGAGAATACTGGTGTTCGATCTTTAAAAATAAAAGACAGCAAAAGAATTATTAATAGATTGAAAAAATTTTTTTATAAATCAAATAATGGATTTAAAAAAATAAATGAAAATTTAACTATATTTTCCCCATTATTTATTCCCTTTCCATTTAATAAATTTTCTCAAATAATTAATAAAAATTTTATCAATTCTTACTTAAATAGCTGGATAAATTTTAATAAATTTAGATCAAATTTTATATTTTCTTTTTTGCCCACTCCCTTGATAGATTTAATTTCGAATGATTTAAAAGCTGAAAATAGAATATATCTTGCTACTGATAATCAATCTTATTCATCCTCAAAAGCAAAGAATTTATTTAAATACGAGAAATTGTTTGCTGAGAAAAGCGATATAACTTTTTATTCTTCATCTATAATAAGAGAAAATCTCAAAAATAGTTCAAAAAAAATGTTTTATTTTCCAGGAGGTGTAAATTATGAAAAATTTTCTAAGTTTCATAATTATAAAAAAAAAGAAAAAATTTTATACATTGGTGAAGTAAAAAATATAATAGATTTTGAATTATTAGATAAAATTATAAAAAAATTTTATTATGTAAAATTTGACTTTATTGGCCCAATTTCAACAAATATTCAAAGTATACTTAAATATAAAAATGTGAAATTTTATGGAAAAGTCAATCATGATTTTTTGGTAAAAAAAATGTCTGAATATAAGGTTGGAATTATACCTTATAAAAAAAATAAATTTACTGATGGAATATACCCAGCAAAACTAAATGAGTATTTAGCCTCAGGAGCCGCAGTTGTATCCACCAATATCAATGAAATAAAAGAGTTCGCTAAAGTAAATTCTAATACTATAAAAATTGCAAAAAACCATAATGAATTTATTTCTAAATTAACCACTTCTTTAGAAGAAAAAAATAGGGAAAAAAAATATAAAAAAATTGCAAAAAAATATGATTGGAAACATTTATTTAAAAATTTTGAAAAAAATTTACTAATTTTAGATAAAAAAGATAATAAAATTAAAATTCCCTCAAAAATTCCAATTTTTACTTATCAATTTAAATATTTACTATCAATATTTATTTCAGCTTTCATTTTGATTTATGTATCTATTTTTGTATTACCCTTACCATCATTAATTGGAAAATATTTAATTGATGTTGATACAAATATAAAAAAAGTTGATAAAGCAATAATTTTCTCAGGTACTGGTAGTATAAATTATGAAAATGTTGAATTTTATAATCGTTTTGAGGATGCAAAAGGACTATTAGATAGCAATACTGTAGATGAATTAGTAATTATGCAAAGGAAACATAATAGAATAGATGAAGGTGATATTATTAAAAATCTTCTAGTTTCTGAATTTGGAAACAAATTTAAGATTACGGTAGTTGACAAAGAGTTTCCAACGACATATCAGAATGTTAAATATATGAAAAATTATATAAATAATGATGAAAAATTGTTATTAATAACATCGGGATATAATACCAAAAGATTAAAAAAAGTTTTTGAAAAATTAACAAATAACAATATTAAAGTTTATAAATCTTTAAATGATCAAAGTTTTAAAATACGTTTTTTCGAAACGAAAGAACAGGTGCATTTTATTCTAAGAGAGTTTGTGGCTTTGATTTATTATAAATTGAAAGGGTGGATATAAATATTGAATAAAGCTAACGATAAATCTAATCAAAACCTCGTAAAACAATTTTTTGATAATTATGTTTATAAATTTGATTATATTTATGAGACACAATATTCAGAACAAAATCCCTTGAAACGGTTTCTTGATAAGTTATTTAGAAAATCAATGATAGATAGATTTAATTTAACAAAAAATTATATCGAAAATTCAAATATAAAAACTATTTTAGATGCCGGTTGTGGAACTGGAAGATATTCATTTTATTTTGGCTCAAAAAATTATGATGTTACAGGTATTGATATTTCAGAAAAAATGGTTGAATTTTGTAATACTTCAAAAGATAAAACAGTAAATACAAATTTTGTAAAAACCTCACTTGAAAATTATTCCTCAACAAAAAAAATTGATGCAATTATTTGTTTAGGCTTTTTTGATTATATAGAGAATGCAGAAAATTCACTTGAACAAATTAAAAAATTTAACCCTGAAATAGTTATTGCTAGTTTTCCTCATAAATATAATATTTTAAATTATATTCGAATATTAAGATATAAGATCAATAAATGCCCACTTTTTTATTATACCAAAGAACAAATAAACAGTTTTTCTAAGATTTTTCCAAATTATGATTTAGAAATTAAAGATTTGAAAAGAGACATTTTGTTTGTCTTAAAAAGAAAAAGCTATTAAAATTTGATAAGATTGCTCAGCTAAAACATAGAAAAATATATATCATCATAAAGTCATGTTTGATAAGTATTTGATTTATTAAACATAAAATGATTAATATATTTCATAAAAATCACAATAAATTCGATAGATTAATCCACCTTTGTTTTGTTTTATTGCCATTATTTTTGATTTCTGGTCCTTTACTTCCAGAAATTGTAGTTATATTGACATGCATTTATGCAATATTTAAAATTGCAACAAATCACAAATACAGATTTTTTTTAAATAATAAATATTTTATTCTTTTCTTTTTATTTTGGATAAATGGTTTTCTAGTAAGCTTGTTAAGTTATTTTGATTTAATTCTAGTACAAACCGATCGAATTAATGAATTGCCAAAAGATATTAAAAACATAGATTCATTAATTAATTCTTTTTTTTATTTTAGGTATTTATTTTTTAGTGTTGGAATAATAATTATCCTATCTGAAAATCAAAAATTACTTAAGATTTTTTTTCTAACATGTATTTTTTGCTTAATAATATTATTTATTGATGGGTTCTATCAACTTTTCAATAATGTTAATTTATTTGGTTATGAGATTTCACAAGAAAAAAGAGTATCAAGTTTCTTTGGTGATGAATTAGTTTTAGGAAGTTACACCTTAAGAATATTAATTATACTAATACCAATTTTTTTTTTATTAGAAAAATCATTTAAATTAAATAGCATCTTTTTCTTTACTTTGATTTTGCTTGCTTTCTCTTTAATTATTATTTCTGGAGAAAGAACCGCTCTTCTTTTATATCTTTTAGCAATATCTCTCTATTTAATTTATAGAATTTTAAGCAACAAAGAAATATTGGTAGTACTAATGTTAATTATTTTTTCTTTAACATTTTCACTTAAGTTTGAAAGCGTGAATAAAAGATTAATTGATAGAACTTTGATGGAAATAAATAATTTTCAGTTTATAAATCAAAACTTTTATATAGGTTTTTTTGGACAACAACTTTTATTTTATGTAACAGCAACAAATATCTCTAAAGAAATTCCTTTTGGTATAGGAAATAAAAATTTTAAATATTATTGTACTGAATATAGGGCTGATGAGTGGAGACCAGCTAAACAAACACAAAGCTGCTCAACTCATCCACATAATATTTATTTCAATGTATTAGTTGATAATGGAATCCAAGGACTTATTATTATTATGGGATTATTTTTAGTAATTTTATACAAATTACTTATCAATTTTGGTAAAATCTATTTCAAAAAAGATAAAAATAATTACCGAGAAAATCTATTATTGATTGGTATATTTGTTAACTTTTTCCCTATAATTCAGCACGGTAGTTTTTTCAATAATTGGCTCTCGGTCTTTTATTATTTATCAATCTCAATTTATTTATATTACGTTATAAATAAAAATAATTTACAAAGATAAAAAATATAATTTTTATTTGTTCAATTTTGAAAATAATGATATCAAGAAATTCTAAACATTAAACTCATAATGATATTTATTTCCCATAGAGGTAATTTGAGCGGGCCAAATCCTGTGTTAGAAAATAGTGTAAATTATATAAACGAAGCTTTAAAAAAGTTTGATGTAGAAATAGATTTATGGTTTAAAAAAGATAAATTTTATTTAGGTCATGATGAACCACAATATGAAGTCAATATTAATTTTTTAAAAAATAAAAAATTATGGATCCATACAAAAAATTTAGAATGTTTTTATGAACTGAGCAAATATGATCTAAATTTTTTTTGGCACGAAGATGATAAAATTGTAATTACGAGTAAAGGATTTTTTTGGAATTATCCTGGAACAGATTTATCAAAAAAAAGCATTTGTGTTTTGCCTGAGACTAATAAAATAGAAAAATTTGATTGTTATGGAATTTGCTCAGATTATATTTTAGATTATTATGATAGATACAATAATATTTGACTTAGATGGTATTCTAATAGACTCAAAAAAGGCCCATTATGATGCCCTTAATCTTGCAATTAAAAAAGCAGGAATTAATTATCAAGTGAGCTTTGAGGATCACCTTAATATTTATGATGGTTTGCCCACGGCAAAAAAATTAGAAATATTGAATAAGAAAAGAGTTATAAACAAAAAATTAAATAAGAAGATTATTGATTTAAAGAATAAATTTACAAAAAAAAATTTAGAAAAAAAAATAAAATATGATCCAAATTTAATTAAATTATTTAAAAAATTAAAAAAAAAATTTAAAATTGGAATTGCAACTAATGCAATTCAAAGCACGTTAGATTTAAGTATTAAACAATTAAAGATTGAAAAATATATTGATTATTCAATCTCAACAAAAAACTTAAATAAATCCAAGCCTCATCCTGAAATATATTTAAGATCAATGATTGAATTAAAAAGTAGTCCAAAAAATACACTTATTCTTGAAGACTCACATTTTGGAAGGGCTGCCGCGAAAGACTCCGGAGCAAATTTGATGCCAATAAAAAGTATGAATGATGTTAACTACAAAAATATTATTGATTTTATAAGTAGTAATTTTGAAATCAAAAAATCTTTTAATATAAAAAGAGTATGGGATGATCAAGATCTATCTATAGTAATACCGATGGCTGGCCAAGGCTCAAGATTTCAAGATGCGGGATATTCCTTTCCTAAACCATTAATTGAAGTTGGTCAAAAACCCATGATACAAGTTGTAATTGAGAGCCTTGGTTTAAAAGGCAAATTTATTTTTCTAGTAAGAAAAGAACACTTGATTAAATATAATTTAAAAAATTTTCTTAACGTATTAGCTCCAAATTGTGAAGTAGTTACAGTAGATAGGCTTACAGAAGGAGCGGCATGTACAGTACTTTTGGCAAAAAAATTTATTAATAATGATAAACCTTTGATAATATCAAACTCAGATCAGTACATAGAGTGGAATACATCAGAAACTATGTACAACTTCATAACTAAAAATGTTGATGGAGGTATTTTAACCTTCAATGCGATACATCCAAAGTGGTCTTATGCAAAAATTGATAAAAATAAAAATGTTATTGAGGTGGCAGAAAAAAAAGTTATTTCAAATAATGCAACTGTCGGAGTATATTACTGGAAGAAAGGTAGAGATTTTGTCAAATATACTAACAAAATGATAAAAAAAAATATAAGAGTTAATAATGAATTTTATGTATGTCCTGTTTACAATGAAGCAATAAAAGATAAAAAAAAAATCATAATTAGCAATGTAAATTCCATGTGGGGGCTAGGTACACCAGAGGATCTAAAGTATTTTCAAGAAAATTTTAAAAAATAATTTATTTTAAATTCTTAAATTGAGTTTCATGACTACAGAAAAAAAACCTTTATATATTTCGATTGACTTCGAGGATATTTATAATGATTACCTAAAAAGATTATTTGGCCAAACTAACTATATAGTTAAAGAAAAATTTTTACATGATTCATATATTATTATTAAAAATATTATAAATAATAATTTCAAAGAAAAAAATTTAACTTTTTTTACTACAGGTATTTTAGGAGAAAAAATTCCAGATTTAATAAATCAAATTAGTAAAGATGGAAATGAAATTGGATGTCATCATTATTTTCAAGAGGATTTAGATAAAACCGATTTATTAACATTTGAAAGAGACCTTGATAAATCTCAAAATTTACTCAGAATAGCTTCAAACTCTAACGTCGTGGGTTATAGAGCACCAAATTTTTCTATAAATACAAATATTAATACATTTTTAAAAATAATATTTAAATATTTTGATTATGACAGCAGTATTTTTGCAAAATCTAAACGTAAAATTCGTACTGAGATTTTAAAAGACAATAAGAAGGAATTCTTTATCTATACCAAAAAAAAATACTTATTGAACATAAAACCTGGTGGAACATATTTTAGAATTTTTAATTCAAAAGTTATATTAAATTTGTTGGATAATACGTTTAGAGATAGTTTTGTTCCTTTAATTTATCTACACCCATATGATTTTCTTCATAGTAAAGAATTCTGGATAGAACTCGATAAGTTTAAAGACTTAAATATTATTAAACGTTATTATTCTTTTTTAAAACAAACACAATGGCATTATCTAGGAAATTTAAGTGTAGAAAAAAAAATAAAAGATTTATCAAAATACTATGAACATCAGGGTAATATGAATAAACTATTGAACAATGATTAATTTATTAATAATAACAATAAACTATTTTACAACTAATACACTCTAACGATTGCTATATTTTAAATTTATAAAAGACTGAATTTACTCATTTAAAAACAATATAAACAGGTTTACAAAGTAGAATTTTCTTATATAAGATCCTGGCCTGGTAATTATTGCGAAAGGGTCATACCCGATCCCATTTCGAACTCGGAAGTCAAGCCTTTCTGCGCCAATGGTACTTTGTCTTAAGGCATGGAAGAGTAGGACATTGCCAGGCTATACTAAAAATGAAAAATTTCATCGTAGTAACGGGTGGTGCGGGTTTTGTAGGATCTAACCTTATTAAGCATTTTTTACATAAAACTAAATATAAATTTATAAGTATTGATAATTATTCAACAGGTAAGATAAAAAATCATATAAAAAGTAATAGAGTAAAATACATTAACGGAAATACAAAAAATATTTTCAATTTACTTAAAAAGTATAAAAATAAAATTAATTCAATTTTTCATTTTGGTGAATTTGCAAGAATTTATCAAAGCTTTAATAAATTTGATGAATGTTATGATTCTAATAGTTTAGGCAGTAAAGCAGTTTTTAAATTTTGTCTTAATCATAATATAAAATTAATTTACTCGGCAACATCAGCAAGTCTTGGAAACTATGGCAAAGATAGAAATTTGTCACCATATGCGTTTACAAAATCTAAAAACTTAGAATTGCTACAAAACCTTAAAGATTGGTTCAAATTAAAATTTGAAATAGTTTATTTTTATAATGTTTATGGTCCAAACCAAATAGAAAAAGGTGACATGGCTACAGTAATTGGAATTTTTGAAAATAGATATAAAAAAAAATTACCACTGACCGTTGTAAGACCAGGTACTCAAACAAGGCGCTTTACTCATATAGAAGATACAGTAAAAACCTGTTTTGAGGCTTGGAAAAAAAATAAATGTCAGCAATATAGTATTTCAAATAAAAAACTATATTCAATACTAGGTGTTGCAAAATTATTTAAATCAAAAGTTATATATTTACCAAAAAGACAAGGAGAGAGATACGCATCTGCTCTTACAAATGTTAATTTTAACGACAAAATAAACAAAAGATTTGGAAAAATTCATTTGAAAGAATATATAAATACGTTTATTAAAAGGCATTAAATTATGAAAATAAAAAGCTCTTTGAAATCTATAAAAAAAAGAGATTTGAACTCTAAACTTGTAAGAAGGCGAGGAAGAGTTTATGTCATTAATAAAACAAATCCAAAATTTAAAGCAAGACAAAAGTAATTTTATGGATAATGAAAA
>MDTG01273427.1_pt1 | contig 20634 bp, 37 predicted proteins | sample 811421 | NCBI WGS metagenome assembly MDTG01 (sample SAMN05326645, study PRJNA326480) | marine metagenome | isolation source: seawater | place: Pacific Ocean: South East | collected 2011
TGTCGTTTTGTAAATTTTGATAAGCGAGAAGAACAAGTAGTTTGTATTTGCTTATAATCTAAATTATGTATTTATTATATCACAACTTTCATCATAAAGCAAGAACTGTTTTTCTCAGGGGTATGAGTTAAGGGGTTGGGGTGAGTTTCGGTATCAAGAAAATATTTCGTGGAATGAAGTTTACTCGTATTAGAATATTCTATCGTCCTTTGAATTTTGATTTCTTTGGAAGTTTTCTTCTAACAAGTCTTGAATTTTCGCTTTCTTTTCTTTTTCGTGCCTCAAGTTCTAGATTTCTTTTCCTAGAATTGTTCATTTGATTTCTTCGAGAGTTCGGTTTTACATAATATTTTCTTTCTCGACACTCCTCTTTTATCCCAGCATTATCACATTTTTTGCGAAAGATACGCAGTGCTTTTTCGAAGCTCATATTTTTACACTCTATTTGTGGCATCTAACCTCCTGTGAAAAGTCCATCCACGTTTCCGTAGATAGTATACCTGTGAGGCGACTTGCGACGTACTTCTGTCCAGTAGAGTTGCAATATCTTCCGTTGACTTTACATTGTAATGCCTCTTTAGATATTCTTTTTCTTCCTGTGTCCATCTTCTATTATTATTCATACAACAATTATAACAAAATTTTTGACATGTGTCAAGAACTATTTATGTGTAGGTGCAAACAAGAACGAGTCGTGTGTGCTGGTCTGGCATGGTGACTCGGTGTTCATGGTTGTCAAAGAGAAGTGCCGTATTGGGAATACACTCAATAGTATGAGTCTTATTCTCACATTTAACCTGTGTTGTCCACTGTGGTTGTCCATGTAGATAAAATATAAGAGACTTACCTTCTGTGCCTTGTTTGTGGTCGTAGTGCCATATGCTATGGGACTTGCCATTTGGATAGTTAAGATTCAATGCCAGTCTACGAATATCTCCAAGTCTTTCGCCCATTGGTCTTAGTATAGTTCTGACAGTGTTTAGTAGAAAACTGTATTGTGTATCAGTTACACCAAGGTCTTCGTGTAAATCAAACCAGCGCTTCTTTTCCTGTATGGCGATACACCCTAGCATGCCCAAGTCATCTTTCGGGGTAAAGTCTTTGCAGATACCAAACTTAAAGCTACCATAACATAATTCCCTAAAGTGGTAAAAGTGTTCTTCTGATAGTGCATTTTCTAGAGTCTTAATCATACATATATTATATCAAAAAAGCATTTCGATGTCAAGAACTATTTTCAAGTTAGGTAGTAATAATTCTTGACTTAAGTTCCGAAAGTATGTATAATATATGTAATAACAAAAAGGAGAACAATGGATATAGCATATTTAATAATTCTGTGCGCAGGCATACATCTTAGCTATCTTTATGGTAAGCAGACAGGAATAGAGAGAACAGTTGATTATTTAGAGGAAGAAGGCGTTATAGAGTTTGACGAAGAAAAATAGTTCTTGACATCGAGGTTAAAATTTGATATAATTATCTTGTAAGTGGTAATAACGCTTACATTTTGGTGCGTCTACCGAAAGGAGACGTGAATTATTTACTGAAAAGGAATTATGGAGAAAATTATGAGTATAGATTTAAGCAAATTTTGGCTTGGATTGGATATGCCTACACTGCCGTCTTATACGGATGCAGCATATCCTAGATATAACCTAATCGAAAGGGAAGGTAGCTATCGTATAGAAGTTGCAGTACCAGGGTGGAAAAAAGAAGAGTTGGAGATAGTCTTTGATAACAAAGAACTCCACATCAAGGGTAAAAAAGAAACAAAACTAGGAGAAGATGAAAATTTCATTCATCAAGGATTAAGTTTAAAGTCTTTTGAACGAAGATTTATTCTAAACGCCGACCTACAAGTAGAAGAAGTAAGTCTACAAGACGGATTGCTGACAATCAGACTGTTACGAACTCCAGATTCCAAGAGGAAAATCTTGGAGATTAATTGATGAAAACATTATCAAAAGTTCGTGATAGTATATGTGAGAACGGAGAGTTCTGCAACATGGTAGCTAATTATACATTAGTTATAGCCTTTGGTGGCATCATAGTTCAGAATATTTATGTTCTTACTTAAACTGTCAGAATGTATCAGGGGAGCTTTGGCTCCCCGACCTATAGGAGAAAAAATGGGAATATCAGAAGAAGGTAAAAATTTAATTAAAAAATTTGAAGGCTGTGAACTAGAAGCATATAAATGTGCGGCTGGTGTTTGGACTATTGGATATGGTCACATTAAAACAGCAGTAGAGGGAATGAAAATAGACCAAGCAACAGCAAATGAACTATTCGATGAAGAGATGGGAGAGTACGAAACCTATGTGAACACAGCGGTAAACGTTCCACTTTCTCAAAATCAGTTCGACGCACTGGTATCTTGGGTGTTCAATCTCGGTAATGGAAATCTTAACGCTTCAACTATGTTGAAAGTCATCAACTCTGGCGACCATGCTGGAGTACCTGCTCAAATCAAAAGGTGGAACAAAGCAGGTGGCAAAGTACTAGATGGACTTATTCGTAGGAGAGAAGCAGAGGCATTATTATATGAAGGAAAAGACTGGAGCAATGTCTAAGTTTTTAGATAAAATAGGTGAGTGGTGGTTTTGGTTTAAAAACCTATTCATTACTTATTATAGTCTCAAAGTGAGTTATAATGCTACATGGGGAGACTCAGACGACCAAGAATTTATCGTCAAGAAGTTCATTAAAAAACAACCAAAGTTTATATCATTCATCACAGAGGAAGGAGAATTAGTAGAAATTAGTGGTGCTGATGGACTTAATTACAGGATTCAAGAATTATGAACCAATTAACAATAGGTGGATTAATTGTATTAGGAGGTCTTTGCTTCTTTTTATACAGTCAGAATGAAACCTTAAAAGAAAACAATATCAAGTTAGAAAATGCAGTGCAAGCCCAGCAAGAGGCAATGGACACACTGAGAGAGTCTTACGAAAAGCAAGGTAAGTCTCTTATGAATATGTCTAGAAGAAACTCAGAAATAGAAGCTGAAAAAGCAGAGTATCTTGCAATATTTAGCAGACACAATTTAGATATGCTAGCATTGAAAAAGCCTGGTCTAATGACTAACAGGTTTAATGGTGGCAGTGAAAAAGTGATGGAGGGAATGGAAGATGATACAGAAAAGTTATACGAGCTTACTGTGCCTAGCACTGACGATAAGTAGTTGTAGTTTACTTCCTACTAAAAAATTAGAGGTAGTATCAAAACCAATTGAAATCGACATCATGCAACCTGATTTACCAAGACCATTAGAGCTTACAGCTCCTCAGTGGTGGGTAGTATCAAATGCAAGAATAACAAATCCATGTATTAAAAGAGTACAAGACGATGGCAGTATGAAAAGACCAAAGACTTGTCTCAAAGAAGATACAGAAAATCCAGAGTGGCCAGAAGGGTATACCTACCTAGACCAGTTCTTGGATGAAATGAAAGAACAAAACAATGGAGAAGTACTATTTGTAGGAACGACCATTGGAGACTATAAAGTCATGTCAGAAGATATGCAAGAATTAAAAAGGTATATCAATCAACTAGGAGAAGTAGTAATATACTATCGAACAGTTACGGCTCCAAGTGAGAAAGTTAATGAAAAATGATACAACAAATTCATCTTAGAAATTTATTAATACTAGATTGGTTAGACCATTTAGTTCCTGCTATGACACAGCATCCTGCGGTGTATAAAGAAACACCCAAACCAAACGTAACTTTATCAAGAATGAAAGAACAGTTCGCTAATAGAACTGACTATAAAGTTGATAGAGGTAATTTTGTAGATTATGTAGGAAGAAAACTTCATAAAAATGGTAAGCCTTATAGACAAGCAGATGTATATACTCCTAAGCAACTAGCTGGATTATTCAATGCACGTATTGGTGTAGAGGACAAAATTAAAGAAGTAGTACATAAAAAATTTAAAGTACATACTTGCATGGTTCAACCACCTTACTGGGGATGGACAGGATGGGAATGGGGTGCTAGAAGTCCTAGACACTTTATAAGATTTATATGGAACTCTGGTGAAGGTCATACAAGATTTGTTCATGGAGGTAAGTATATTAAGTATGCAGATTCAAAAGGTATTGGACAACAAAAGAACTGGACTTGTTTGATAGGCACACATGATGAATTGAACTGGATGTGCGATAGAAACACAGGTAAAAGTCATAGATTCATAATTGATTTTAGTATAGATTCTAAATATCATCAAGAATTTGAAACTATATGTGATTTTATAAAAGATAAAGGAACAGTAACCAAATTAGTAGTAAAAAATGGCTAAGTTTTTTAGAATGTTGTTTTGGCGTAGAGCAATGCAAAAGCATGCTGATTGGTTTGATAATAATCCTCCAGCACAAGCTAGATTTGAAGAAAATGAAGAATGGCTAGAAGAATTAGAAGATAGAACAATTATATTAGAGGATTTAGCACACCCTAAGTGTGGAATTGAAGGTTTCGATGGTTACCAACCTCTAGTAAATAGAATAATAAAACTGGAAAAAGAAATTGAAAATCTCAGACAACTTAAACAAAACGATACATAGAATTATAGATACTGGCGTAGCTAGTCATGATGCTCTATTGCCTTTTGGAAATTCCATATTACTATACAAGTATGATAGTCGACCAGACTATGTATATCACAACACGCATCCTGCGTGGTATAACTATAAAAACAATTTTGTCGCAGAGTTCTCTGATGTAGAGGAAAACTACACATTTCCAATAAAAATAACTATTTATCAACACACAGAAAAAAGTTTTAATCTTCCAACCAGAAAGAAAGCACTTTTGTTTAATATAAAAGATTCAACTGTAGTTTTAAGAAGCAAAAGTTGGAACAAGTTATTATCCTCTCTAGAAAGAATACATCAAGTTAAAAAATGGAAAAAGAATTTATCAGATAACGATATAATGGTACAAGAAATCAGTGAAGAAATGGCAGTGTTGGGAAATATAGTATTTACTAATTGGCATGGTGGAACAAATCTATTAGTGGAGTACGCATAATGGTACAAAACTGGAGAGAGCAACACCTTGTAGTAACAGATAGAAAGCCAGCCCCAGCGGGGTATACGCATCCTAGTGAAGTTATGATAAAAAATGATGTTGTGAAAATTTTTATCGGAGCCAGTGAAGATATGGACGAAGCTGCGCTAAAAGTAATAAAATATTCTCTTATGAAGAATACACAAGCAACGCTAGATATTACAGTACTTAAACCAAGTATGTTTAAAGACTGGAACACCGATGCTTGGGGAACACCTTTTTCTTGTTTTAGATATGCAATTCCTTCCATGTGCGAGGGAAAAGGTAGAGCAATTTATATGGATGTAGACATGATAAATCTAAGAGATATTCATGACTTATGGACAGAGCATATGTATGACAAACCTTTTGCAATGGTATGGGATGCAGAACAAGACAATGGTGAGGGAAACCCTAAAGGATGGTGGTGTGATAGTGTGTGGCTTATAGATTGTGAGAAAGCAATGGATTGGTTTGATTTGAATAAAATAAAGAATTTTCCTACAGAAAAAGGAAGCTATAAGTGGAAGTTTATGGAAGAACTAGGCTCTCCAAATAGATGGGAGTCAGACAAGTGGGTACATGAGTTAGATTGCAGATGGAACTCTTTTGATGGAGCAAATACAAGTAAGACTCCTAATGGAGAAGGATATTTTGGAAAACATTTATTGGAATTAGATGAATGTTGGCAAATACATTTGACTGCTTTAAGTTATCAACCTTGGCATCCAAGGTATTTATTAGCAGCAAAAGCCACTCATTGGCGTCCTGAGATTGCAGCCCTTTGGTGGTAGTTATTAGAAGAAGTTAACCAGTTATGAAAGTATTAGTAACAGGTGGAGAAGGCTTCGTAGGGCATCATCTCGCAAAAAGATTAATTAAAGAAGAACACCAAGTAACCATACTAGATACATGGAGATTTGGAGAAGAAAAAAGAGATAGACTAGACGCACGATACGAGTTAGAAGGAACAAGAAACATCTCACAATTAAAACCTGAGTTTGATTGGATATTTCATTTAGGAGAATATTCAAGAGTAGAAACGAGTTTTAAAGATGTCAAAAAGGTCTGGGAAAGTAATGTAGCTGGGACAACTTCCGTTGTGGAGTTTGCAATCAAGTGTAATGCAAAACTAATTTATACCTGCACAAGCAGTGTAACAGCAAGTGAAGGGGCATATCTCTCTCCGTACACTTGGAGCAAAGCTAGAAATGCAGACTTGATAAAGGCTAGTGGTAAATGGTTTGGGTTGAATTATGCTATATGTTATTTATATAATGTATATGGAGGAACAGAAACCTCTACTGGTAATTTAGCAACAGTTATCGCTAAGTGGAAAAAATTAGCCAAACAAGGCTCACCTTTACCAGTTACATCTCCTGGCAACCAAAGAAGATATTTTACTCATATTGAAGACATAGTAGATGGATTAATGATAATTGCTGAAAAAGGAACAGGAGACAATCTTGGCATAGGAGCAGAAAAGTCTTACTCTATGCTACAGGTAGCTCAGATGTTTAACGCAGAGATACGCATGACTCCAGAAGTACAAGGAAACCGAACAACAAGTTCACTTTTGACGAAAAAGACAAAGGAACTAGGATGGAGTCCTAAAATCGATTTAAGACAACATATACAGGAATGGTTAGATGAAGTTTGAAGAACTAATATCTCCCATAGGTATAGAGAGATTCAATAGAGAATTTAAAGGTAAGAAGTGTTTAGTCATCAAGTCAGAAGAAAATATTTTCAAAGATTATTTTTCTTGGCGAGACTTGGATAACTATTTAAATCAGTACAAAATAGGTGCTTGGGATAGAACCCCACAATTGCAGGTTGTTTTACCTGATGGAAATAAATGGTGCAAGAAAAAATCCAAAGAGTATAAGACTAGAGACGAATTATTAAAATTATGGAAGGATGGAAGTTCCTTCATTCTAACTCTCAGCGAATTTTTAACACAGGAGATGTGGGAACAATGCCAAGAGTTTGAAAAGCATTATGGAATAGGACAAGCAAATATTTACTGTAGTAATAATAAAGAAGCTAAGTGTTTTCCTATTCATGCTGACTCCACTGATAACTTTCTATTTCATGTTAGAGGGAAGATACGGTGGTACATTTACAAAGAGTTTGCAACAAAAGAATACCGACCAAAGGATGCAACACTAGAAAAAGTTATTGATTTGGATGAAGGGGATTTACTCTACATTCCGAAAAAGAAGTATCATAAAGTAGATACTTTAAGCCCAAGAATATCAATTAGTTTTCATTTCACAGAGTTGAAAGGAAAGCCTTACAAAAGGAATAATTGGTACGATTGGAAGCCATAGGAGAGTAACATGGCAGATGAACGATTCAGTGGCGATATGTCACGGAACGAAGTAGAAATAGACTTAAGTAAGTTTATGGAACTCGTAACTGAAAACAGTAATCTTAAAGCTAAGATTACAGAAATGGAAGCAAATAAGGAGCCAGACAATCCATGGCAACGTTGGATATTCTTATCGAATATGATTGACGCATGGAGAATCTTCCCTAGAGCTTTTCTTTCAGTATACATTTTCTTACTATACTACGCAACAATGTGGTTCATGGATTTACCAGACCCTACACTCGAACAGTCAGGATTAATTTCTGTGATTGTTGGTGCAGGAGCTGCTTGGTTCGGTCTTTATGCTGGTACAGCAAAGGATAAAATCAACGGAAATTAATGGACTCAATGTGGAAACACTTCTGTCGATGGGTTAAGAACGTAGTCTACGTTCCTGTTGGCACGAAGTGTCCATATTGTAACAAATCAGAAAATAATACTTGACATATGGTTATAATTTTAGTATAATATACATATGAAAAATACAGATAACAACGAACACAAAACAGTCAATATGTGGAACTCAGAAACAAAGCAGTTTGACATATTCCATTACGGAGAGTGCGAACATTGTGGAGCCTCAGTACAGTCAGAAAATGGCGAGTGCCCACATTACAAGTGCTGGATTGCGTAATGAATTTATTTTACCTAGACGAGGACTTAGACAAATGTGCTGAGTTTCATGTAGATAAACACATAGTAAAGATGCCTCTCGAGGCAGCACAACTCTTATGTACAGCTATATGGATTGACCATGTACTAGGTTTTGTACCTCGTGCGCTTGACAAGGACGAACGAGAAGTACTAAATAGTGAGAAAGCCAAGATTAAGCACCTACCGCTTGACCAGCGACCGCTCACGCCATACCTACCGATGATGTATAATCATCCGTGTACGATATGGGTAAGGTCGAGCTTGGATAACTTTGAGTGGACTCATTGTTACGCTAACGCGTTAAATGATGAGTACCACTATCGTTATGGCAAACAACATAAATCCATAGTGGAAGTAGTAAATAAACTACCTGAGCCAAAGAATATGCCTAGACTTGGATTTACAGAATTTGGACTAGCAATGCCAGATGACTTGAAAGATTATGATAATCCTATACAGAGCTATCGTGACTACTATCATCTAGACAAAGCTACGTTCGCTGCATGGTCTCACAGAGACAAGCCTCATTGGTGGAGCGAAGACTACGCTGACTATGAGAAAAGGATAACAAGAATATGAAAAAAGTAATGATAGGAAACAAGGGAGTAATATTTCCCGACAGTATTAGTGATGAAGACCTAGCAAATCAAGTGAAAAGACTAGAGACAAATCAGAACTTAAAACGACCTATTGTAGTTAGAAAAAGCAATGGCACTGAATATCAGTTGCTAAATGGAGTAAGATTAAACAATGGACAAAGATAATGTACTAGACACTTTACTAGGAATTACAAAAACACCTACTGAGACAATGTCTCATAGTGCTATGATAAGAAATAATTTAACACAACAAAGAGATGCAGTTGAACAAGAAATTGACGTACTCAAAGGACAGTTAAATAAGAAAAGAGAATATCTTGCAAAGATAGAAGGTGGATTAGATGTATTAGATGAATTGGAAAAATGATTCATATACTAGACGATTTTTATTCTAATCCTATGGAAGTGAGAGAAAATGCTCTCAAATTATTCTATTACCCTGGAGGTAAAGGGAATACTAATAACTTCCCTGGAAAGCGTACAGTTGGTACTTTCTCAGAAGAAAATAGATTGTACTGCCGTAATAGACTAGAACAAGTTATTGGAAGCAACTTAATAGATTTTCCAGCTATGAACAGTAACTGTGGGTTTACCTTAGGTATGGAAACAGATAGAAGATATAAAAAAGGTAAGACTTTAAATTGGATTCATAATGATATTATGCCGTCTACAGTAAAGTCTAATACTGAACATGGTTCTACTGGCTGGGCTGCTATTGTTTATATGCAACCTGCTGCAGATGTTACCACAGGAACAGGACTTTTTAGAAATAAAAGAACAAATAAAATATATGCCACCGAAAGCAAAATGAAAGGAGATGAAAATGCTGCCTTTTTTGGAGAGTGGAAAGCTAAAGATAAAGATAAAGATTGGGAACTACATACTTATGTAGGTAATATTTTTAACAGATGTGCAGTTTATCCTGCTCATTATTGGCATGCCCCGTTTAATGCAGGGTTTGGCTACGATAAGAAAACAGGTAGATTAGTACAGGTTTTCTTTTTTAACTCGGAGAAAACAGATGTCTAAATATACAGGCAAGTATAATAACGGAAACAAAACATCTTTTGACTCTGAAACAAAATACAAGTTTAACGAGGACGAAGTATTATTAATACTTAAGAATCATATTTTGGGAACATACGACCAACATTATAGTATGAACAAAATCCAGTCAACCGAGTTTATATTCGATGCTGGTCATGGCGAAGGTTTCTGCATAGGAAATATTATAAAATATGCACAACGTTATGGAAAGAAAGAAGGAAGAAACAAACAAGATTTATTAAAGATACTGCATTACGCAGTTATATTATTAGGGAGCGACAGTGAGGGTAAAGAAACACGAGAACTTGACGGAAACGAATATTAGTAATGTTATTGAATTACTATTGGCAGAAAAGCCTATAACAAAGAAAGAAGCATGTAGTATATTAAATATTGCATACAATACAACAAGGTTAAATAATATTATAGCCGAGTTTAGAGAAACAATGGATTTTCGTGCTAGAAGAAAAGCACAGAATAAAGGCAAAGGAGCAACAAAACAAGAGATTACTTCTACAGTACAAATGTATTTAGAAGGAAGCAACATCTCAGATATAGCTAAAGCTTTATATCGCTCACCAGCATTTATAAAAGGTATTATTGAGAGACTAGGAGTACCACAAAAGCTCTCAATGACAGATTTTGAGGGCAGAAGAAACGCTATGTTACCAGACCAATGTGTAGCAGATGAGTTTGACCTCGAAGAACGGGTTTGGGCAATTAGACAAAATTATCCTGCAATAGTGCAGAAAGAGCTAAAACCTGAAGCAGCAGCAGAAAGAGGGTACAGAGTCTATCTAGTGTCTACAATAGAGTGCACACAAGACGACTTAAAAGATACGTACTTCCCACATTTAAGTCATGCTGGTAAACAATACTGTTTAGCGTCATACGAAATGGGAAGTTTAAAACACTTACAACAATATTTGTAAAGCAGTCTTAGACTGAAAAGGAAAAACATGGACATCATTTTAGCATTTTGGCTGAGTGGTTGGGTTATGATTATGTACAGGCTATTTATTCCTGCATTTCGTATATGCAAAATGATAGACCCTCACAATCTGGTAGTGCACACTAAATGGTTGACATTTGGAATAGTAGGCATTATGGCATTATTTCTAGTGCCTCTACTTATGTACCCTACTTTAAGCAACAACAGAGAAAGATTCGTAAAAGAATTTTGCACATCTTTATTAGGAAAAAAGTAATATGTATAAAGGAAACATATGGGTGGAAGCCCTTGCTTCAAAATATGAAGCAGAGATAAAAGTTGCAAAAGCAACTTTACAAGTATATTTTAAAAATTCTGTAGGAATTGGAGAACATTCTGATTTAGTAGAAGAATTTGATAAACATATCGAAGCACTAGCCAGTGCAGAAGAAAAACTAGAAACACTTAGAAGAAACTTTACATGAAGTTTATAGTCACAGGAGGTAGTGGATTTATTGGCTCACACTTAGTTAGTCTATTGAGAGATAGAGTAGCGCAAGAAGTGGTAGTAGTTGATAAAATATCTAACCATTACAATTACATTAATCTAACTACAGGAGTTAGGCAGTTTCTTGCCGACATTTCTGACCCAGATATAATGATGAAAATTGTACAGAAAGATGATGTAGTCTTTCACTTGGCTGCACAACCTCATGTTGATTTGTCTTATGAAAAACCTCTAGAAACTACTAAGTCAAATGTACTAGGAACACAGAGTGTTCTTAATGCTTGTCAAAGAAACGAGGCAAAGAAACTTATAGTAATGAGTACTGATGAAGTATACGGCTCAGTAGATAGTATTGATGATAATGCTAAACTAGACCCCACCAATCCTTACAGTGCTTCTAAAGCAGCAGCAGACATGATAGTAAACTCATATAAACATATGTACCCTGACATGTTCATAGCTACTCTTAGGTCAAATAATATAGTTGGACCTCGACAGTTCATTAGAAATATAATACCTAGGTTTGCTTTACAGGCTTTGACTGGTAGAGATATAACTTTACACGGTAAAGGAGAAGCAAAAAGAAGATATCTGTGGGTAGAAGATGCTGCAGAAGCTTTATGGTTGCTTTATAAGAAGTCCGAAAATCATAAAATATATAACATCGGACACCCTGAAGTTATGTCAAATCTAGAGGTGGCTCAAACAATAGTAGAGTATCTAGGCAAAGGAAATATAGTATGCACTGAAGATAGAATTTACAACGATACTATCTACCCACATAACTCTATAGATATAGAACACGATTTAGGGTGGAGACATACACTAAATCCCAGCGAGTCAATACCTCTTACTGTAGATTGGTATAAAGAAAATTTACAGTATTGGGAGCCGCACTACGGAATATTATGAAACAATCAATAATACTTACATCAAACAAGGGGAAATCTATAGGAGTTCTCTCAAATACTTTTGAAAGAGCTGCTTATCATTACTTACATGATTTAGATTATATAGGTTTTGATAATTGGTTATTGAAAGGTAGACTAAAGTTGCAGACAGATTTATATAAAGAGTGTGACCACATAATAGAATTTAGTCATTGGCATGAAGATTTACATAAAAAGAAACTTTGGGTTGATGATATCTCTCAATTAGAGTCTCGAAAGTATATAAGTGATTACAAGAGATGGTATACAATTAAAAGTATTAATCTCGTATCAGAGATGTTTAGAGAGGAGTTATTGAAGTATGGTTACAGGTATTAAAAAATTATGGAAATGGATTATTTTTCCTTACAAAAAGATAAAGGAAGAGATTCATTGGAGAAAAAGAGTAAAGAGAGCTAAAAAGCTCAATCCATTTATATACGAAGAATGAGTTTAAAATTACATCAAAGTAAAAATTTATGCAATAAAGAGTATGAGTGGTTTCCTATGGACACCGAAGGATTATACGACCACCACATGGAACAACAACCTACTGAACTTGCAAGAACAGGGTACGATAAAACAAATATAAAGTACACATTCAATAGTAATGGATTCAGAGGTCCTGAATTTGAACAAGGTGGAGTTATGTTTATTGGGTGTAGTGAAACTCTTGGCATAGGCAGAGCTTGGGAAGACCAATGGACTACAATAGTAGCAAACTCCCTCAATCTTGCACAATGTAATTTAGGAATTATAGGAGCAAGTGCGGACACAGTTTTTCGTAATGCATATGAGTGGATTCCAAAACTCAAACCAAAGATAGTTCATGTTTTAGTGCCATCAGAGGATAGATTTGAGTTGTTAACTGACAAAGATGTCATGCGACCCGCTGCTGTATGGATGGATTGGATAGAACAACCTGACTGGAAAGACTACAAAGTATTGTTAGATTATTGGAAGTTGTGGTATTTTGAAGAAAGTAATTCAAAATATAATCAATTAAAAAATGTTCTTGCAGTTAAACAAATAGCTGAGACATATGGTGCTCACTTTAGTCATACTTGGTGGGATAAAGATTGGTTAGGCTTATATACGGATTTGGGCAGGGACTTACACCACTTTGGTAAAGAAACTTCAAGAAATTATGCTAAGATTTTATTGGAAACTAACTTGAAAAACTTCCAACTAAATGAAAATAATTCTTGACACACGGTTAAAATTCGATTATAATATATTTATATTAATGGAAACAAGTCAATGAGTGATAGATTTTACAATCAGATGCTAGACGCCACAGGTTGGTGTCCTGGCTACCGTAATACTATGACTATAGATGAGTTTGAATCAAAATTTGGTAAAACAAGGAGAAAAAGAATGTCAACTTGGACAGACGAACTAAAAGAACAAGCAGTTGAAATGTATACTGCAGAAGAACCAACTCCAGAAAATAGTATGGAAGTTGTACAAACGGTTGCAGAAGAATTAGGACAAACCCCAAATGGTGTTAGAATGATTCTCACTAAAGCAGGCGTTTATGTGAAGAAAACTCCAGCAGTCAAGAGCAGTGGCTCAACTGGCGGCGGTAGAGTTTCAGTAGCAGGTGCGCAAGACGAACTATCATCAGCTTTATCTGATGCTGGTTTAGAACCTGACTCAGCGATTATCAGTAAACTAACTGGTAAAGCCGCTAAGTATTTTGCAGAAGTGGTAAACAAACTTAACAATTAATTTACCCCACTAAAAACACGCTGACTCTCGGGTTAGCGTGCTTTTTTACAGCTCGAAGAATGACCTCGTAATATATTACCATTGATGGGACGGTAAAAGACTTTAACTACCCACAAGGAAATATATGAAAACGGAAGACTTCAACCGAAAAGTAAAAGATGCAGGTGATGCTATCATTACCTATAGAAGCCAAAACAGTCGTAGATTAAAGTATAACGTCTGTACAATGGACTTCGACAATAAATACATACAAGCTAAGAAGAATAGAGCCAAGCCTAATCAACATCAAAGTTTATTATTCTGTTGGGACACAGATTCTTATAGATTGCTAGTGCCAGAGATGGTTACTTCTATCGTACCTTTAGGAGCAATACTTAAAAATGATAGAACTACATAACGCACCAGCAGTATACGAAAGAGAGATAGCCTATAATTCAGAGAAGCATGAAAAGATTTTTTTAACAATCAATACTTTTCGTGGCACAGAGTATCTGCATATTAGAAAGTACTTTCAAGATTTTGACGAAGAATGGAAACCTACCAAGGACGGCATAGCCATGCCTTTAGATTTTGATAATAGCCGCGGACTGTTTGAGGCGTTAGTAGAAATCCTCTCCCTATCAGAAGTCAAAGGAGTATTAGAAACTCATTTTAAAGAAGTTCTCGACAAGATATACTTATAGCTCTAAAAAATAATCCTTGACAAATCCTTAAAAATTCTGTATAATATATCTATGAATAAGACAGAATACCTAGAATATTGTAATCAAATGTATGCAGAAGGCAATTCTATATTGCCTGATGAAGTATATGATAGACTTGTACAAAATACCGAACTAGAAAATAAAGTTGGGTATAATGTATCGGACGAACGATTTAAACACCCTTTCCCAATGTATTCACTTCAGAAAGTCTTTGTAGGCGAAGATGAAGAACCAAACTGGGATTCCAAACAACCACAAATAATGACTGCCAAATTGGATGGTGCAGCTGTGTCTATAACTTATATAGAAGGCGAACTCACCCAAGCACTTACTCGTGGAGATGGAAAAGAAGGTCTAGATATTACTGATAAAATAAAGTCTTTAGTACCAAATACAATATGGAGCAAAGGTGTCAAACAGATTACTGGAGAAATCGTTGCCCCTAAAACAATACCAAACGCTAGAAATTATGCGAGTGGTGCTTTGAATCTAAAAGACTTAGAAGAATTTAAATCCCGTAACCTTACTTTTATTGCATATGGACTTCAACCAGCTATCGGTGCTGAGTGGACAGAAGATATGAATTTAGTATCAGGTATGGGATTTAACGCTGTCACCAAAAGTGATTATCGTGAATTCCCTCAGGACGGTAAAGTTGTACGAGTCGACTCTAATACATATTTTGAAAAATTAGGCTACACATCACACCACCCTAGAGGTAGTTTCGCTTTAAAAACAAGACAGGCTGGAGTAGTTACTCGGCTCTTGGACGTTGAATGGAATGTCGGGAAGTCAGGTGCTGTTTCGCCAGTTGCGATTCTAGAGCCTTGTATCATTGGAGAAGCGACAGTAAGTAGAGCAACTCTACACAATCAAGCATATATCGAAGCTTTAGAGCTAGAGATTGGATGTAGTGTAGAAGTTATTCGTAGTGGAGAAATCATACCTAGAATAGTTAAGAGAGTCTAGTGTCAGGCGGAGTATATAATCAAACCTTTTTCAATAACCATCCGTGGGAAAAAGAAAAAGAAGGCGTCCTGTATGGGATAGTGTTAGTAAATAAGGCAACATGGGAACGAGAAACTATAAAAGTCGGAATCGCAAAAGGGCGAACGTTCAAAGACGTAGTAAAGCGAGGGCGTGGATTTACAAACTACGACATCAGAATACAAAGGATTTGGACAGGGACAATCTACGATTGTTGGAGATGGGAACAGAAATTACACAAGATGTATCAAAATGACAGACATAAAACACAGCATCACTTTGGAGGGCATACGGAATGCTTTACGATGGACTCAAAAATCCTCGAAAGTTTTCCCAAAAAGCATGAAATATTTAGGGATTAGCGAAGGGTTTCACGATGCCGCAGTAGCATTAGTAAACAATAATCAAATACAGTACGCGACTCATGCTGAGAGAATAACTCGTGTCAAAAATGATAGGTGGCTTCCACAAGAATTAAAAGATATACCATGTGATACATCTATTTTCTACGAAGATACAAAGATAAAAAATCTTCGTAGAGATATGTATGGGCAATCCCCGACTAGTAATGGAATAGGATGTGATAAACATGCTCTACACCATGAAAGTCATATGGCAGCAGGACTGTATACAGCTCCATTTAAAGATGATGTAGTATGTGTAGTGATTGATGCAATAGGAGAATTTGATACTGCTAGTATATGGAAAGATGGATTAAAGGTTTGGTCTAGAGAGTACCCTTGGTCATTAGGATTATTTTATAGTGCTATAACTCAGCGTATAGGGTTAAAACCAAATGAAGATGAATACATAACAATGGGTATGGCAGCGTATGGAACACCTTGTATAGATATGTTAAAGGAAGTAAATGAAAATCATCACAAAGGATTTAGAAGAAGAAAATGGTTTTGGCATACAGTAGAAGACATCGCCGCTTCAGCACAAATGCAATTAGAACATGAACTAAATACTATAATGCTTAAAGCCAGAGAGTATGGAAGTAATCTAGTATATGGCGGAGGTGTTGCATTAAATTGTGTAGCCAACAGTAAGATAAGACCTATGTTTGATAATATGTGGATATTCCCAAACCCAGGCGACGCAGGCAGTGCATTAGGTTGCATACTTGCACATACAAAACAACATGTAAAGTTTAAAGATACTTTTTTAGGTACAAATATAAATAAAGAAATAAATCCTAGAGAAGTAGTAAAAGAAATAATAAATAATAAAGTAGCAGGAGTAGCAAATGGAAAGGCAGAATTTGGGCCTAGGGCGCTTGGTAATAGGAGTCTGCTTGGTGATGTTCGTTACGACATTAAAGATACCGTTAATACCATTAAGCGTAGACAAAAGTTTCGTCCTTTCGCACCAGCGATTTTGGAGGAATACGTAGATGAATATTTTGAAGGGTATAGTAATGAGTATATGCAGTTTGTTTCAAACGCAAAACACGACTACAGTTCGGTCACACATGTTGATGGAACTGCAAGAGTACAAGTGGTTCGAAAAGACTGCACCTCAGCATTACGACCAATACTAGAAGAGTACTATGATATAACTGGAGTGCCTATGTTACTCAATACCAGTTTAAATATAAAAGGTCAACCAATGGTAGATACTTGGAATGATGCATGGGATTTTCAGACTAAGTATAATGTAAAGGTATTTTAATGTTAGTACAGAAAGACTATGATATCTACTGGAATGGTTGCAGTTTTGTGCAAGGAATGGAATTAAATCGCTCTAAACAAGATTGTTTTACTAATCTTGTTTCTGAACACTTCAATGCAGATTGGTTTAGAAACTCAAAGATTGGAGGCAGCAACGACCGTATATGGAGAGTATCCATGGAGGATGCACTAGTTGGTCGTAAGCCTAAACTAGCTGTAATTGTTTGGTCAGGTATCAATAGATTAGAGTACTTAAATGATGCTAACTTATGGAGACAAGTAGGATTTACAAGTTTTGTTTTTGATAAAGTCAAATATAAAACACTAGACATAAGTAAAATTTATTACCATCCTGATATGACAAATAAACAGTATAATGGTTTTAAGAACTATGTACTGCACAGTAGAACAATGAAGTATAATTTAATTAATAGTATAAATTATATGATTTCGCTTAGACACTTTTATAATTCTCAAGGTATTCCTCATTTATTTTATATGATGAGTAATGGGCAGATTGACCCAGGATTAAAATACTTAGATGAAAGGAGGGAAGAAGCAGCTAATATACAATGGTCTCCTGCTAATAGGATGAAATTGAAAGACTATTTAAAAGAAGTACCAGAGCTAACATCAGAAGGTATTTACGATATGACAAAAGGTAAAGTACCGTACGGACCAAAAGACCATCCATTGGAGGAAGGGCATCAGCTAATTGCTGATAGGATAATAAAGGATATTTATGAAAAGAGATTGGATAAAATTTTTAACTAAAAAATTGAAAGCATTATGGTTTCAGTGGAAGTACCGAAATATGGTAGAAGATACCCATATTTACGAGGAGGATTGAAAAATTGATTCTAACTTTTAGGTCACATTATGAAAAAAAGTTCTTGACAAATGGTTAAACTTTTTGTATAATATATGTATATTTAGAAAGGGAGACGGAATTGACAAAAATTATACCACCAACACATTGTCCTTCTTGTGATAGTGTACTGGAGTTAGTGAATGAGCAATTATTTTGCAGAAATCACGACTGTCCAGCTCAGTGGGATAAAAAAGTTATCAACTTCGCCTCTACACTAAAAATAAAGGGCTTAGGCCCAGCAACTGTGAGTAAGTTGTTTTTAGAAAAATACTCGGATTTATATGAACTTACTAAGGAAGAAATTAGTGAACTACTGGATTCTGAAAAACTAGGAGAGAAACTCTATATTGAGATTCAAAAATCAAGAGAGATTGCTTTGGTGTCGTTAATACCTGCTTTCTCTATACCACTTATCGGTCGGTCAGCTTCTCAAAAATTATGCGATACAATATCAAACATCGAAGATATTAGCGAGAAAAGTTGTACTGAAGCGGGTATCGGTCCGAAAGCTACTGCTAGTTTAATTAACTTTATGGAGACAGAGTTCTACCCTAATAATTACAAAGACTGTTTGCCCTTCAATTGGAATAATAAAATAGTAAAAAAGAAAGAGGTCACAGGTGTTGTTTGCATTAGTGGTAAGCTTAAAACTTATCCAACTAAGGCTTTCGCAGAAAAAGTTCTAAACAACTACGGTTTCGTAGTAAAATCCAGTCTGACAAAAGATTGCACTCATTTAATTAATGAGAGTGGTATTGAGTCAGCAAAGACACAGACAGCTCGTGACCGAGGTGTTTTAATAATAACAAATCTAAAACATTTAATTGAGGAAAATTAAAATGGCATTACCAAAATGGACAGACGAAAGAACTTCAGAATTAACTTCTTTTGTCGGTGACGAAAGCCCTGTATCACAGGCAACTGTAGCTAGCGCTGCAGAACAATTAGAAACTTCTGTTAGGTCAGTAAGTTCTAAATTAAGAAAGATGGGTTTTGACGTAGAACTAGCTTCTGCTTCACAAACTAAATCTTTCTCTGATTCACAAGAAGCTACTTTAGCAGCTTTTGTATCAGACAACAGCGGTTCTTACACTTATGCAGAAATCGCTGCAAACTTTGAAGGTGGAGCATTTAGTGCAAAATCTATTCAAGGAAAAATCCTTTCTATGCAGTTAACAGAACATGTTAAACCTGCTCCTAAGGTTGAGACTGTTAAGTCTTACAATGAAGATGAAGAAGCACAATTCGTAGCATTAGTTAACGATAACGCTTTCATCGAAGATATAGCAGAAGCTCTAGGTAGAAGTGTAAACTCTATCAGAGGAAAAGCTTTATCACTTCTTAGAGCTGAAGTTATCAACGCGATACCTAAGCAAAAAGAAACAAAGGGTTCTTCAAAGAATGACCCATTAGAAGGAATGGACATTACAGATATGTCAGTTCAATCTATCGCTGATGAAATCGGCAAAACTCCTAGAGGCGTAAAAACTATGCTTACTAGAAGAGGCATACAGTGTTCCGACTATAACGGCGCTGCTAAAAAAGACATTAGCTAATATTGTCTTTCTATTGGGGCGGTCTTAGGACTGCCCTATCTTTTTACATATAATTCACTTGGGAGATTGAATTGCAACTCGAAGCCGCATTACTAAATAAAATAATTACAGATGGTGACTTAGACACTTGGGCTGAGTTACAAGAACATTATATACCTGAAACTGCTCCCGAACGTGCTATATTTAAATTAATAGAAAAAGAAGTAAACAATAGGCAAGCTCTGCCTACTTGGGAAGCCCTATCCATGATGGAGCCAATGCCCGAAGAACAAAAAGAGCATATCGCATCCCTTAAGACTTTAGAAGTAGGCGTAGAGCCTCACATTCTATTGGACTTTCTTAAGAACAAATTTACACAATCAGAAATCTTAAAAGAAGTAGAGATTTTTCTGGGCAAAACAATATTAACAGAAGATGCCCAAGAACAGCTAGACACACTACAAGACATAGTTCTCAACGTAGAAGACAAAGTAGAAGTAGAAAGTGAAGCAAACAATATGAGAACTCTAGAACTGTTCGACTCAGATGATGAAATTAAGAAACGCTTACCCCTTGGTTTGAATGAAGAATATGACCAACACACCACCTTCTCTCCCACAAATTTAATTTTGTTAGGCGCTAAATCTAGCGGGGGTAAGTCGTTTACTTGCAGTAGTATTGCTGCATCCCTTTACAATGGATATCTCAACTATCCACGCAAATCAATCCTATATTTTACAATAGAAATGGACTCCCGAGAAATTATGCAAAGAATTGCTGCACAATGCTCAGGCGTACCCTTAGGCTTGACATCCCCCCACGAATCCCAAACTGGTGTACCACGAGAAGATTATAAAGAAGGAACTATGTATAGAAGACTGTACCCTAAAGATTGGGAGAAGTTAGCCACATGGTGGGCGGGTAGATATGAAAATGGCGAAGAAATATTAAAAGAAGTTCTTGAACAAGAACCCCCAATACTTGACGCAGTCCCTAGACAATGGGTAGGTTGGGATATGATGACTGCTCAATTAA
>MDTG01125845.1_pt1 | contig 20631 bp, 25 predicted proteins | sample 811421 | NCBI WGS metagenome assembly MDTG01 (sample SAMN05326645, study PRJNA326480) | marine metagenome | isolation source: seawater | place: Pacific Ocean: South East | collected 2011
AGATCAAAAAAACGTATTATTGCTCTCAAAGGATATGGTATAAATATTTCCAAACAAGAGATTATTAAATGAAAAAAAAACCTAAAATTTTAATTGTACGATCAAGATATAACAATACTTTGGAATTATATGAGTCAGCATACAATGAATTAGATAAAAGAAAAATACAAAATGTTGAGTCAACATTTGTTAATGGAGCTTTTGAGATACCAGTGGCTATAGCAAGAAATATAAATAAATTTGATGCTTTTGTTGCAATAGGAATCGTAATTAAAGGCGAAACACCTAATTTTAATCTTATATCTCAGGCTATAACTGATGGAATAATGCAGTTATCAATATTGCATAAGAAACCGATTGGAAATGCAATCTTAACATGCTTAAACTCTGTTCAAGCTGAAGAAAGAGGGCATAAAGGAAAAGAAGCTGTAGAAGCAGTTTTAGATGTTCTAAATCCAGATGCAGATCGTAAATTAACAAAAAAATGAGTTCTCAAAGTAATAAAATTACCCCAAGTCCAAGAATAAGAATAATACAAAAGATTTATGGGCACCTTATGAATCCTGATGAACAAATTAGCTATTCTAAAAGCCAATATAAAAAATTTATAAAAGACGTTACAGAGGGAACCTTAGAGAGAATAGATTTAATTGAGGAAACAATAATCAAACATTTAGATAAAGATATAAATTTGGAAAAGACGGACAAATTGTTAAAAATTATTTTATTTTCAGCAGTTTTTGAGTTAATTTTTAAACATAATACACCTAAAAATGTTGTAATAAGTGAGTATATAAAAGCATCTGAATTCTTTTTGGAAAAGTCTCAAATAAGCTATCTAAACGCTATTTTAGATAAGTTGTCCAAACTTATTAGAAAAGAGTGATTAATTGTCATTTTGCCACTAATAAACAACAAGTTTAACTTGCCTTTTTTAAATAATTTTGGCATTTATCCCTGATATAAATGAATAATTATTTAGAATTATTATACTTAATATCTTTCACTGGAATTCTCGCAGTTGCATATAGTTATTTACTATCTGGTCAGATTCTTTCCTCAAGTCCCGGCAATAATAGAATGCAAGAGATAGCCGAAGCTATTCAAATTGGTGCAAAGGCATATCTTAACCGACAGTATAAAACTATAGCTATAGTTGGGGTTATTGTTTTAGCAATTGTAACTTATTTTTTTAATTATCTTGTTGGACTTGGTTATTTTATAGGGGCATTTTTGTCAGGTGTGGCCGGTTATGTTGGTATGCTTATATCTGTTAAAGCAAACGTGAGAACCGCAGAGGCAGCAAGACATAGCTTACAGTCTGGTTTAACTATTGCATTTAAATCAGGTGCAATTACTGGATTATTAGTTGCAGGTTTGGCCCTTTTAGCAATCACAATTTACTATATTATTTTAATAAACTTACAAGTTGACAATAGAGAAATTATTAATGCACTAGTGGCTTTAGGTTTTGGCGCATCATTAATTTCAATTTTTGCGAGATTAGGTGGAGGTATTTTTACTAAAGGTGCTGATGTTGGTGCGGATTTAGTTGGAAAAGTAGAAGCAGGTATACCAGAAGATGATCCTAGAAACCCAGCTGTTATAGCAGATAATGTTGGTGATAATGTTGGTGACTGTGCTGGCATGGCAGCTGATTTATTTGAAACATATGCCGTTACAATAGTTGCAACGATGGTTTTAGCCTCAATATTCTCACCTCAAGATTATAATTTAATGATTTATCCATTAGCAATTGGTGGTGCATGTATTCTCACTTCAATAGTTGGAACTTGGTTTGTAAAATTAGGTAAAAATAAAAATATCATGGGGGCACTTTATAAAGGTTTTATAGTAACAGCTGTTACATCTTTATTACTTATGTACCCAGTTACTGATGCTATTATAGGTTTAAAATCTACTTATAATAATAATGCTGGAGCTATATTTACTGGTCTAGATCTTTATATTTGTGGAGTAACAGGTTTTATTATAACAGGTTTATTAATTTGGGTTACAGAATATTATACTGGTACAGAATATAGACCAGTAAGATCAGTTGCAAAATCTTCAACCACAGGTCATGGCACTAATGTAATACAAGGCCTGGCTGTTTCAATGGAAGCTACTGCCATTCCAGCTTTAATAATCGTTGCTGGTATTCTTTATACAAATAGTTTAGCTGGTTTATATGGAATTGCAGTCGCTGTTACGGCGATGCTTGCTTTAACTGGAATGGTTGTTGCACTTGATGCATATGGTCCTGTAACTGATAATGCAGGCGGTATAGCAGAGATGTCTAAATTACCAAAAAATGTTCGTAAAACAACAGACGCACTAGATGCAGTTGGCAATACAACTAAAGCTGTTACGAAAGGTTATGCTATTGGTTCTGCAGGATTAGGAGCTTTAGTTCTTTTCGCTGCCTATACAGAAGATATAAAATATTTTTCTACTGTCAAAAATTCTGCTCTTGAGGGTGTAAATGTTACTTTTGATCTTTCTAATCCATTTGTTGTAGCTGGTTTATTAATTGGTGGGATGCTACCTTATTTATTCGGTTCAATGGGCATGCAGGCTGTTGGTAGGGCCGGCGGTGCCGTTGTAATTGAAGTTAGAAGACAATTTAAAAAAATACCTGGCATTATGAAAGGAAAGAGAAAACCTGATTATGGTAGATTAGTAGATTTATTGACTAAAGCTGCAATTAAAGAAATGATAATTCCATCTTTACTGCCTGTTTTGTCACCAATAATTTTGTATTTTGTAATTAACCAAGTAGCTGGTACGGAAGCAGCTTTATCTAGCCTGGGAGCAATGCTATTAGGCGTGATTATAACAGGTTTGTTTGTGGCCATATCTATGACAGCTGGAGGTGGAGCATGGGATAATGCAAAAAAATATATTGAAGATGGAAACTTTGGTGGCAAAGGCTCAGAAGCACATAAGTCAGCAGTTACTGGTGATACTGTTGGAGATCCTTATAAAGATACTGCAGGTCCAGCAGTAAATCCAATGATCAAAATTACTAACATTGTTGCTTTACTATTGTTAGCAGCAATAGCTCACTAAAAATATTATTTTCTGCTTCTATACATTTTAGCTCTTATACTTGATAGAAAAGATTCCACAAAACTTTTTTGAGTTAATTTATTTTCAGTTTTTTTCTCGGAAAAAGCAATTTTTTCCATGTCATTTTTATTATAAAACTTCTTAGTTTTTAAAACACCGTATTTATTAAATGATAAAACCAAAGCATTATTACTTTTAGTTACATGTTTACCTAATTTATGATATTTACCTTTACTTAAAGTTCTTTCCAGATAGATCCATATATCGTCATTCCCAATAGATTTTGAATGAGGTTGTCCAATTATTTTGATAACATCATTTTTATTAGACTTATTAATAGCCAGTTTTTCGGATCTATTATCTAAGAATAGAATACCATGGTTTTTATCTGGGTCTTGTAATTGACAACTAGTGAGAATAATGAGTAAAACTATAATTGTATAATTTAAATGATTTTTAAAATAAAAAAACATAATTCAAGTTTATATAACACTTTATTATATTTATCTAGAAACCTTCATTTTTACAATAATATATCTCTGAAAGACACCTATGAAACTAGAATTTATTTAATGTTTTTTCATTTTTCCTCTTTTTTACTAGTTTTCAAAAACAAACAAATTAATTTCCCCCAAACTGATTATGATAGCTTATTTTACTGTATTGAAAATAATTTAAGAGAACTGGGATATGGAGATGTTGCTGTTAACAAAAAAATGAAAGATTTAAACAAAGTATTTTATGACATCCTTCTAAAATTTAATAAAGGTAAAGCAGAGTTAATTTTAGAAGAAAATTTAGTTTTTAGGTATTTTCCTAACTTTAATAATTCAAAAGATCCAAAATACGAGCTTTTATCAAATTATTTCAAAAAATTTTATCATTTTTGTTTTGAATTAAGTCCCGAAACTATGATAAAAGATGCCTTAAATTTTAAGGTTTAATATGGCAGTTCCGAAACGCAAAACATCAGTATCAAGAAAAAAAATGAGAAGATCTCATCATAGATTGTCATCAACAAATATTGTTGAAGATAAGAAAAGTGGAGAATACAAACTTTCTCATCATGTTGATTTAAAGTCGGGTTACTATAACGGTAAAAAGATATTAGATATTTAATCATCAAAAATGAAAAAAATAATTACTATTGCTATTGACGCAATGGGTGGTGAAAATGCACCAAGAAAAAATGTTGAGGGTTTAAAAATGTTTTTGAATAAACACAAAAACAATGAAAACTTTCAAATAAATCTTTATGGTGATGAAAATATCTTAAGTAATGAGTTGAAAAATCAAAATATTTCAAACAAAAAAGTCAGAATTATTCATTCGGAAGGCATAATATCAGATGAAGAAACGCCTTTAACTGCAATTAAAAATTCTAAAAATACAAGCATGTGGAATTCAGTAAAGGCACAATTAGATGGTCAAGCAGATATTAGTCTATCAGCGGGAAACACTGGTGTGCTGCTAGTAATTTCTAGAATGATATTAAAAATGATGAAGGAGGTAAACAAGCCTGCTTTAGCAGGATTGTGGCCGTCTGATAAGGGAATGAGCGTGGTTCTTGACCTTGGTGCGAACATTGAATGTGATGAAAAAAATCTCATTGATTTTGCAGAAATGGGTTCAGCTTTGTACAAATCGATTTTTCAAGAAGAATTACCTAAAGTTGCTTTATTGAATATTGGCTCAGAAGAGATCAAAGGAACAGAAGTATTAAAATCAGCTTACTCAAAATTAAAAAAACTAAGTAATGAAAAAAATTTTGTTTTTAACGGTTATATTGAAGGAAATAATTTAATGAAAGGAGACTCAAACGTTATTGTTACTGATGGTTTCACTGGCAACATTGCTCTTAAAACTGCAGAGGGGACAGCTAAATTCATAACAAATAATTTAAAGAAATCATTAATGGGAAGTTTTTTCTCGAAAATATCTATTATTTTTTCATATTTTCAACTCAAGAAGTTCAAAAATAAACTTGATCCCAGTAAATATAATGGAGCAATTTTTTTAGGATTAAACGGTCCAGTTGTAAAAAGCCATGGAAGCATAGATGCAAAAGGTTTTTATTACTCAATTGATTTGTGTTATAAGATTATTAAAGGTGATTTGATGCATCAAATTAAAAATAATTTACAACATTTGGATGTCCAAAATTAGAAAAACCCTAACAAAAAAAGATATTTCAAAATTAATCAACTCAAAATTAGGACTATCAGACAGTTATAGCTTAGATATAACTAGTGATTTAATTAAAATTTTAAAAAGACAGATTAAAAAAAAATCATTAACAATCAAAAATTTTGGTACGTTTAAAGTTTTATATAAAAATGAGAGAATAGGTCGTAATCCCAAAAACAATAAAGAGTATACAATTCCAGCTGGAAAAACATTAAGTTTTATTTCGTCAAAAAAAAAGAGTGATATTTAATGTCTAAATATATAAATATATCTCAACTTTCTAAATTGCTGAAGTTAGTTGATCCTAAATCACAAAAACCACTTAATCATGTTCTTAGATATTGGGAAAAAGAATTTAAAGAGATTAAACCAGTTTTGATCAAAAACAGAAGATATTATTCAAACAAGCAAGTCGAATTGATTAAGATGATTAAATTTTTATTAAAAGATAAGGGTTTAACAATAAAAGGAGTTCAAAATATTATTAAATCAAAAATAAATACTCTTGACGATCGTGATTTAAGTAGTTTAAAAGCAGATTATCAAAAAGAATATATAAAATTAAAAAGCAAAAAACTTTTAGAAAAAATTAAAGGTATAAAAAAATATGGCAAAAAAAACTCACATTAAAGTAAGAATGGTTCCTGAGAGCAATCCTGATAGTAAATTTATTTATTATGCCAAAAAACCAACTAAAGGTGAAAAAGCTAAAGATAAGCTCAAACTAAAAAAATATAATCCTAATACTAGAAAACATGAGTTTTTTGTTGAAAAAAAATTGCCCCCACATAGTAAATAAATATTACTTTTTAAAATTCCTATATTCATAATTTATATAAGCTTTAATCATATTAGACCAAATTTTGTTGGTAATTTTTGGGTCAATATTTCTTTTTAAAGATTTTGTTCTAATATTTTTTAAAATTACCGAAATTCTTTTTTTGTCAACAATATCTTTTTTGTATTTTTTATTTTTGAGAACTTGATTTACAAGTAGAGTTCTTATTTTGATAAGTTTTAAAAATTCATTATCTAATTTATCCAATTTTTTTCGAATTTTTATAATATTTTTATTAATCATAGCGACATAAAGATTATTTTAAATTTGGTAATTAATTATATATTAATTCATTATGATATCATATGAAGAAAGAAACTATAAACTATTTTATATTTGGCTTTATACTAGCTTACTATTAGTTTTTTTTATGATTGTTGTTGGTGGTCTAACAAGATTGACTAACTCAGGTTTATCGATTACTGAATGGGAACTATTTACAGGTATACTTCCCCCGTTAACTGAACAAAAATGGGTGTATTATTTCAGTCTTTATAAAAAAATTCCACAATTCGAATTATTAAATAACAGCATGACTATGGACGAGTTTAAAATTATATTTTACTGGGAATATTTTCATAGAGTGTTGGGACGTTTAATTGGTTTATTTTTTTTAATTCCTTTAATTTATTTTTATCTAACTAAAAAAATATCAAATAAGTATTTAAACATTTGTATACTAATTATGTGTTTAATTATTTTTCAAGGTTTTTTGGGATGGTATATGGTTAAGAGTGGGTTAATCAATAACGTAACTGTAAGCCATTATAGGTTGGCTTCTCATTTAGGTACAGCTTTTTTAATTATACTATTAATTTTTTGGACACTTTTAAATGTTAAAAATTTTAAATTCAAAATATTTTTTGAAAATAAAAAAAGAAATTATTCTTTTTATTTTTTATTTCTACTTTTATTTTTTCAGATTATTCTAGGAGCTTTTGTGTCTGGGTTAGATGCTGGTTTAATTTATCAAACTTGGCCTCTTATGAACTCTTCTTATTTTCCTGATGATTATTTTTTAAAAACGGTAAAGGATTTTTTTAATTTTGAAAATCATGGTCTTGTACAATTTTATCATAGAAACCTAGCCTATCTAATAACCCTATATATATTTGTCATGGGTGTATATTTTTTTAAAAGAAAATTTAGGGAGATTTACAAACATTATTATATAGTCCTATTTTTTCTATTTTTTCAAATTTTTTTGGGTATTTTTACCCTAATAAGTGGACTCAATATATATTTGGCTTCACTTCACCAGATATTTAGCTTGTTACTTACATTAAGTGTACTTAATTTATATTATAAATTTGTTAAATGAATTGACTTTTAAATCCATAATTAGTAATTATCGCTAAAAATTATGACACCGTTTATTAAAAAAAAAGAAATTAAAAAAGATTGGTACGTTATTAATGCAGAAAATATTTCTGTTGGTAGACTAGCCTCTTATATTTCAATAGTTTTAAGAGGAAAAAATAAACCAACTTTTAATCCCCACATAGATAATGGAGATTTTGTGATTGTCACTAACATTGATAAAATTAAATTTTCTGGAAAAAAATTTTCTGATAAAAAATATTACAGGCATACTGGGCATCCGGGCGGCATAAAAGAATCCACACCTTTAATTTTAAAAGAGAAAGATAAATCTCACGAGATACTGAAATTAGCTGTTAAAAGAATGTTACCTGGAGGACCTTTGGCAAAGAAACAGTTATCAAAATTAAAAATATACAAAGGCGTAAGTCATCCACACGAAATGCAAACTCCAAAAGTAATTAATTTTAGCGATTTAAATAAGAAAAATATAATCAAGAATTAATGGAAAATATTCAAACACCACATTCAAATAAAAAAAAAATTAAACTTGATTTTAAGGAAAGCAAGTACGCTACAGGAAGAAGAAAAAAATCAATAGCTAAAGTTTGGGTAAAAAAAGGTTCTGGTAATATTTATGTTAATGGACTAAAAATGGTTGAATATTTTAAAAGACCTGTACATCAAATTATAGTTACTAGACCTCTTGAAATAACTGAGTCAAGAACAAGTTATGATGTTAAGTGTTCTGTTAAAGGGGGCGGTTTATCCGGTCAGGCCGGAGCAATAATCCTAGGCATATCAAAAGCTTTAATATCTCATGATGAGATTTTGAAAAAAAGTCTTAAAAAAGATAAGTTAACCACAAGAGATTCTAGAGTTGTTGAAAGGAAGAAATACGGTCATAGAAAAGCTAGACGTAGCTTCCAGTTTTCAAAAAGATAATCATTTAAATTTTACAATCAATTTTACAGTGTTATAAGATTTAATGTCTAAAAAAAGAATTAATGTTGCTATAATTGGCTCTACTGGTTTTACAGGTTTAGATTTGGTTTTTTTATTATCAAAACATTCAAAAGTCAAAATCCTTTATCTTTGTGCTACTAAAAATCTTGGAAAAAAAATTTCTTTTTTTGATAAAAGAATTAAAAAAAAACTGCCTTTGATCTCTGGTGTAAATAATATTAATTGGCATAGGGTAGACTTAGCGTTTCTATCTCTTCCAAACGGACAAGCACAAAAAATAATATCTAAAAATTTTAATAAATTTAAAAAAGTTAAATTTATTGATTTATCAGCAGATTTTAGATTATCAAATCTTCATACTTATAAAAAAAATTATGGTTTGGCTCACAGTTCACCAATGTTAATGAAAGAGTCAATTTATTCAATATCAGAAATAACAAGAAAAGATGTGAAGAATTATAGAATAATATCTAACCCAGGATGCTATCCAACATCAATACAGCTACCTTTAATACCTTTAATACAAAAAGGTTTGATCAAAACAAATGATATAACTATAGACTCAAAATCAGGTTATTCAGGAGCTGGTAAATCTTTTTTAAAAAAATTTACACACAAAAATTTTTTTAAGTCTACTTTTGCCTATGCAATTAACAATCACAGACATATAGCTGAAATAGACCAGGAACTAAAAAAACATACCAATAAAAAAATTAAATTTACTTTTAACCCACATTTATTGCCTACATTTAGAGGAATATTATCTTCAATTTATGTGGAAATAAGAAAAGGATCTTCTATTTCAAAAATACATAAAGCACTTAAAATTTATTATAAAAAAAACAAATTTGTTAAAATATTGAAAATAAACTCAGCGATAGGTTCGGGTGACGTACTAAATACAAACAATTGTATAATTTCTATTTGCAAAACAAGACTTCATAATAAATTAGTAATTTTTTCAGCGATAGATAACTTAGTCAAAGGTGCGTCCGGGCAAGCAATTCAAAATATGAATTTGATTTATGATTTTCCAGAACATTTAGGTTTAAAATGAAAAACTTTATATTAATTGGATTAATGTTATTTCTTTATGGATGTTCAAAACCAAAAATAATTCATATTTGTGGAGACCATGAATGTGTTAATAAAGAGGAGGCTAAACAATATTTTGAGGAAAATCTTACACTAGAAGTTCAAATTGTAGATAAAAAAAATCCTAAGAATGTTAACTTAGTTGAGCTTAATATGAATTCAAATATTAATGAAGAAAAGAAAATTAGTCTTTTAAAGAAAAAACATAGCAATAAAATATTAAAAAAATTATCAAAAAATGAAATTAATGAAAAAAAGGTCAAATTAAAAAAGAAAAAAATATCAAAAAGAAAATTGGAGAAAAAAAAGGAATTTTTTAAGAGAAAACAAAAGACTGGTGAATCTTCAAATGTTTTAATTGCAAATATATGTAATTTAGTCGAAAATTGTAATATAGAGGAAATTTCGAAATTTTTAATTAATGAGGGAAAAAACAAAAAATTTCCAAATATAAATATTAAAGAATAGAATTATGAAACCTAAAAAAAATTTAAATATTGCAATAATAGGACTAGGCAACATAGGGTGTAATTTATATAAATATTTAAAAACCAACAAAAAAAACTTAACTAAAAAAAATAATTGCACCCCAAATATTATTTATGTGTCAGCTAAAAATAAAAATAAAAAAAGAAAAATTAAGATAGAAAAGAAAAAATGGTTAAATGATTATTTAGATGCCACTAAGTCAAATAAAGTAGATATAATAGTAGAGCTAGTTGGAGGAGCAGAAGGAGCTGCAAAAAAATTAGTTTTTTCTGCACTTAAAAATAAAAAACATGTTGTTACGGCTAATAAAGCTTTAATTGCTAAATATGGTGATCAGCTTTCAAAAATTGCCGAAGATAATAAAGTGAATCTAGAATTTGAAGCATCCGTTTGTGGAGGTGTGCCTGTTATTAGGTCAATTAAAGAAGGTTTGATAGCTAATAAAATTAATAAAGTTTATGGAATTTTTAATGGTACATCAAACTATATTCTTTCTACAATGGATAAAGAAAATAAAAACTTTGAAGATGTTTTAAATAACGCAAAAAATTTAGGATATGCTGAAAGCAATCCAGTATCAGATTTAAATGGTGAAGATGTTGCTGCTAAACTAAAAATTTTATCTTCATTATGTTTTAATACATTCTTGAATAAAAAAATTCATATAGAGGGTATAAAAGATATTGATAAGATTGATATTGATAATGCAAATAATTTAGGATTTAAAATTAAATTAATTGGACATGCTGAATTAGTTAATAATAAAGTGTATCAAAGAGTTCATCCAACATTGATTAAAAAAAGTTCATATATTGCAAGTATAGATGGTGTTCTTAATGCTGTTATAATTGAAGGTAATCCTGTAGGTCAAAGTGTAATTCAAGGTGAGGGTGCTGGGCCTGAAGCCACTACTTCAGCCTTAGTCTCAGATATTTCATCTATTTTAAGAGGTAATGTAAAATATCCATTTTCAATATCTAAAAGAGAAAGAAAAAAAATGAAGTATTGTGGTATTTCAGAAAATAATTTTTCAGCGTATTTAAGATTTGAAGTTATAGACAAACCAGGTGTTTTATCACATATTGCTAAAATTTTTTCAAAAAATAAAGTATCAATTAAACGTTTAATACAAAACCCATATAAATCAAAAAAACATTCCTCAATAATTATAATAACTCATAGCTCAAAAGATAAGGCACTTAATAAAATTATCAAACAAATTAACACAAAAAAATTCATGATTAAAAAACCTAAGATAATAAGAATAGGCACCAATTTGTAATGTCAATTGATCCTGAATATTTAAAACACTTCATATCGGCAACAGAAAAAGCAGCTTATGGAGCTTCAAAGTTTATCGGAAAAAATGATAAAATTGGTGCAGATAAAGCAGCTGTTGACTTTATGAGAAATGAACTCAACAAAATTAATATGAATGGAACTGTCGTAATAGGTGAAGGAGAAATGGATGAAGCACCAATGCTTTTTATAGGAGAAAACGTAGGAACAAAAAAAGGACAAATGCTAGATCTTGCTGTCGATCCCTTAGAAGGTACAAATTTTGTTGCAAAAAATTTACCAAATTCTTATTCAGTTTTAGCTGTTGCTGAAAAAAGTAACTTATTTTTTGCCCCAGACGTGTATATGGAAAAAATTGTTATAGGTAAAAATTTACCACAAAATTTAGTTGATTTAGATAATAGTGTAGAAAAAAATATAAAATCTTTAGCAGAAGCAAAAAATACTTTACCAGAAAAGCTTACTGTTTGTTTGTTAAATAGACCTAGACATGAACAAATTATATCTGTTTTAAAAAATATGAAAGTAAACTTAAAATTAATAAGTGATGGAGATGTTTCTGGTGCTATAAATGTAATAGATAAAAAATCTTCAGTTGATATGTATATTGGTGTTGGAGGAGCCCCTGAGGGCGTTTTAGCAGCTGCAGCACTAAGTTGTCATAACGCTCAAATGCAAACTAGATTAGTTTTGGATAAAAAACAATCTGAAAGAGCAAAAGAAATGGGTATTCAAGATATCAAAAAAAAATATAATATTGATGAAATGATTAAAGGTGATGTTATGTTTTGCGCCACGGCTATAACCGACGGTGAAATGACAATTGGTATTAAAGATCTAGGTGAATATTTTGAGGCTAGTACAATTGTTATGCATAAATCTACCAAATTGAGTAAAATTGTAAAAAATAAACATAAAAAATGAGTGTGATTTCCGTTAGTGGAAAGACTTGGTCTGAAAAAAAATTTAATGAGCAAGAAATAATTTATTTTAAAGATAATTTTTCTTTAGATGAAACTGTAGCTAAACTTCTTTCAATAAGAAATATAAAGAAAGAAGAAATCAATAGTTTTTTAAATCCCTCCATAAAAAATTTTTTACCTGATCCTGATAATTTAATTGATATGAAAAAATCCTCACAAAGAGCTTTAAATGCATTTGAAAACAAGCAGAAAATTGGAGTTTTTGGAGATTATGATGTTGATGGAGCAACTTCAACAGCTTTACTTGGTAGATATTTTGATGCACTTAAAGTTGATTATGAAATTTACATACCAGATAGAAAAAGTGAGGGTTATGGACCTTCTATAAAGGCATTTGATGAATTAATTAAAAACGATGTAAAATTAATTTTTACTGTAGACTGTGGAACTGTTTCTTATGAAGCAATAGAATATGCGAAAAAAAAAAATATTGATGTAATTGTTATTGATCACCATCAATCAGAAATTAAGTTGCCCGTTGCACATTCAATTATTAATCCCAACAGATTTGATGAAAAATCAACTTTGCAATATTTAAGCGCTGTAGGTGTATCTTTTGTTTTTTTAGTTTCGCTTAACAAAACTCTTAGACTAAATAATTGGTTTAAAATAAATTCAATAATTGAACCGAATTTACTTGAATATTTAGATTTAGTTTCATTGGGCACAGTTTGTGACGTAGTTCCTCTCAAAGGATTAAATAGAGCTATTGTTAAACAGGGTTTAAAAGTTTTAAAAAATAAAAAAAATTTAGGTTTAAAAACATTATTTGACATATGCAAAATCGAGTCAGCGCCTACTATTTATCATCTTGGTTATGTATTAGGTCCACGTATAAATGCTGGCGGCAGAGTTGGAAAATGTTCGCATGGCGCTAATCTTTTATTAAAATCAAATCCTAAAGAAGTTTTTAAAATTGCTAATGAGTTGGATCATTTTAATAAAGAAAGGAAAGTTTTAGAAAATGATTTATTTAATAAAGTTTTAAAGCAAGTCAATAAAGAGGAACCAGTTTTGATTTTAAATGGTGTGAATTGGCATGAAGGTATTATAGGAATTGTGGCCTCAAGAATTAAAGATAAATTCAATAAACCAACAATTGTGATTTCTGTAGAAGGGGAAGTGGGTAAAGCATCAGCTCGCTCTATTAGTGGATTTGATATTGGATTGCATATAATTTCAGCAGTTCAGAATAAAATATTGATTAAAGGTGGCGGACATAAAATGGCAGCAGGATTTTCAATTGATATGAAAAATATCGAAAAGTTTAAAGAATTTATTTTCAAAAAGTTTCAAAATAATTTAAAAAATTTTTCAAATCACGAAATACTTTTGATTGACTCAAAAATTGCTCCCTCAGCTGTAAACCTTGATTTTTTTGAAAAAATTAATTTATTGTCTCCTTTTGGATCTGGAAATCCTGAGCCTAAATTTATCATTGAAGATTTAAAAGCCGTAAACAGTAAAATAGTAGGAGAGAAACATATAAAATCGATTCTAGTAGGCAAAGAAGGCACCAGCATCAAAACAATTGCTTTTAATGCAAAAGATAACGAGTTAGGCGCTTATTTGCTTCAAAAAAAAAACATTATATTTAATATTGCTGGAAAAATGTCCCTAAATGAATGGAGGGGGCAAAAAAATGTAGAGTTTATTATTGACGACATATCTGTTAATAAGAACAGCAAAAACACGGTCCCATCGTCTATCGGTTAGGACAGTTGGTTTTCATCCAACAAAGAGGGGTTCGATTCCCCTTGGGACCGCCATCTTGAAATAAGACATTTTTATATATAATCTATTCCTTAACTTATTATGTACGAAAAATTCGGTCAATTTATTAACGGCAAATGGCAGAAATCATCTGGCGGTGAAACTTATGATGTAATAAATCCAGCCACAGAGGAGCTTATCGGCAAAGCTTCTAAAGCTAATAAGACAGACATAGAAGAATGTTTAAAATCAGCTGAAAAAGGATTACAAGTCTGGAAAAAAATATCTCCATGGGAACGATCTAAAATTATTAGAAAAATTTCTGATTTAATAAGAAAAAAAAATGATACATTAGCCAAATGGTTAACCTTAGAGGTTGGTAAACCACTAAAAGAGTCGTACGGTGAAATTGCGGGAGCTGCTGATATTTTTGAGTGGAGTGGCGAAGAAGCAAAAAGAATTTATGGTGAAACTTTACAAGGACGAAACCAAAATACTAGAATCCATGTTTATTATCAGCCAGTAGGAGTTGTAGCAGCTTTAGTACCATGGAACTTTCCAATAACTCTTGCAGCAAGAAAAATTTCTACCGCTTTATCAGCAGGATGTTCTGTAATTGTAAAACCGGATGTTATTACACCTGGTTCTGTAATGGAGTTAGTCGATATTTGTAATGAAGCCGGCCTACCGCAAGGAGTAGTCAATTTACTTTCTGGTGAACCTTCTTTTATTTCTGATCAATTATTATCTTCTGACATAATTAAAAAAGTTTCAATTACCGGATCTACGCGTGTTGGGAAAATTATTCTTAAAAAAGCTGCTGAAAAAGTACAGAGAGTAACAATGGAATTAAGTGGTCACTCACCATTTATAGTATTTGATGATGTAAATTTAGATAAAGTTACTGACATTGCAATTTTTGCTAAGTTTAGAAATAATGGTCAAGTCTGTATTTCTCCGAGTAGATTTTATATACATGAAAGTAAAAAAGAGGAGTTTACAAAATTGATGATTGAAAAAACAAAAAAATTAAAGATTGGTAATGGCATGGACGATAAAACTATATTAGGTCCTTTGACAACAAAAAAAAGATTAGATGAATTAGAAACCTTAGTTGAAATAACAAAAAAAGAAGGTGCAAATGTTTTGTGTGGTGGAAAAAAACCAGCTGGATTTAATAAAGGATTTTTTTACGAACCAACAATATTTGATAATATTGAAGACGATTATACAATAATGAAACAAGAGCCATTTGGACCTTTAATTCCAATACTTTCATTCAAAGAATTTGATGAAGTTATTAAGAGAGCAAATAATAATGATTTAGGATTAGCAAGTTATATATACACCAATAATCTCGAGAAAGCACATACAGCATCTGAGCTAATGGAAACTGGCACTGTAGCGGTTAATACTGGAGTTGTTGCTTTACCCGAAGCTCCATTTGGGGGTATCAAGCAAACAGGTTATGGTAGAGAAGGTGGGTCAATGGCTATTAAGGACTATCTGAACATAAAATACACTCATTTAGGCATTAATTAACATTTATGAGCTTTTATGTTTATATGCTCAGATCATACAGTCCCAATTCAGTAACTTATGTTGGTTATACTAATAATCTTAAAAATCGCCTCGCAAAACACAATTCAGGAAAAGGGGCCAAATTTACAAGGGGCAGAAGATGGAAATTGATTTACAAAGAGTTGTTTAAGTCAAAAAGTAAAGCAATTTCTAGAGAATATTATATAAAGAATAATAGAACCTTAAGGAATAAAATTAAAAATAAATATAAATGAAAATTTCTATACTACTTCCTTATAAAGAGAATTTTTCCGAAAGTTATGCTGGAGCTGTTGCTTTATATGTTAATGACACTGTTAGAATTAGTAAACACAAAAATATAATTACAGTTTATGGTAATACCAATTTTAAAAAAACCTTTAATTTAAAATACAAAAACATTCCGCTCAAAAAGAGCATTCTTAAAAGCCAGTCTAAACTTTATGTTTCTGAATTTATAAAAACACAAAAGCGTAATAAGTCAGATTTAATAGAAGTCCATAATAGACCATTTTACGTGAAACTCATACAATCGCAGTTAAATATAAAATTAGTATTATATTTTCATAATGATCCATTAAGTATGGCGGGTTCAAAAACTGCTGCTGAAAGGTTAGAATTACTTACTTTATGTTCTAAAATAATATTTAATAGTCAATGGACTAGGAGAAGATTTTTGACAGGTCTAGATAAATTTATTCATGGATCAGAAAAGTTAGAAGTAATACAGCAATCTGCTACTAAAACTAAAATTAATATCTCTAGAAAAAAAAAGATTATTACTTTTGCAGGTAAATTGAATTCTGCAAAGGGTTATGATTTGTTTGGCAAAGCTATAATTAAAATACTTGATAAATACAAAGATTGGAAAGCATATGTTATTGGAGATGAACTAAGGGAAAAAATTTATTTTAAGCATAAAAACTTAAAAATTTTAGGTTTCTTAAAGCACAAAGAGGTTCTAAAAATATTTAATAAAACAAGTATAGCGGTTGCATGTTCCAGATGGGAAGAGCCTTTTGGAAGAACTAGTTTAGAAGCATCTAGTAGAGGTTGTTCAGTAATAATTAGTAATAGGGGAGGTCTTCCTGAAACAATAACAAATGGAATTATATTAAAAAAATTAAATTATACAGAACTTTATAAGTCAATAGAATCTTTGATTAAAAATAAAAAAAAAAGACAAGAGCTGCAGAAACTTTCACTTAATAACTTTTACTTAACACATAAATTTGTTTCAACTAAAATCGACAATTATAGAGACAATATTATTAAAAATAATATTAAAGGATTTTATATTAAAAAGGACAAAACGTTAAAAATCCTTCATGTAACAAATTTTAACGAAAGACATAATGGTAGATTATTTTACAACACTGGTCGACGCCTGAATAACGGATTTTTAAGATTAAATCATAGTGTTTTAGAATTTAGTGACAGAGATATTGTAAGTTATTATAGATCTTTAAAGGATTTAAAAGGTTCAAAAAGATTAAACAGCAAACTAATTGAGGTCATAAGTAACTATCTGCCGGATTTAGTAGTTCTTGGGCACGCTGATTTAATCAGTAATGAAACGTTAGAATATATTAAAAAAATATATCCAAATATAAAAGTAGCACAATGGTTTTTAGACAGGATGGACTCCGAATGGAAAATAAATAGGCGAAGATTTGAGAACAAATTTAATTTTACGGATGCAAATTTTTGTACTACATCTCCAGAGGTTTTAAATTTTGATAGATCTAAAAAAATTTTTTACATACCAAATCCTGTTGATGAATCTTTTGAAACACTAAATGTTTTTAATAAAAAAACTTTCAGTAGAGATTTATTTTTTGCCATGAGCCATGGTGTTCACAGAGGAATTTTAAAAAAAGGCAAGTTTGATGTTAGAGAAAACTTTATAAACAGATTGATGCATTTGTTACCTAACGTTAAATTTGATATTTATGGCATGAATGAAAGACAGCCAATTTGGGCTGATCAATATTTAAAATCAATAGCAGACTCTAAAATGGCTTTAAATTTGAGTCAAGGTAAGCCAGTAAAGTATTATAGCAGTGACCGTATTTCACAAATGGTAGGTAATGGATTATTAACTTTTGTTGATAAAAAAACTAAGTTAAATGATTTTTTTTCAAACAAAGAATTAGTTTTTTATTCTAGCACATCTGATTTAGCTGATAAAATCAACAAATATAATACAGATGACAAAGATAGAATAAAAATAGCTAAAGCAGGGAAGAAAAAATATTTTAAATATTTTAACTCTACTTTAGTTGCCCAATATATTATTGATAAAACATTCGGTAGTAGTAGTAAATCTTACTTTTGGGATAAATAATTTTTAATGAAATTAGAAGTTCTTTTTAAAAAATATAAAACAGATAAGCTTGCTCATAATTATCATACTATCTATGATAAATATTTTTCTAAGCTAAAAAACAAAAAACTCAAAATTCTTGAAATTGGTGTTTCTGACGGCTCATCTTTGCAGGCCTGGTCAAATTATTTTATAAATTCAACAATTATTGGAATTGACATTAATAAACCCAAAAAAAAGAAAAAGTTCAAAAAGAATATTTTTTTTTATCAAGGTTCACAAACTGATAAAGCTTTTCTAAAATCACTAATAAATAAATATAAAAAATTTGACATAATTATTGATGATGGCAGTCATTATCCATCAGATGTAATTTTTACATTTAAAAATTTATTCGATTCATTAAATTTAAACGGTTTTTATTTTGTAGAAGACACGCAAACTAGCTACAATCATTTTTTTGGAGGAAATCCATTTGATCTTAAATACGCAAATACTCATGTAAATTATTTTAAGAGTTTATGTGATAGTTTAAATTATAAAGAAATTGCTAATCCGTTTTATAAAAAGAGTAAATTTGATGGATTTATAAAAAATATATCTTTTTATAATAATATAATTGCGGTGGAAAAGAATTATAACAATAATGATAGCAATTTACTTTTAGATAATTCTTATGAGAATAAAAGATACTTAACAAAAATAGGTAGAAGTAACACTAAAATACGTTATTTTTTAAAATATAAAGTCATTTTTAGACTGTATACCTATCTCTACCTCTTTTTTAACTTATTAAAACGTTTAATTTTATTTAGATTTTAATGTTTTCGATATTAATTCCTTCATATAACAATTTGCCTTATCTAAAACTTTGTATTGAAAGTATACAAAAACATTCACGCATGAATCATGAAATTATAGTGCATTTAAACGAGGGCTCAGACGGATCGCTTGATTTTTTAAAATCACAAAATATCAAGTTTTCACATTCTGATACTAATATAGGTTTATGTAGTTCAATTAACAATGCTGCTAAATTATCTACTTATGATTATTTGCTATATACACATGATGATATGTATTTTTGTCCTGATTGGGACACAGTTCTTGCTAATGAAATAAAACAACTACACCACGATCTTTTTTATTTATCTGGAACAATGATAGAATTTAAAAGGGGTGCTCACATTGCCTTTGATTGTGGAGAAAGTTATAAAAATTTCGATGAAAAAAAATTATTAAACAATTTTAAAGATTTGTTGTTTTACGATCATCAAGGATCACATTTTGCTCCACATTTAATTTCTAAAAGAGTTTGGAACTCTGTTTCAGGATTTAGTGAAGAATTCAATCCTGGATTTGGTTCAGATCCAGATTTTAATATGAAGTTATGGAATTTAGGTGTTAGATTGTTTAAAGGTTTAAATGATTTTAGAGTTTATCATTTTGGTTCAGTGACTACTAGGAAAAAAATTAGTTTAAAGCCTAATAGAGGCAATAAAACCTTTCTGTTAAAATGGGGAATTACAATTAGCTTTTTTAAAAAATACTATCTTAAGTCTAATACTAAATTTGATGGTCCTTTAAAAAATCCCATTAAAAACTTCAATTTTTTTTTAGAATTAATTTTTTGCAAATTAAAAAAGTTTTTCTTTAAGTTTATAACTTGATTTTACTAAGAGCATTATTTTTGAATAAATTTGCCTCTTTAATGTATCTTCTTACCATTTCTGTAGATTTATGACCCGTCATTGCCATAATACTTCTTTCTTCAGCTCCAGATTCAGCAGCTGATGTTGCAAAACCTGATCTTAAACTATGTCCTGAATAATTTTTGCTATCTATCCCAGCTATATCTAAGTAATTTTTAATCAGTAAAGCAACAGTTTGATCTGTAAGTCTATAATTTGTTAGTTTTAAGCCTTTTGAAAACCTTCGAAATACGGCTCCTTTTGTTATTTTCGATACATTTAGCCATCTTTGTAAGATCGTTACTGGACAATACAAGCTATCTTTAAAATAGGGTAGAGCCTTTAATGATCCTTCTCCAAATTGATCTGTTTTAGATCTTTTGATAGTAATTTTTAGTCCCTCGTGAACGAAATCTAAGTCTTCATAATCGAGAGATACGATTTCATTCCTTCTAAAGCCTCCGGAAAAGCCTACTAATATTATTGATTTATCTCTCAATTTCTTGATATCTTTAAAGGATTGTTCATCTATTACCTTAAGTATTTTTTGTAAATGATTGATTAATATAGGTTTTTTTCCTTTTTGAACCGTCCCTTTTCTTCGTTTTATACCCATTAGATTTTCAACAATTATTGGATGTTTGGTATCTAAATAATGCCCCTTCATTTTATGAATTACTCCGATTGATACCAGTCTACGCTTTATTGTGCTTAATTTTACTTCTTTTGTGGAAAGATGTGTCAAATACAAAGATACTATTTTAGGATCGGTAGGAAGATTTTTAAATCCATTTTGAACACAGAACAATCCAAAGTCTTTAAAATCTGATTTATAAGCTCTAACAGTATTGTTAGCTTTTGAACTTTGTAAATTTTTTATTGTTTCTTCTTGCAATGTTTTAAAATCAGTTATTAGATTTTTCATTATTTTCCTATATTTTACTATTGATAACCATTAATTATCGCTAGTAATATATTAGATGAATTCTAGTGTCAAGTGTTTAAAATTAGTTATGTTTGAGAATCGAAAAAGATTACTTTTAGATCGTGGACCTAGCTGGCCAGACTACGACAAAGCTAAACCATTCATGA
>MDTG01197560.1_pt1 | contig 20626 bp, 18 predicted proteins | sample 811421 | NCBI WGS metagenome assembly MDTG01 (sample SAMN05326645, study PRJNA326480) | marine metagenome | isolation source: seawater | place: Pacific Ocean: South East | collected 2011
CCTATTAATAATAAAATCCCCCACCATACTCCAATCATTGTAATAACAGTTCTTAGCTTATTTTTTGTTAAGCTTTCCCTTAATTCTTGCCAGGTATCTTTATCGATTAAAAATTTAAACATATTATTCGTCTCTTAATGCTATAATAGGTTTAATTGACGCTGCTCTTTTTGCGGGAATATAACCAGCAATAGTTCCTGCGATAACTAATGTTATTGTTGCTGCTAAAACCAGGGACATACTAACCCCAGGATCTGTAATCCAATAATCTTCCAGGTTAAAACTATTTAATACTGCCCCTCCTATAAGTAATCCAATGTATCCTGCAATAGCGGTGATAAAAATAGATTCTAAAATTATAATTAAAATAATTGAGTTTGGTGGAGCTCCAAGTGCTTTTCTTATACCAATTTCTTTTGTTCTTTCCTTTACAATGAAAATCATAATATTACTTATACCTACTACTCCTGCTACTAATGTTCCCATACCGATAATTAAAACTAGTATTGCCAAAACTCCGTTAAATTGAGTTATTTCTTGATTTTCTCTAGCTCTATTTCTTGCTCTGACTGCTGACTGATCATTTTTAGCAATAAAAAAAATATCTTTTATTTTATCAACTACTCTATTTCCAAAAGCAATTGCTTCCTGTTCGGAAAGCAAAGGATTGTATGTCAAATTTATTTGATCTAAATAATCATTATTTCCGTATATTTTTTGAGCAGTTGAAATAGGCATATATATTACTCTTGCTTCGTTACTATCTGTGCCCTCAGATCTTTCAACAAAAACACCAACTATCTTAAACTTTATCTTATTAAGGTCCAGGTATTTTCCAATCGGATCAGTTTCACCAAACAAATCTTCAACTACCAAATTTCCAATGACAATATTCTTTGTATTATTTTTTAGATCTAGAGGATTTATAAATCTCCCCTGCTTCATTTCTGATTTCTCTATAAATTGATGCTCTGGGTTTACAGCCCTTACCGAATAATTACTTTTTTCATTTCCAAAACTAGCAGTAACATTTTTATAAACCCTACCCGTTATGAATTCGATATCATTATTAAATTCATCTTTTATTGTCTTATACAATTCATTATCAAACTGTATTCTTCTGCCTGTCTGATATCCTTCTACAGCTTTTGATGTACGCCCTGAATAAATAAAAATTGAGTTATTTGCATCACCATTAAATTCATTATTAAATGTATTTTGAAAACCATTTGCTATTCCAAATAAGATTGTGAATAACATAATTGCAAATGCAACAGTAAATCCAGATAAAAGAGTTCTGAGTTTATTTTTATTTAAACTTTGAAATACTTCTCTAAACAAGCCAAGATCAAACATTATTATAATCTGTTTTGTTTAATTTTTTTATCCTCCATTATTACACCGTCTTTTAACCTCACAATCCTTTTACACATTAAAGAAATATCTTCTTCATGAGTTACTATAAGAATTGTTTTTCCTTCATCATTTAATTTTTGTAGAAATTTCATAATTTCATGAGAAGTTGCTGAATCTAATGCTCCTGTAGGCTCATCTGCCAGTAATAATTTTGGTTCAGAGGCTAAAGCTCTGGCAATAGCAACTCTTTGTTTTTGACCTCCTGATAATTCATTAGGAAGGTGTGTTGACCAATCTTTTAGCCCAACTTTATTCAGGTGAAACATTGCTTTTTCCTGTCTTTCTCTTCTTTTTAAACCTTGGTAATATAGCGGAAGAGCTACATTTTCTAATGCATTTTTAAAATTTATTAAATTAAAGGATTGGAAAACAAAACCTAAAAATTTATTTCTATATTGAGCAGCCTTCTTTTCATTCAAATCTTTAATTTCTATCCCATCTAATGTATATTCTCCAGAATCAAGTTCATCTAAAATTCCGATAATATTAAGTAATGTTGATTTACCTGAGCCTGAAGAACCCATAATAGCTACCATTTCAGCCTTATCAACAAGAAGATCTATTCCTTTCAACACGTGAAGGCTTGAATCTCCCATTTTATAAGACTTATGAAGATTACTTATTTTTAGCATTTAGTTTATTATTATCCCTGTACAAGGTTAACAAAAAGTAAACTAAATGATGTTAATTAGTTGTTAAAAGGATAACGGATTATTTTTTAAACTTTCTGTAAACAAAAAAAATCATAAAAAAAACTATTACATAGGGAAGAAAAGCAAGATACATAATGCCGTTGTTTATACCTTCAGACATTCCCTCATTTTCGCTACTTTCTAATACAGCCCTGCACATAGCACATTGTGAATAAGTATAAAATACAGTCAATAGAAAAAATATTAAAAATAAAAACCTTTTCTTCATAATTAGACGTAGTATGGTGATATCATTAAATAAACAATTACTCCAGTAACAGCAACATATAACCAAATAGGAAAAGTAATTTTCGCAATTTTTTTATGTCGTTCAAAATCATTTGTAATAGCTCGAACGTATGACACTAAAACAAAAGGTATAACTGTAATTGACAGTAATATATGGGAAATTAAAATAAAATAATAAATGTACTTTATTAAGCCTTCCCCTTCATATTTTGTTGGGTCACTAGTGATATGATAGGCTATATACATAACCAAGAAACAAAGAGAAAGACCAATGCAAACCTTGATTAAATTTTCATGAATAAATCTTTTACCCTGCTTAATAAAATAAATAGCCAACACTAAAATAATGGCAGTAATTCCGTTAATAGTGGCATAAATCGGGGGTAAAAATTTAAGAGGTTTTGCCTCGGGTAAATTATCAATCAATATAATTGGTTCAAAATTTGGTGACCTTAAATCAAATATCAACAAATCGGCATCCCACTTTATAAAAAGTAAAAGTGCTACTACAATAGGAACTAAAACTGAAATTATCACTGTAAGTCTGTTATACAATTTTATATTAGCTGAATTCATTTTATTCGTTTAATAATTTTAAAAGGTCCTCTTTCAACAATGTTATTTCTTCAGCCTCACCATTATTATCTAATTTTTCATCAAAATTAACGGATCCTTTATAATATATTTTTGGGTTACCAAATTGATCGACTCTAGATCTAATATAACCCTCTTTGTCTACTATTGCAAAATAACCTGAATGTTCAAAGCCGTCAATGAAATCAGAACTTGCAGCAGTGTATAGATTAAAACCGTCATTTGCGAGTTTATAAATTTCATTTCTTTCACCAGTCATAAGATTCCAGTTAGGATTGGTAATATCATTGTCTTTAGCATATAATCTCAAAACTTCAGATGTATCATATTCAGGATTAATCGAAAAGGATGCAATTCCAAAGTCTGGAAAAGCTGTAAAACTATTTTGAATATGCACAAGGTTAGTATTCATAATTGGACAAATAGTTGTGCAGGTTGTAAAAAAGAATTCAACAATGTATACTTTACCGAGATAATCATTATTTGAAATAAGTTCTTCATTTTGGTTTATAAATTTAAAATCTGGAACTTTTTTTCTTTCATTATTTAACAATAAATATGGAAGGGGTTGAATATTTTTTTCAAAATTATCAAATTTTAAGCTCCTACTTTCACTTCGAGATATGTCGTCATTATTAACTCTATCAATTATTCTTGGAACAAAAACTAAACCAAAAGCTACTATCAATATAATAATTAGAATATTTTTCTTGTCACTCATCATTTCCTTCCAAATTGCTAATTCTTCTTATGTTAGAATTAAAATTTCCTTTTCTTTTTTGTCTATATTCAGTGAATAAAATTCTGATATCATCATTCATTTTTCCTTTAATTTCTGAAACTAAAATCGAATTATATGAGTATAATCCAAATAAATTAAAATCTTTTTCCTTTTGATCATCATCTCTATCATCAATTCTTCCTCTTTGATTTAATAACTTATCTACAATAAAGACTTGATTCGTATAATTTAAACTATCCAAATCATGAATAGATCTTAAGGAGTTAAAAATTTTATCAATAGATTCGCTATCAGAGTAGGCAAAATGCCAATATTTTAATTCATCAGACTTTAACAACTCTTTTCTAACCTTTTCTAATTGAGATTTTGATTCCTTCCCGCCTATTGAGACAATCTGAAATTTCTTGAATCCCTTAAATTTATCATAAACAAGCTCCTTTAAATTCAAAGCACTAGTTATATTTTTCATAGGATTATTTCCAAGAAAAGATAATATCGTAATGTTATCTTTAAAAGTTGATGAGTTTTGATTAACAAATGTTAGTGAATCAATTTCATTAATATCTTCACCGACTATATCTAAGGTATTATAGTTGTGTGTTGAAGGATATAGAAATAATAAAAAAGCAACTGGCAATAAAAATAGAATTGCCAGAGTAAACCATTTTCTGTAAAATTTAGCAATCACAATTTAAAAATTAAAAATCTGTTTTGATATAATTTGAAGGGTCATCAAACTCGTCAAAAATATATCCGGCTTCTTGAATAAAAATAAAAGAAAGATATAAAATAAGGAAAACAGCAGTCCATACAACTACTCTTCTTAATATTGAAGTCTCATCTCGCATATGCATAAAATCCCATGTAATGTAATAAGCCTTCACAATTGTAAGAATTATAAAAACCCAATTAAGTAATTTAAGATTAGCAAAAGACTGATTTAAAACTTCCGGTTTATAAATTCCCAATACAACTTCTACCAAAGTTACTATTGACAGTAAAATAAGAACTCCAATTATTTTTTGTGTATTTGATTTAAACTTAATTAAACCTCTGAATATCTCCAATTTGTGTGCGTGTTCAGCCATAATATTAAACTAAATAGAAAAATGTAAAAACAAAAACCCATACTAAATCAACAAAATGCCAATACAAACCAACTTTTTCAACCATCTCATAACTTTTTCTCTTTTCATAAGTCCCAATAATTACATTAAAGAAAATGATAATATTAAGTACAATTCCTGAGAAAACGTGAAAACCGTGAAAACCAGTAATAAAGAAAAAGAAATTTGCAAATAGCGGAACCCCATACTCGTTTTCGTATAAATTTGCGCCATTAACAACTGAAACTCCAGTAGTCTTAAGTTTAATTAGGGATTCTTCTCTTGATAAAATTGTCTTATGTCCATTTTCATCTAAAATTTGAGTTCTTACTAATATATTAGGGTTTGCTTCGACACCTGCGATAACCTCATCAACCGTGTAAGCAGGGAGGGTCGCTTCACTGCTGTACCAAATTCCATTATAACTCTGGTGTTGGTTTCTAGCACTTGAAAATTCAAAAGCAAAATCATCAACTGATACCCTTTTTGAAGTTTCAGCATCTAAAAATTGTAAAATATTTCCTCCTTTTGTTTTTACAGCCCCATAATCACCCTTTATAAAAGTAGCCCATTCCCACGCTTGAGATCCAACAAAAATGATTCCACCAATGATCGTAAGAAACATATAAAATGTAACTTTTGATTTTTGCATTTTGTGTCCTGCGTCAACTGCCATTACCATAGTAACAGAGGACATAATCAAAACAAAAGTCATAAAAGCAACATATATCATTGGCAACTCTTTTCCATGTATAAAAGGGACATGAGTAAATACCTCATCAGCGATAGGCCATGAATTCGCAAATTTAAATCTGGCAAATCCATAAGAAACAATAAATCCAGAAAAAGTTAAAGCATCCGAGACAATAAAAAACCACATCATCATCTTTCCGTAAGATGCATTTAAAGGCTTATTTCCTCCACCCCAAATTTTCTCATTTGAAGTAGTGCTAGCTGTAGTTTCCATAGTAGAATTTAAAGAGTTACAAAAGTAATTATTTTAACCGAAGAAAACCAAAAATATAAACAAGTAAATCCATAAAAAATCTACAAAATGCCAAAATATTGAAGCTAGGTCAAACCCAATTAAATTTTGTCTGTCATATGATCCTTTAAGATTTTTTACAAATACAATAATTAATGCAATTAAAGCAACCAATACATGTACTATATGTACAAACGCAATTAAGAAAATAAATGAACTATTAATACTACTCGTTGGCCCTGTAAAATAAAATCCGTTTTCTATCATTTGACTGAATCCGATAAACTGAAATATTATAAAAAGAATCCCAAAAACAATTGATGTAAATAAAAAAATTGAAGAATATTTATTTTTTCCGTTAATTAGATAGTGCCTAGATAAAACTAAAGTAATACTACTAAAAATGATAATCAATAAGCTGTAATAAAATGCATCTGGTAATTCAAAATTTGGTATCCAATCTTCCCTCTTCTTACTCACTATGAACGCACTTGTTAAACCAGCAAAAGTCATAATTAGAGAGCCTATACCAAAATAAAGCATCATTTTTAAAGCTCTATTTTTTTTATTTATCAATGAACTCATATTTAAAAAATTTTATCAAATAAATATATCAGTTGAACAAAAGTCAGGTAAAGTACACTTGTAATCATTAATTTTTTTGCATTTTCATTTTTATCATCCAAAAAAAGTTTATATGACTTGTAAATTAACACTAGGCCTAAAAGTGAAACAAAAATTAATCCAAAAAAACTTAATTCTAAATTTCCAGTAACACCAAAAAATGGAATAACTGAAACTAAAACTACCCAAATTGAATAAAATAAGATTTGAGCGGTAGTGGACTTGTCTTTTTTTCCTGTTGGTAACATTTTAAATCCTGCCCTTTCATAATCACTGCTTTGCTCCCATCCAATGGACCAAAAATGAGGAAATTGCCAAAAAAACTGAATCAAAAATAGGGTAATCGCCTCAATTCCTATTTCATTAGTAGCTGCTACCCAGCCAATCATGAATGGGAAAGCTCCAGGAATTGCACCAACAAAAACAGCTAAAGGACTAATCAATTTCATTGGAGTATATATAGCTGTGTATAAAAAAATAGAAACTGTCGCTAATATGGCTACCTTAATATTAATTAAATACATAAACAAGACACCGATTAAAGCGGTAATTATTGCTAAAAACAATGCTGTATTTTTGGTGATTTCATTTTTTGGAAGAGGTCTATTTTTAGTTCTAATCATCAGTTTATCTAAATCTTTCTCAATTATTTGATTAAAAATATTAGCCGAACTAACTATTAAAATACCTCCAGTAGTTAGTAAAAATAAATCTGTATAATCTAGACTATCAGAACCTAGAAAATAGCTAATAAAAGAAGAAAACACTACACTGATAGTTAACCTAAATTTTGTCAACTCTTTTATTATCGGTATGGTTATGGTATTTAGCAATTAAAATAAATTAAATGCAAAGATAATATATATAAAATCTTAAAATATTTAAATTAAGAAAATATATTAATCTTGAACCTGAAAAATAATTGGCAATGAATACGGAACAATTACCGCCTTACCTCTTTGTTTACCTGGCTGCATTTTTGGAAGTAAGTTTATAACTCTCTGTGCTTCTTTTTCAAGCCTAGGGTGTGGTGCTCTAGCTCTTACGCCAACAACATTTCCACTTTTATCAATTTTAAAAATCACACTAATTCTTTGCCTTCCTGTAAGCCCTAAATCTCCTGCTAAATCAGTGTTAAATTTTCTCTGAACAAATTTTGCAATTTTATCAGACATACATTTTCTTTTCTTTTCATTATTACCCCTTTCACATCCAGGAAAAATTGGCACATTTTCAATAACTGCAAACGGAACTTCAACATCTTCAAACTCTTCAATTTCAATGTCCTCAATCTCTAATTCTTCATCTGACTCGGTAGATTCGATAATAGTTTCTTCAATTTCTTCTTCATCTTCAACAATTTCGATTACCTCAGGTGCAGGTGGAGGTGGTGGAGGTGGTGGGGGTGGTTGAACCTGTTCAGTGATAGGCACCTCCTCTTCATCAAGTGAATCCATATTAACTTTATCTAAATCTAATGCTGATTTATCGTAAACTTTGTAGTTAATTGTTCCATATGACAAGAACATCATTAAAGCCAATCCTACAGCAAAGTAGAGAGAGCTATTTCTTCCAATATCAGACTTGGGGTTTTTCTTATTTTGCATAATTTTTGAACTAAGCTAAAATAACCAATAATTTATAAAAAAAACAAATTTTTACTTTTTAAAGTAATCTGGAATTTTGTGATATTACAATGCAAGCTAATAAAGAACCCAACAAATTAAATACTATATCATATATTTCAAATGATCTATAATGTATATTTAATTGAATTATCTCAATTAAAAAGCCAAATAGTATAGAGAATATCAATATTACTTTAATTGGACTCTTAAAGTATTTATCAAATGGCTTTGACCAAATCATAACAAATAAAAAATAAATTATAAAGTGAACTAATTTATCTGAAACTAAAGATTTATTTAATCCTATTTGGTCAAAATCCCAGACTGAAATTATTAAAACTAATAGACTGTAAATAATAGGAATAGAAAATAATTTAAAACTATTCTCCAATTAATTCTTGATATTGACTAGAATTCAAAAGAGAAGAAATGTCATTGATATTAGATACCTTCATTTTTATCATCCATCCATTAGAATATGGATCGGAATTTACTTTCTCAGGGTTGTCTTCTAAAGATTCATTAAATTCTAAAATCTCTCCAGCAACAGGGAGGAATAAATCTGAAACCGTTTTAACTGCTTCAACTGTACCAAAAACTTCATCAGCACTAAGGGTTTCCCCAATTGTTTCTACTTCAACATAAACTATATCTCCTAGTTCCCTTTGAGCAAAATCAGTGATCCCTACTGTAGCAATATCACCCTCAACAGAAATCCATTCATGATCTTTTGTGTATTTTAATTCACTTGGTATATTCATTTTTTATTGTTTATTAATTTCCAAAATTATATCTCATTGTAAATCCAGCTCTTATTGTTGTCTGAGGAAATGCAGTAGAAATAGCATACTCAGAAAACGAATAATCAAAATAAAATATTCCAGTTAAATTTTGACTAAATGCATAATCTGCAGAATATTTAAAATTAAGAATTGTTTGCCCAGATGTTACCTGATTATTTTCAAGGTCTAAATATCTTACAATTGTTTTATTATTCCTAATAGAAAAGTCAGCTTTCATATTTAAATCACTTTTTATTAGTTGTCTTGATCCTCCAAGTCTCGATCTTATTTGTAAATCCTTAACTCTGTACCCCAAACCTATAATATATTCATTCCCTTGAATCTCAGTTAATAGATTATTATCAAAGCTTAATGACAATAACCTGTCTTTTCTAATTTCTGTTAATAGTTTCAATGAGTTTTTCATTTCTACATCAACTTTGATCAGTGGACTAAATTGTTCTATCAAATTAATATTACTAAACAGAGTCTCACTTTTGTAATTATCCGATTGATCTAAAACATTTGGATTTTGCAGAGTGTAGTCTAAACTAAAGTCAGGCTGTTCATAGTCTAAGTTTGATCTAAATTGATTAATTGTATACATTGAATTATATCCATGTGATATTGAAAAACGTTTAAATTTTTTCCTGAACCATTTCATTTTCATAAAACCAGAATATTTTATTGTCCAGTTTGGTATTGGGACATCCCTAAATGCACTTAAACTAGCCTTATTAGCATCCGATCCAGTGTATGCAGAGAGGAAGGATGGTAATAAAACCGATTGACTTGTTTTGCCAAATCCTAAAGGAAAACCTTCCAAATCTCCATTTTCAAAATTATTTGGATTACTAAAATCTACACCCTGCTGAACAGCTAGTCTTCTTGCTATTATTAATCTGTTAGATTTGAAGGTTTCAAATACTTCAGAACTAAACTCGTCACTTTTTGAAAATGCAGTTTTGATTAAAACAGTTGAAATACTAAAGTTGCCAATTGAATTTTGAATAAAAGGATTATATAAGTCGCTAAATCCATCACCGTCTGAGTCAATAGTGTTAAATGTTTCTGTCATATTATTTGCATAAGTTCTTCCACCACTTAAGTCTATTTTCAAATCATTAATTGGAACCAAATTAGCAGAAAAGTTAAGATTTGTATTATTTGTACTACTAAACTGCTGATTAAATTCTGGAAAAACAGTTAGCCAACCGTTTCTTGCAGCTAAGTGCCTTATATCTTTTTGGCTTCCGAATACATAACCCAAGGAAGGGGAAAAAGAGCCAATAAACCCAGGAGTTTCTAAATACCCAGGTAAAAATGACCCATTATTCTCAGAATAATTTATCTGAACCCTTTTCACAGTTGTAACTAAATTTATTATAGATTTTAAAATTGGATTTGTTTTTTTTGTTGAATTACTTGACGAAAAACCTCTTACTGACTTACTGTCTGAATTCTTTGAAAACTTTGTTAATCCTAAATATCTATAAAATTTCTGCATATCTAATACCGAATTTATATTATGGGTGTTTGCATTTGAAATAGAATTACCTAAATCATATGTTTGACCATCAAGGGTCAAGTTTCCAAATAAATCTGAACCTTTTTGCCATTGGAAATCTCCTGTATAGGAATAACTAGTTTTAATAAAGTTTAATGTTGGTATTTTATTTAAAGGAAGGTCATAGTTAACTGCTATTTGTTGAACCTGCCTATTTGGATCACCAATATCAAAAAATCTATCCCAGACATCCAATTCAGAATCTTGAAGACCATTAATCTCATCATCTATAAAATAATTTCTAACAATATTATTATTTGCAGCATTATAATTTAGTGTCAAATTATCTGAGATCGGATAATTAATTGCTAATTGAAAATCAAAGGAATAATTTCTTCTAAACAATTCTTGTATTCCAATATTATCCTGAGTTAAATCTATTTCCCTAAATTTTTGCTTATTAAATTGTCTAATATAATCTGTATTTATGCTTATACTGGATGGTAATAAATTAATGTTAAAATCTTTAAGAATTTTAAGATATTTACTGTTAAAGATTGAGTCGTTATTTTTTAAAGGCTCTAGCTTAATAGAATTAAAATTAAAATTATAATTTACTCCAGTTCTTACATTTTGATCAAGCATATTTTCGATTTCATAATCTCTATGATTTACCTCATTATATGAATAATTAAAAGTTAAATTTTCAATATCATAAAATCTTGCAGATTTTTCATCATTAGTCCTTTGTTTATTAACTCCAATAAGGTTAATACTTTTTCTTTTTGTATAATCTTCTGATTGTCTTAAAATAGCATCTTTTTCGTCTTGAGTTTCAGCAAGGTTAATTCTGGAGTCAAGCGTGATATCCCTGTATTGCTGATCAAATTCTGGAGTTACAAGTTCCTCTCCTTGGCCGTAATTAAAAGGAATATTTAAGCCCCATTTTTTTGGAAACAATTGCCCTATATTAATATTTGAAATTAAGTCATATTGCTTTGTGTCAACCTTATCTCTTTCACTAGGACCCTGCTCTATATTTCCAAAACCACTAGTACTTTGTCTGGCGGTTGCAGAAATATTCATAAAGTCAGCAATATTTGTGTCCACAGCTAATGTAGCAGCCCATCCTCCATCATTATCCATGTCCGAAAGTCTTAATTCATTAAACCAAACCTCAGCACATACATCCATATTGTCTTGACTAGGGTTTTTAACACCAATCATTAATGTCCTTATATCACCAAAATTTGGATTACCTTTAATAGCAATTCTTTGCTCTCCGACCTCTAAAGGAGCAAACTCAGAAACTGGATCTTCCGCTATATTATCATTTACTATGTCATAAAAAATAGCCTGATCTGACCCCAAAGAACCGTTTAAAATTGAAAGAGACTTTATAGCTTCTAATGCGCTTATTGGTAGATCTATTTCATTAATTTGAGGCCATACTGATTGAGGGTCCAATGTCATTGTGGAAGATTCCTGAAGAGGAATTTCTATTTGATAATAATTTTCTGATAGGTCATTTCCTAATCTTATAAAGCCTACAATATCTCCATCGGTAAATCCTGGGTTAGATCCATCTTCTGCATGCATAAACATTCTTAGCCTATTAAATTGTCTCATGTCTACACTAATATTCTTATAAACTCCACGAGAATCTTCAGGCTCTAATCCACATACATTTAAAACTAAAGATTGTTCATTTTGTCTAACTATAGTATTATTGTTATTAAATTGTTCTCTCTCAACACCTGGAGGAGAAACATAACTTTCTTCATTTTCTTGAATACCAATAACTCCAACAGAGAAATCTGTTGTATCATTATTATTATCAATTTCTTCGTCTAATGTTAATTGATATTTTCTCCAATCACTTCTAACTAATTCAAGTGTGCCAAATCTAAAAATAGTATTTTGATTAAAATCTGTAAGATACATTCTCATAAACCTAATTGATCTAAAATCAGAGATTCCTCCAACAGCTGATGTAGGTTCGTTTACGGGTATTCTAAACTGATACCATTTTACAAGCTGTGAAGTACCATTTGGAAGATTTACATTTTTCTCTTTTCTATCAATTATATAAGAATTGTTAAAATCTGATAAAGAATTAGGAGTAATATCAAGTTTGTATTCAAAATAACTATCTATGGTATTCATAGTATTATCTCTGTTAATATCTTCAACATCAGGATATGTATATGAACCTCTATCATTATCAGAAATTGTTTCCGGAGAGTTTCCGTCAAGCCCATTATATTGCTTATATCTTTCAAAGATATTTCCTGAACTATTTAAAAAATAATTATAGTTATCATTTGACGGATCACTCAAATCAGCAAAAGAATTAAATATTGAAGCTTCTTCAAAATCATCATAACCGTCAAGTCCAACATCTTGATTAGTTCTTGCTTCCCCCAATGAAGAAAATGCATAAACTAATGATTGATTTTGAGGGACAACAGTACCCCAAGAGGTTGGAGGTAATAAACTTATATTTCCGTCTTCAGGTAATCCGTTTTCATATTGTTTTCTCCCATCCTTTATAACATCTTCTGAAATATTACCAAGGTTAAAAGTAAGTTTTCCTCCACTATTTTGATCATTATTTAAAAAAGGATCCATCAACCAAAATTCTAAATATTCAACATTAGATTGTTCAAAATCCGTGGTATTTATTAATCTGGTTATACCAGCCCATGAGTCACCTGAATCATCAATTTGACCGTCAGAAACTAAAGGGTCCATGTTATAAGGACCTCTCAATTCTGGATAAAAATTTAAATCTAATGAGTTTATCACTGTTGTTTGACCCTGAACCAAATCTACCTGTGGAAAAATTTCATCAATAAAAATTCTTCTAGAATATATATTTGATAAATCTTCGTCCGTAATCTCAGATGGCCTTTGACTACTATAAAATATAGGATCTATCGAATACCAGTTAAGAAGAGCCCTATCAAAACCATTTTGTATTCCATTACCATCTTCATCACCTTCTGAGTATATTTTTCCTAAGTCTTTTGGCCGACTAGATAGTGACCATGATTGTGGCGCCATCATGTCAATTATATTTTGCGTACCTTCAAAATCATCAATGTAAGAAGTTGCTTCGCCGTTAAAATTATTCCCTTTAGGAGCTCCTGGTATTAAATATGCAACCTCTCCCCTTACAGAAAGATTAGATGGGACATCTGTTTCAATATTTGGGAGTTTGTTAATTAGTCTTGTTAATAATGGAATTTCTTTTGAAAAATTTCCGTCAAATCCAAAGATTGTATTGTTTATTGGTTCTGTTCCAAAATTTGCCTTTTGAGTTAGAGGTCTTTCATGAAGGTTCAAAAGTGTACCAGAAAGTATAAAATCATCACTAAATTGGTGTTCTATATTAACCCCTGAAAATCTTTTTGTCTGCTGACCAAATAATGCATTGTTTTCAACACTAACATTAATTGGAGTATTTGAAGATTGTAATCCTGGATCTAAAATCTGAACAGTTCCAAGCTGATAATTAACCGTATAATCAACACCTTCAACTAAAACTCTTCCACCTGCTGTAACTGTTACAGAACCTCGAGGCACATTGTATGCTCCAATCGGAATCCCACCTCCTGAAGAAGACTTATATTTACCTTTTACTAAAAATTTATTTTTTTCTGCCTGTTGTTCAGCTACAGTTTTGGTAGAATTATATAATGTATGGTAAACATATTTTTTTTGGTTGAGATTGTAATCTGTTTGGACATTTTGGTCTCCCTGATAATTCTCACCTACATTTAATCTTAGAGATTCAAATAAGTATTCCCCAAAAGGTTCAACTTTAGTAAAAATTATTTTTCCTGTTTCCTGAACTACAGTCATTTCTGGAACAAAATCAAAAAATCCGTCACCATTAATCTGTGGATCATTATTATAATTTAAACGATCAAAATTAAAAAAACTTAAAAGTGGCTGTTCTTCAATAGGTAAATTTCCAGAAAAAGGATTAGGAAAAGGAGTTCCATCTGTTGGGCTTATATAATTTAATTCTGACGATTCTTTATAAAATATATTAAGTTTAAAATCTTCTCTTTCCAGCTGAAAAGCACCAGTATTATAAATATTTTTCATCATTAAATCCCAAATTGGTTCTTCAATATTTGTAACTGTGCTTTTTAATAACTTTAGAATTAAATTATTTGAATTAACCCCCTGATTTTCACCATTTGAAAAAACTTCAGTTGCTTGAACACCATCATTTGCAAATTCTCCCACTTGAAATACCTGATCTCCAACGGTAAATTGAAAAGCCACAGCAAGAATTTCATCATTATCAAGCTTTTGGGTTAAAGAAATGTAGCCCAATTGAGGGTGTATTTTATAATCAATATTTTCTCTAAGTTTTTTTGCGTTTTCTAATTTACCATAATCGATTCCTTCATTAACATTTTGAACTAATATTCCTGCTTGAACAGACGCTATATCCCTTACTGAATTTGTCAATTGAGATCCAACATCCCCGATTGAAGTAGGATCATATGCATTATTAGAATTGTCTGGATATGAATTTGGTGGTGAGAAAACATTAACCAAAGATGAAATACTTTCTGATTCACCTAAATCTTGAAAAGCTAAGATATTTCTAACATCCTGTAGTTGATTGTTTTTATTAGTAACCCATACTTCAGCTCTAGTAATCTGAACATTTGAATTTATATAAGGGTAATTTAATAGTGACTCGTCATATTTATTTCTAAAAAAATGACTTAAAAAAAAGTGTCTATTTTCATCATAATCAAGAGCTCTAAATTCAAATTCTTGAACAGTACCCCCGCCTTCAGAAACAACTGACCTTGACTCCGATTTTTGTTCAGAGAAAATAGCCTTTATTCTAGTCTTTCCAAATTTTAATTCTGTCTTTACTCCAAACAAACTTTGAGCTCCAGAAATAAGTGAACTATTTAACGGCATACTTACATTTCCCACCTCTATTTTTTGAATGATATCATCCTCGGTAGGCTCATATTCTAGCTTTAGTAAATTTTGAAAATCAAATGAAGATTGTGTATCAAAATTTGCATTAACCTGGACCCTAGTACCTACTTTTCCTACTAAACTTAAGCCTATTCTTTGATCAAAATCAAATGTCAAATTACTTCTATTTCTTGGTGAAAAAGCTGGATTATCTTGTTTGGTATATAGCACTCCCAAATCAACCTCCAATGAGCCTTGTGGTACGACCTGAATAGAATTGCCTCCAAAAATGGATTCAAATAGTTGAGAGTTTACATAAATTTCAGGGATTAAATTTTTTTGATCATCTTCTGATCCATCCTTTTTACCTTCTGCAGCATCAATTTTTTCTTTGTAATAATTTTTTAAGTCTTCCTTTAATATTAATTCTTGATATTCTTCTGGTGTTAAAATTATAGGATAACTAATATCATAATCCCCAACTTGAATATTGTAATAATATAAATCACTTTTTGAATCATATTCATAATTTTCTACATAACTAGAAGGGTCAGGTATGTCTATTTTTCCCGTATCAAATTCTATTACCTGTGCACGTAAGCAATTTACAGCCAGGAATAAAAGTGCAGTAAATAATAAAATTTTTGATTTTAAATTAATCAGCATTAAATAAATTAAATATTTTTCAAAGTCTCCTTAATTATATCCTCTACAGTGATGTCTAAATTATCTTTAATTATTGTATCAACATGTCTTTCTGCAGATTTCTTATTAATTCCAAGAACCTCTAATGCAGATAACGCTTCATCTCTTGTGGTATTGTTTGAATGCATAAAAGCTTCGTCTAAATCATATATTTTTAAAACTTTATCTTTTAATTCTATTATAACCCTTTGAGCTGTTTTACTTCCAATCCCTTTGACAGATTGAACTATAGAAATATTATTTGTAGAAATAGCCTCAATCACCTGCTTTGGAGATAATGATGAAAGCATAGTTCTTGCTATACTAGTACCAATTCCGCTTACAGATATCAATAATCTAAAAATTTCTCTTTCCTTTAGTGTATAGAATCCATATAAAGAATGTGAATCTTCCTTAATTTGTAAATGTGTAAATAACTTAATATTTTCTCCATCGGGTATTTGAGAAAATGTTGTCAATGAGATATTAATCCAGTATCCTATACCATTTGTTTCAATTACAACATTTGTAGGAGATTTTTCTGACAAACGACCTTTTATATGAGTTATCATAAATAATCTATTTATATATTAAAGATTAACAAAATACTAATTTCTTTTAAAAATTTTCTCTATCAGGAGAGTAATTAATCAAATCAACTAGAAAAGGCCTTTTTGAGATGAATTAAATTCTTTATTAAGATGTTCATAGGCAAGTTTGGTAGCTTCTCTTCCTCTTGGGGTTCTCATAATAAAACCTTGTTGTATAAGAAAAGGTTCATATACCTCCTCAATGGTTTCTGAATTTTCACTGACAGCAGTGGCCAAGGTTGTTATTCCAACTGGGCCTCCCCCAAACTTATCAATTATGGTAGTTAATATTTTATTATCCATTTCATCAAGACCACTAACATCTACATTTAAAGCTTTTAGGCTTGATTTTGTAATTTTTATATCAATATTTCCATCACCTTTTATTTGAGCAAAATCTCTCACTCTTCTTAAAAGTGAATTTGCAATTCTAGGAGTACCTCTACTTCTTCCTGCAATTTCTATAGCAGCTTCCATGGAAATATCAACTTTTAAAATTTTTGCACTTCGCTGAACAATTATGGATAACAGCTCCGTGTTGTAATATTTTAATCTATTAGTTATTCCAAACCTAGCTCTCATTGGTGCTGTCAATAGTCCCGATCTTGTGGTTGCTCCGATTAAGGTGAAAGGATTTAAATTGAGTTCAACTGATCTTGCATTTGGGCCTGATTCAATCATTATGTCAATTTTATAATCTTCCATTGCAGAATATAAATATTCTTCAACTATTGAACTTAGCCTGTGTATCTCATCGATAAATAAAACATCTCTATCTTGAAGATTAGTTAAAAGTCCGGCTAAATCAGCTGGCTTATCTAAAACTGGCCCAGAAGTAACCTTAATATCAACATCTAACTCTTTTGCTAAAATATTAGCTAATGTAGTTTTTCCTAAACCAGGCGGTCCATGAAATAATGTATGATCCAAAGCCTCATTTCTTTGATTAGCAGCTTCAACAAATACTTTTAAATTTTCAATAACATGATCTTGTCCCTGAAAATCATCAAATGATGATGGTCTTAGATTATTTTCAAACTCTCTTTCTTTTTCAGAAAGGTTTTCAGAATTAGGATCTAAATGTTCATTCATATAAAACAAATATAAAGAAAAAGCCTCTCTAAATTGAAAGGCTTTTTTTGATCTAATAAATTAGTATTCTTCTTCTCCTTTTTTTAGAGGAATATGTTGTGGTACAAAATCTTCTTTATACCCTGGCTTACTATAATCATATGGCCATCTGTGAACCTCAGGAATTTTACCTTGCCAGTTCCCGTGAATATGCTTTTGAGAAGCAGTCCACTCCAGTGTAGTTGATTTCCATGGATTTTGAGGGGCTTTTTTTCCGTAATACATACTGTATATAAAGTTGTAAAGAAATACAAGCTGAACAGCTGCTCCCATTATAGCAAACATTGTTATAATCTGATTTGTATCTGCCAAATCATCAAAAAGTGGGAAATTAGAATTTGTGTAATACCTTCTTGGAAGACCAGCCATTCCTATAAAATGCATTGGAAAAAATACTCCGTATGCAGAAATAGCAGTTATCCAAAAATGGACATAACCTAAATTTTTATTCATCATTTTTCCAAACATTATCGGAAACCAATGGTACATACCAGCAAGCATTCCGTAAAGAGCGGATATACCCATCACTAAATGAAAATGTGCAACAACAAAATATGTATCATGAACATTTATGTCAAGTGCACTATCTCCTAAAATAATACCTGTTAAGCCTCCCGTAATAAATGTGGAAACAAATCCAATAGCAAATAGCATTGGAGGATTAAATTGTATATTTCCCTTCCATAAAGTAGTAATATAATTAAATGCTTTAACAGCAGATGGAATTGCGATTAATAAAGTTGTAAAAGTAAATACAGAACCAAGAAAAGGATTCATTCCAGTTACAAACATATGATGACCCCATACAATCGTTGATAAAAAAGCAATAGCAAGTATTGATATAATCATTGCTTTATAACCAAAAATCGGTTTTCTTGAATGAGTAGCTATTACCTCTGAAGCAATTCCTAAAGCAGGCAATAGAACAATATAAACTTCGGGATGACCAAGAAACCAAAATAAATGTTCAAATAACACTGGAGATCCACCTTGATAATGTAAGACTTCACCTTGAATAAATATATCTGATAAAAAAAACGAAGTTCCAAAACTTCTATCCATAATTAAAAGTAATGCTGCCGAAAGTAATACTGGAAATGAGATTACTCCGATTATCGCTGTTACAAAAAATGCCCATATTGTTAGCGGCATTCTTGTTAATGACATTCCTTTGGTTCTAAGATTTAAAACCGTAACAATATAATTAAGCGAGCCTAATAAAGAAGATGCTATAAAGAAGGCCATAGAAACTAACCAAAGTGTCATTCCTAAACCCGATCCAGGCTGAGCTAACTCAAGTGCGCTTAAGGGTGGGTAAATAGTCCATCCTGCTGCTGCAGGGCCAGCTTCAACAAAAATAGAAATTACCATTATAACCGTTGAAACAAAAAATAACCAGTATGCAACCATATTTAAAAATCCCGAAGCCATATCTCTGGCTCCAAGTTGTAATGGAATTAAAAGATTACTAAATGTTCCACTCAAACCAGCAGTTAAAACAAAAAATACCATGATGGTTCCATGCATTGTAACAAGTGCTAAATATATATCAGCATCCATAACACCTTCTGGGGCCCATTTTCCGAGCAAGAAATCAAAAATTATATTTGGTTCTTCAGGCCATGCTATTTGCATCCTCATTAATATTGATAATAAAATTCCAATTATTCCCATAAAGAACACACCAGTAAATAAATATTGCTTAGCAATCATTTTATGGTCCTGACTAAAAATATATTTAGTTATAAACGTTTCTTTGTGGTGATGTGCGTGATGATCTTTATCAAATTCTATATATTCTGCCATAATCTTAATTTTGAGCGATTAACGAATTCTTAAAAACTGTTTGTTGATTATACCAATTTTCAAATTCATCTTGAGTTTCAACTATAATTTTCATTTGCATATTATAATGTGATTTTCCACATATTTTATTACATAAAAGCAGGTAATCAAATTCATAGGGATCAAGAGGCTCTTCGCCTTTTATTGCAAGCTCCTTACTTTTATCTTCTCTAATATTATTAATATTTATAACCTTATCAATCATTGATGGATTTTCTCTCATTTCTTCAGTTGTAATCGTCGGGGTAAAAGTAAACTTTGTTACCATTCCCGGAACACAATTCATTTGGGCTCTAAAATGGGGCATATAAGCAGAGTGAAGCACATCCTGAGATCTCATAATAAATAAAACTGGTCTATCTACAGGCAGATGTAATTCAGTGGTTATTACATCGTCTTGGGCATATACATCATTTTCGTCTAGACCTAAAATATTTGCCCTATCAATATCAATTAATCTAACATTTGATTTTCCCAAAACATTATCGCTTCCGGCGTATCTAGCCTTCCAGTTAAATTGCTGCGCATACAATTCGATCACCATTGGATCATCATTTTTTTGCATATTCATTACATCAGACCAGGTTAATAATCCGTACGTGATAAAAACGGTTAAAACAACCGCAGGAATAGTTGTCCATAGTAATTCAAGCTTATGATTATCGGTAAAAAATAAGGCTTTATTATTTTTTTTACCCTTATATTTATACGCAAAATAATACAGTAAAAATTGTGTTATTATCTGAACTATAAAAATTAAAACCATCGTCCATATCATCAAGGTATCAATCTGTGCACCGTGTTCTGAAGCTGCATTAGAGACCAGTGGAAATTTTCCATACTTAATGAAAGAAAAGATTGTTATTGCATATATAAAAAAAAGGAAGCCAAGCATGAATTTTGCTTGCATATTATTATCCTCATCATTTGCTATTTGAGAGTCGTCTACTTTTATTCCAGAAATAGCTCTTGATAAATCAAAAATCTTAATCATTTGCCATATGGCAATGGTTATAAAAATTAATATCAGTGCGATAAATAATGTAGTCATATTATCCGTTCTTAATTTTAATAATGAAAGTTTTTACTTTC
>MDTG01254496.1_pt1 | contig 20622 bp, 26 predicted proteins | sample 811421 | NCBI WGS metagenome assembly MDTG01 (sample SAMN05326645, study PRJNA326480) | marine metagenome | isolation source: seawater | place: Pacific Ocean: South East | collected 2011
GATTAGAGATTGTCATCATGAGCATATAAATCGCGAATGGTGGTTCTTTGTCGAATGCAACAGTCCAAGTATTAATTAAAAGAGAGGAAAACACTATGTTTATCAATTTCATCTTTTTTAAATTCTACTTTGAATCATTTAAAAGATTTGTTTTTTTTAAATTAAAAATAAAATACAATGAGGTTATAGTTGATTTTGGATTTTGGAGAATCTATCTATACCGCAAATAAACGAAAGGGGAGACGAGATGTCAAAAGCGCAAAGATTGTTAAAAGCAGTTGAGCACTTTAGGCTAATAGACGGCGGAATGCATGCACAAGCAATAAGTATTTTTTTGTTTGTAGCTACGCATCACCCAAAACCTATCGCGATGCAAACAATAGCAAAAGAAATTGGAGTATCGCAGGCTAGTGTTAGTAGGAACGTCGCTTTACTATCATCAACAACTAGATATAGAACAAAGGGACCTAACTTATTAAACGCCGAAGAAGACCCTGAAGAGCGCCGATGCAAATTGGTGAGTCTTACAGCTAAAGGAATTAATTTTACAAAAGCTTTATCAGAAATATGAAAAGAGGAATTAATTCTTGGCAAGTAAGCGTAACTTATAAGGGTAATCGTCATCGGATTACAATCCACGATGAGTCTAAAGTAGCGCTAGCAAAGCAACTAATGCTTGCTGCTCTGCGTGACGGGCTTGATGTAGAAGAGGTCTTGCAACGACAAGGCCTTTTCTCACGGCCGAATATATCCATTAATGCAATTTATGCACAAGTGGTTAAACGTTATTGGGATAACGATTCAAAACAAAAAGGTAATGCAAAACAAATTGTGGACTTTTTTGGAACTGAAAGAGATATTACAACAATAAATGAAAGTGATGTTGATGAAATGGTAGAGCACTTTCAAGATATGGGAAATTCAAATGCTACTGTTAATCGCAAGCTTGCAGCATTATCGAAAATGCTAACTTATGCAGTGCGCCGAAAGCACATGACTCACAAACCAAGTATTGAATGGTTAAAAGAAGGCAATGCGCGCATACGTTGGGTTGATGAGCTTGAAGAAACAAAAATGTTAAATGTTTTACATCATGGAGAAAAAGACAAATTTGCAGATTTTTGTACAATATTAATTGATACTGGTTTTCGTCGTAGTGAGTTAATAAAAGCTAAAACTACTGACATTCTCAGAAGCCATACTGGAGGAAAAACTTGGTCATTATATGATACTAAAAACAACTTAAATCGAACGATACCTTTGACTGAAAGAGTACAAGCTATATTAAATAAGTATCACAACAGCGATCGCCCATTTGAAGATATGACTGACCATAGATTAAGAGCAAACTGGGATTTTCTTAGAAACAGAATGAATTTGACAAACGATAAACAATTTACGCTTCACTGCTTACGCCATACTTGCGCCTCAAGATTGGTTCAAAGAGGTATACCAATTCTTGTAGTCAAAGAATGGTTAGGTCATAAAACACTAACGATGACATTACGATATGCACATCTAGCACCTGACAATTTACTTTCAGCTGTTAAAGTGCTAGAACAAGAGCCAATGGCCTCGTGATGAAATTGGTAGACATTCAAGACTTAAAATCTTGTGGAGTTAATCTCCGTACCGGTTCGAGTCCGGTCGAGGCCACCATATTGTGTCTTTTATTGTGTCTTTTTTTTGAAAAACCTGTTTTTATAAATAAAATTTGAGGAGTTATCTATGTCGCCATAGACTTAAAATCATTTGAAAATCCTATACACTAATGTATAGGTATAGTCCCAATTAAATATTTCACAATATCAGTAGACTATTCACTAATGCATTAAATACACACGAACTTTTATATGTGTCCGAATCTTGTGTCTTTTAAAGGAGGTTATAATGATTCACTATAATTTAGAAAAAGAGCAACGTGAGCTTGAAGAAGAATCACGATTAAATGGTGGCAAACGAACGCGAGACAGAGACTTTAAGCACGCTGAAAAGCACTCTGAATCGCTCACAAAGCACGGAAAACGCATAACAGCAGCTACAATTGATATAATTGCTAAAGCACTCGTCGATCGTGTCAATATAACTCATTCTGGTCCAGTACCACTATCATCACAACTGTTATCTCAAATTGACCCATACATTGCAGCTATTATTACAACGAGATTTATTATAGATGCAATTAGTCAAACAAATCGTAAATTTACAGCAGCAGCAATATCACTTGGAGGAAAGATTGAAGACGAAATTCGTTTTACATATTGCCATAAAGATAACCCTTATTTAGTCGATAAAGTTATTAAAGATATTGAAAGCCGTTCTGTTCATTACGGTTATAAAAAGCTAAAGCTATCTCAAGTCCAACAAAAAATTGGTACGGTTTGGAACTTATGGGACACTAAAAGCAAACTGCATGTTGGAGAAAAGCTAGTTGACATATTTATAGAGAACACAGGATTAGTAAAAATAGAGAAAAAAGCTCATCGAGGTAAAACGTACAATTACTTATTAGCTACTGACAAAACAATGGAATGGATTAGTCATTCTAAAAAGTTTAATGAATTTTTAGATCCAGAGTTATTTCCAATGATTGTTAAGCCTACAACATGGGCTAATCCGTTTAAAGGGGGTTATCGTACGCTAAAAAATCTTTATTTTGTCAAAGGCCATAAGATCACTTCACATCTAAATTACTTGCAAGAACTAACTAAGTACGAAATGCCTGTTGTTTACGAAGGTGTTAATGCAATGCAAGATACTAAATGGTCTGTAAATTCGCCAATATTGCTTGTATTAAAAACTTGCTTTAATGAAGGCGATAGAAGTAGAGGAAAATTAATTAATAATAATCTTTTAGATTTACCACAAAAACCACACAATATATCAACGGACAAAAAAGCTTTAAAAGAATGGAAAGCAAAAGCCGTTGTCGTGCATACATCTAACGAAAGAACAAAGTCAAAAAAACTAGCAACTGCTAAAACAATATATCTTGCTAATAAATTTGATAATCGAGAAATATATTTTCCACATACTACAGATTTTAGAAACAGAGCTTACGCAGTAGTGCCATATCTTAATCCACAAGGCACTGATTACGCAAAAGCTTTACTTCGATTTTCAGAAGGGATTAGTTTAGGCGATACTGGACCTAGATCACTAGCCATTCATATTGCTAATGTGTTTGGCCAAGACAAGTTGCCTTTAGATGAACGAGAAAAATGGACTTTAGACAATACTGATACAATTATTAAATGTAGCAGTGAGCCATTTACAGAACGATTTTGGGAAACAGCAGATAAACCGTGGGCATTTTTAGCTGGTTGTATTGAATGGCACGAATACACAAAACATGGCAAAGATTTTAAATCAACATTGCCTGTTGCGTCAGATGGCTCATGTAATGGCCTTCAACACTTTAGCGCTATGCTGCGAGATGAAGTAGGAGGTCATGCTGTAAACTTAACGCCTACAAAACAGCCACAAGACATTTATGGTGAAGTTTTGCAAGTAGTAGTCAAAAAGTTAGAAAATGCCAAAAAAAGTGTTGCAGAGATGAGTGAGAAAGAGAGGTTCTTAGCTACTGAATGGCTAGATATGGGCCTAGATAGAGGTGCTTGCAAGCGTTCTGTTATGACTTTGCCTTATGGTTCAACAAGGTATTCAGCAACAGAATTTGTTGATGAGTACATACAAAAGCGTATTGACGCTGGAGAAGAATTAAATTTTCAAAACAGACAAGCTTCTTCAATTTACTTAGCAGGCAAAATATGGGATTCAATTGGCGAAGTAGTTGTTAAAGCTCCTGAAGCAATGGCATGGTTACAAAAAGTTGCTCGTTTGTTATCAGATCAAAAAACACCGGTCTTTTGGATTACTCCTCTAGGTTTTCCTGTAAGACAAGCTTATTACTCGCAAGCTGAAACAGTATTAAGAACGAAAATGATGGGGAGAATAAGGATTAGGTCTACAACTACTAGAATAGATAAACGAAGACAAGCTAATGGTATATCACCAAATTTTGTACACGCACTTGACGCAACAATGCTTTATATGACAATTCATTATTGCAAACAACACAACATTCAAGATTTTGCAATGGTTCATGATTCTTTTGGTACCCACGCAGCAAATCAACAGCAAATGAATATTTGTTTAAGAGAAGCTTTTAGAGATTTATATTCTCAAGTTGATCCTTTAGATAATTTCTTAGAAAGTGTGCTGCCAATGATACCTGAAAAACTTCATCGAAAAATTCCTGAACTTCCTGAAAAAGGAAATTTAGATATTAACGACGTAATGAAAGCTGACTATTTTTTTTCTTAATTAATACACTAGTGTATCAATAGGTACACGTTATGAATTATTAACAACACGAGGAATATATGGAAAACAATAAAGACAAATACCATAAATTTATAACACCAACAGGTATAGCTCGTTTCCCTTGGTTAACCAAAGCGGACACAAAGTTTAATCCTGACGGTATTTATAAAACGGATCTTTTACTATCATCAGAGGACGCTAAAGCAATCGCTACTGAGCTAAAAGATTTATTTAAAAAACATCACCCAAAAGCTAAAGGAAAATTTCCTTGGGCTAAAGATGTTAGTGAAGACGGAAAAGAAACAGGAAATATTATTTTTAAATTTAAAACTAAAAATAAACCTGCTCTTTTTGATGCTAAAGGTAAACCTATACAAAACACAAATGTATATGGTGGTTCACAAATTAAAGTATCAGCAACAGCTGCTCCGTATTCAGCAGCAGGTAATGTTGGGATTACGTTATACTTAAATGCAGTACAAGTAATTGAGTTAGTAACTGGAGATTCAGGTGGTCAACAATCTTTTGGATTTGTTGCTACAGACGGTTATGAACATTCTTCTGAAGTAGAAGAAGCGTTTAATACTGATGAAACTTCTACAGCTACTGACGATGACGACGAATTTTAATAGACCACTTACAGTAAAAGCTAGGAAATTAGGATTTAGATCAGGATTTGAAGTTAAAATTGCAAAACAATTAGATGCTGCAAAAGTCTTGTATACGTACGAAACAAAAACAATTCATTATATAGTGCCAGAAAAAAAGGCAACATATAGACCAGATTTTATTTTAGATAATGGAATACTTATCGAAGTAAAAGGTTTGTTTCAAACTAAAGACAGACAAAAACATCTTTTAATTAAAGAGCAATATCCTGATTTAGATATTCGGTTTGTATTTAGTAATAGCAAAATAAAAATTTCAAAAAAATCAAAAACAACATACGGCGCATGGTGCGACCATCACGGCATACTATACGCAGATGAAAAGGTTCCAAAGGAGTGGTTAAATGTTAAACGCAGGAAGAAAAAGAAGAGAAAAAACTGAGTCATTAGTTGTATATCGGACTATGAGTGATGACTCAGTGCCACTTACAATGCATGACTTAACAAAAGTCCAATTAGAACTAGGTCATTTAGGTATTAGTTACCATTACGTCATTTTATTGAATGGCCAAATAGAAAAAGGAATTGAAATTGATGAAGTTGGTATTGGTGAAAATACTGATGTAAGTGTTTGTGTTATTGGAGGCAAAAAAAATAAAAAGAAAATGACTGATGAGCAATCAGACACTTTTAAATTAATTAAAGATTTTGTTTACAAAAAATATTCACTGTCTGGCGAGGTTAAATACGCATGAGATTTATTATTGAAGGACCAGATTGTTCAGGTAAAACAACGTTAGCTAAAGCTTTATATTTTAGATTAGCAACACACAAATACGTGCATAGCAGTTTGGATAATGGGCAACATTGTCAAAGAAATGTAAAAGGGCAAATTACAAAACACGTTGATAATTTGTTTCATAGCCATTTAGATACATTAAGACTAAACAAAGATATTGTTATAGATCGACATTGGCCTTCAGAACTAGTTTACGGCCACATATTTAGAGAAAAATTAGAATACAATATTTCAGACATGCGAAGGCATGCCAACATTTATAAGCCTGTATACATAGGTTGCTTGCCATCGTGGGAAGCTGTGAAAGAAAAGTTTGAAGAAAGAAAAGCAACTGAAGACTTTGAAACAGTTGATCGTGTTTACAACATGTATGCCCGTTTATTTCAGCAAGATATTAAATTTAGAATATTCAATTATGAAAATCAAAAATTAAACAATTTTATTACGGAGGTATTAAATGTCAGAAGAGATTCTTCCGTACCGTCCTAAAACTAATCGTGTGCGATCAGTAGCTACTACAATAATGCATCGTAACGATAAGTATCATGTAATTGTAGGGTATGACGAAAACATAGAGCCACGAGTTGTTCGTATATTTCCATCTTTTAAATTTGGAACTGATATGAGTGTAATATGTGGAATTTTTTCTAATTACATTACAGTTAAACTTCAAGTTTATAAAAATTATAAAACAGCATTAAGAAGATTAATTAAAGAAGAGCCGCAATACCACGACGGTTCAAATTACACAATTATTGCTACCATTGCTAAAAAATTATTAAAGGATCCTCAACTGTGAGTACAAATAAGGTTTGGCAAAAATTAATTAGAGATTTACTTATGGCTCCAATTGTTTCTCCAAGAGGATTTAAAACAAAAGAACTTATTGGCTATCAAACTAAAATTGATATGAGTGAGCCGTTTGTTTCTGTTCCACAAAGAAGAATTGGAGAAAAATTCAGATACGCAGAAGCAGCTTGGATATTATCAGGCGACAATAAAGTTTCTACTATAAAACCTTATTCAAAAATAATTGAAAAATTTAGTGACGATGGAATTAGATTTTTTGGTGCTTATGGTCCAAAAGTTGTAGACCAATTATCGTATGTCATCACTAACTTAATGGAAGACCAAGTTACTAGACAAGCAGTAATAAATATATGGAGAGAAAAACCTCAAAAAAGTAAAGACGTTCCTTGTACTTGCTCTTTACAATTTTTCTTACGTGACGCTAAAATACATTGTATTGCGACAATGCGATCGAGTGATGCATGGTTAGGTTGGGTATATGATGTGTTTAATTTTTCATGCATTGCTAACTACATACGAATACAATTGCATGACCAATACGGATTTCACTTAAATTTAGGCACTTTAACTGTAAATGCAGGATCACAACATTTATACGAGCAGCATTGGCATTCTTCAGAAGCTTGTTTGAGATACAAAGGCTTAGGGCCAACAAAAATGCTTGGTGGATTTTTAAATGGAGAAGATTTTATAAAACATTTGTGGGCTAAAGCTAATGGCTAATTTTGTTAAACACGAGCCTTGCCCAAAATGTGATTCAAAAGATAATCTTGCTAGATACGACGATAATACTGCATATTGCTTTGGTTGCGCTTATTATGAAAATGCTGAAGGTCAAGTTGTACAGCAGCCATTAGGTTTATACAAAGCGTTAACTAAACGAAAAATTACAGAAGAAACTTGTCGCCGCTTTAATTATAAAGTTGGAGAAGTTGATGGCAAGACTGCGCATATTATGGATTATGGTTGCGCAACAAAATTTCGATATAAAGATAAAAGTTTTGCATGGAAAGGCGAAGCTAAAAACGCATTACTATTTGGTGAAAAATTATTTCGAACTAATGGTAAAAGAATTGTTATTACAGAAGGTGAGATAGATTGTTTAACAGTCTCTCAAGTTTTTGGTAACAAATGGCCGGTCGTCTCCATCAAAAACGGGGCTCAATCCGCAGTTAAAGATTTACAAAACTCATTACATTTCCTTTCAAGTTATGATGATATTGTTATTTGCTTTGACCAAGATAAAGCTGGTAAAGAAGCAGCTAACAAAGTCGCGGATCTTTTTGCGCCAGCACAGGCACGCATCGTTTATCTCCCCCTAAAAGATGCAAATGAAATGCTTGTAGCAGGTAAAGTGCAAGAGTTAATCAATGCAATTTACGACGCAAAAACTTATAGACCCGACGGTATTGTGGACGGAAGCGTCTTACTTGAAAACCTCCTTCAAGTAGATACTCACGTGTCCGTCCCTTACCACTACAAAAAATTAAATGAAAAAACGCATGGGTTACGACAAGGTGAGTTAGTAACAATTACTGCTGGATCAGGTATTGGTAAATCTTTAATGTGTAGGGAAATAGCTTACGATTTAGTTGTCAATCACAATAAAAAATTAGGTTATATTGCTTTAGAAGAGTCAATTAAAAAATCAGCATTAGGTTTGTTGTCTATTGATTTAGATAAACCATTACACATTACAGCAGATTACACAGAAGATGAGTTAACTGCATCTTTTAATAAAGTTTTAAAATCTGGAAACATTCTATTTTACGATCATTTTGGTTCACTTGATTCTACTAATTTAGTATCGAGAATTAGGTATTTGGCTAAAGGTTGCGAATGCGACTACGTAATATTAGATCATATAAGTATAGTTATCTCTGGGTTAGAAGGTGGCGACGAGCGTAGAGCTATTGATAATGCAATGACAAATCTACGTTCGCTCGTTGAAGAAACTGGTATTGGTTTAATACTTGTATCGCATTTAAAAAGGCCAGTAGATAAAGGACACGAAGAAGGTGCACAAACATCATTGTCTCAATTACGTGGCTCTGCAGGTATAGGGCAATTAAGTGATATTGTTATTGGTTTAGAAAGAAATCAACAAAGCGCAAAGAATGCGCATGTTACTACAATTAGAATTTTAAAAAATAGGTTTAGCGGTGAAACAGGTGTAGCAGGTAAATTGCTATATAACCAAGTTACTGGAAGGCTCGTTGAATTTGATAATGAAACGACTGACCCAGACCCAATATAAACAAATACTTGTCGAAGAAGCAATTAAAGCCGCAATTAATTCAGTAAAGACAAACGATTTACAAATAATTGCAGTACACACAATAGAAGATTTTGCAATGGTGGCTCAATTGTTAATTGAGTTATCACTCGATTTTCCCGAAGCAGACAACGTCTGCGTAGAAATTCAAACAATTAATTAGGAGGTATATGAAATATTGTATTGATATAGAAACAAATGGATTACTTAAAGAGTTAAATACGATTCATTGTATTGTAGCAAAAAATATTGAAACTGGTGAAATAACAAAAAGCTACGGTGAAGATATAAAAGATTTTTGTAAAAAATTAGAAAAAGCAGAACTATTAATAGGTCATAATATTTATGCTTTTGATATTCCTGCTTTAGAAAAAGTTTTACAATTTAATTATACAAATAAAGTGTTTGATACTTTAGTAGCAACGCGATTAATTTGGGCTGATATAAAAGACAGAGACTTTGCAAGAGCTCGTAATGGTTTTCCAACTACACTTATAGGCAGACATAGTTTAAAAGCTTGGGGATTTAGGTTAGGTATTTTAAAAGAAGAAATAGAAACTGATTGGCAAGAATTTTCAATGGAAATGCTTGCTTACTGCGAGCAAGATGTAAAAGTAACTCATGCTTTATACAAAAAAATACTTGAACAAAATTATTCAGAAAGATCGTTAGAATTAGAACATGATATACAACGCGCTTGTATAAAAATGATGAATAATGGAATTGGATTTGATATTAATGCCGCAGGAAAACTTCACGCAAAATTAACAGGCTTAAAGAACGATTTACTTGTTTCGTTGCAAAAAACATTTCCACCTTGGGTTGTTGAAACTCCATTTACTCCTAAAGTAAATAATAAAAATAGAGGTTACATTAAAGGAGTACCTACTGTTAAAAGAAAAACAATTGAATTTAATCCTGCTAGTAGAGATCATATTTGTAATAGATTAAAAGCTACACATAATTGGAAACCAAAAGCATTTACGCCAGATGGTAAACCTAAAATGGACGAAGAAATTTTAAGCACTCTTAAATTTCCTGAAGCTAAATTATTATCTGAGTATTTTCTTATTGATAAAAGATTAGGCATGTTGGCAGAAGGCAAACAAGCTTGGTTAAAGCACGAAGTAAATGGTCGTGTGCATGGAAATATAAATGCAAATGGAGCTGTTACTGGTAGAGCAACTCATTCAAATCCAAACATAGCTCAAGTGCCTGCACCTTACGCTCCGTATGGACCAGAGTGTCGTTCTTTATTTGTTGCGCCAAATAACAAAGTATTAATTGGCTGTGATGCTGCGTCATTAGAATTAAGAATGCTTGCGCATTACATGGCAAAGTATGATGGAGGTAAGTATGCCGATATTGTTGTTAATGGAGATATACACACTCATAACCAAGAAATGACTGGTATTGAAACTAGAACATTAACTAAAACTTGGACGTACACTTATTTGTATGGAGGAGGAAACGCAAAGCTCGGAGCTTTATTAGGAAAATCTGCTGCAGAAGGTAAACGAATTAGAGAAAAGTTTTTAGAGAATGTTCCTGCAATGGCTAGTTTGCAAGATGATGTTCAAAGCAGAGCAGAACGAGGTTATTTGTTTGGATTAGATAAAAGGAAAGTTATGGTCCGTTCAACATTTAGTGCTCTTAATGCCTTACTACAATCTGCTGGAGCAATATTGTGTAAACAATGGATTATAGAACTTGAAGATATATTTCGTGATGAAACTAAACTTGTTGGCTGGATTCACGACGAAATCATAATAGAAACTACTAAGGAAAAAGTTGATGAAGTCTCATCAAGAGCAGTTGACGCTATTCGAACAGCTGGAAAAAACTTGCGACTCAAAGTTGAAACAACAGGAGATGCAAGAGTTGGATCGAATTGGTCAGAAATACATTGATCGCTTTATCGCTCGTCGCATATCTAAATTAAGATATAAATCTAAACAAAAGAAAATAAAATTTAATTTAACAACAGAACACTTAAAAGCTATTTATCCAAAAGACAATAAGTGTCCAGCTCTTAAAACTGATTTTAATTTTTTTGGTGACTACAAAACTAAACCTACAATTGACAGAATTATTCCGGAAAATGGGTATGTTAATGGAAATGTAGTATGGGTAAGTCAACAAGCTAACTTAATAATGAGCTGCGCACACCCATCAGATGTTATTCGTGTAGGTAAGTATGCAGAAAAGATATTTAAGAAAACCTATCCTTTTAACATAAAGTAACAAAAAAAGGCTTTCCAGAATGCGCGAGGATTCAAACTTTCAGTGTTTCTAATACCATAGTACCCCACAAAAAGAGGAAAAATTAATGTATGTACCAATAAGTCAAGTTTCAAAGTTTATGAAAGATATAGGAATACCTAGAGGCTTTGAACAAAACACAATTAACAGAAATATAAGAAACAATAAGTTTAACGTTCCGTTTATTAAAATCGGTTTAGTTAAATATTTTAAAAAAGAGGATTTAATTAAATGGTTAGAGAATCAATAATAATTGTATTACTAATTATTCTTATTTGTTTTTTAGCTTGGTATTGCCTTGAGCTAGAAAGCATTAGAAATCAAAACTACTGCACATCAGAAATACAAATACTTAGAGATCAAGTAAGCGATCTTTGGTACATGAATAACTTAGACGAAATGGATATACAAAAATGACAACATTATTAATTGACGGTGATATTACGCTATACCAAATAGCTTCTAAATGCGAAGTAGCTACAGAATGGGAAGAAGGATTATGGACTTTACATTCTGATTTGAATGAAGGTATTAAGCTATTTAACGAAGAAATAGAAAGACTGCAAGATAACCTCAACGCAAAAGATTATATTGTGTGTTTAACTGGCAGCAAGAATTTTAGAAAAAAAATATTTCCTGAGTATAAAGCAAATAGAATAGGTAAACGTAAACCTTTAATATTAGGAGCTTTACGAGCATACGTTATAGAACAGCATCGTACTCAATGTGAAGATAATTTAGAAGCTGATGACTTACTTGGATTACTAAGTCAAAAAATTAAAAATAGTATTATTGTTTCTTCTGATAAAGATATGAAATCTATTCCTTGTACTTTGTCAATAGACGGTGAAGAAACTATAAAAATATCTAAAGAACAAGCTCAATGGAATTTTTATAACCAATGTTTAACTGGAGACGCTACTGATAATTATTCAGGTTGCCCAAACATTGGACCAGCTAAAGCAACTAAACTTTTAGAAAAGGCAAGCAGCTATTGGCCCACAATAGTAGAAGCGTACAAAAAAGAAAATTTAGATGAAGACCACGCATTAGTACAAGCTCAAATGGCTTACATATTAAGAAGGCCAAAAGACTACAATTTTAAAACAAAGAAAGTAAAATCATGGGCACCAACAAAAAGAGTAACGCTATAGATCCACACCATTATAAACGCTTTGAAATAGAGCCATACGAATTTATTTCAAAGAACAAATTATCTTATGGTCAAGGAAACGTAATTAAGTACACGTGCCGGTATAAGCACAAAAACGGTATAGAAGACCTAGAAAAAGCAAAAGTTTACATAAATTTTTTAATTAAGGAGCTAAAAGATGCTAAAAAATAAGGGTAACAGATACCTCTATAGGAATAACAACACTTTATCAGAAGATCCTGTTCTTCCTACTACGGTAGAAGAAGTAGTGAAATTAATTGATAAAACATTTCCATCATTTAATGCAACAATAGATATGAGCTCTGATGAGATACGTTTCAAAAGTGGTCAAAGAAGTGTTGCTGAGTGGCTTAACAATTTATTAAAGGAAAGTAAAAACAATGTGTATGTTCGGAAGTAGCAGTTCACCGCCTCAGAGAGTAACACCTCAAGGTCCTAGAGACTGGAGACTTACCCACTATAACGGGAATATATACGATCCAAAACCAGACGGTGAAGTGGCTAAAGATGTATTAGATACAGTCATTTTAAAAAAACCAAAACCTGAATCAACAGAACAGCAATTAGGTTTAGACTCTGGTGTAAATACTCAAATTTATGATTCGAATAGCCAAACTCAATCAGGATTAACAATACAAACATAAGGATAAGGAAACATGTGTAGAAGACGTAGGCCTTCACCTCCGCCACCTCCGCCGCCACCACCACCTCCAGTTCCAACACCTGTTCAAACTTCAGCTGAAGAAGCAAGAATAAGAAGAATGGAAGAACAGCAAATTGAAGTGGAAATACAAGGTGATGATGAGCTAAACCAAGAAGCGTTAAAAAAGAAAAAAGCCAAAAAAGGCAAAGAGCAACTTAACACTTCTATTGGGACCGGCAGTATGTCAAATAGTGGCTTAACAATACCAAATTAAAATTATGAATTTTTTAGATAAAACAGCTAAAGAGCGGTACGAATCTATGCGCGAACATAGAGAGCATTTTTTAAAACGTGGACGTGAGTGTTCAGAATTAACTTTACCAAGTGTTTTACCAGATGACTCTATGAGTAGTTCAAGTGATTTGTACACACCGTATCAATCTGTTGGTGCAAGAGGCGTTAATAATCTGGCGTCAAAACTATTACTACTTTTATTACCTCCAAACCAGCCGTTTTTCAGATTAGTAACTGACGGCAAAACTAACGAACAAATGCAGCAGTCGGCAGAAATGAAGACTGAAATAGAAAAGTCGCTAGCAAAAATTGAGCGCGAAGTAATGAGTGAAATAGAAGCTAGTGCTATTCGTGTTCCAGTATTTGAAGCTCTTAAACATTTAATTGTAACTGGCAATGTACTTATCCACATGCCTAAAAAAGGAAACATGAGAGTTTTTCCTTTAAGCCAATTTACATGTCGAAGAGACCCTGAAGGAAATATTTTAGAATTAATAGTAAAAGAAAGTGTTTCACCATTATCTTTTGATGAAGAAGACAGAGCTATAATAATGCATGGTGAGCAAGACACGCCTTCAACAGCCGCAGTAGATGTATATACAAAGATTTGTTTAATAGACAAAGACAAATTTTATGTTTGCCAAGAAGCAAATGATTACAAGATTCCAAAATCGGAAGGTTATTATAAATCAGAAGATATGCCGTGGACCGTCCTTCGTATGATTAGAATGGATAACGAAGACTATGGAAGAAGCTACGTTGAAGAATATTTAGGTGATTTAAAATCACTTGAAGGCTTATCTCAATCACTTGTAGAATCAGCAGCAGCTTCGTCGAAAGTTGTATTTATGGTTCGTCCAAATTCAACTACTAAAAAACGAGATTTAGCTATAGCACAAAATGGCGATATAATAACTGGGCAACAAGATGACGTTGCTGTGTTACAAACAGATAAACAATACGATTTAAGAGTAGTTGCTGACGCAATACAAAGATTTGAAGAAAGAATGAGTTTTGCATTTTTACTTAATGCTGCTGTTCAAAGAGATGCTGAAAGAGTAACTGCTCAAGAAATAAGGTATATGGCTAACGAATTAGAAACTGCTTTAGGTGGTGTGTATTCGTTATTATCTCAAGAATTTCAATTACCACTTGTACGAATACTATTAAAACGTATGAGTGCAAAAGGATCAATTCCAAAACTACCAAAAGGACTAGTGCGTCCTACTATCATAACTGGAGTAGAAGCGCTTGGCAGAGGAAATGATTTACAAAAGTTAAGAGAATTTACAATGGAAATACAAAACATTGCTCAAATTAACCCAGAAGTAGTACAGATGCTAAATCTAACTGATTTAATATCTCGTATTGCAACTGGTCACGGTATTGATACTGAGGGTTTAATTAAGTCTCAAGATCAATTGCAAGCTGAAGCTCAACAACAAGCTGAAGCGCAACAACAAAGTCAGATGATGGACGCTGCAGTTAATCCACAAACGATGAATACTGCTGCAAAAGCTATCGCTGACAACATTCAACAAGAAGGAGTAGAAGTTGGTTGAACAAGTAGAAATAAAAACAGAGGAGACTTCTTCAGTACAGCCTGAAGAGACTACTCAACAAACTCCAGAAGCTAAACCTGAAAGACCAAATTGGTTGCCAGAAAAATTTGCATCAGCAGAAGATATGGCAAAAGCTTACGGCGAACTTGAAAAGAAACAAAGTCAAGCCGAAGTACCAGAGGTAGAGGAAAAACAAGAAACTCCAAAGCCCCAAGAAAATGATTTGGAAATTGAAAAAGCAGCAGAAGATGCTGTGGCTTCAGCTGGTTTAAATATGGAAACACTCCAAGCAGAATACGATTCTACTGGAGAACTAAAAGACACATCTTATGATGCTCTTGCAAAAGCAGGAGTAAGTAAAGAGTATGTCGACGCTTTCATTGCTGGTCAACAAGCGATTGCGGACCAAATTTCTAATAGTGTAAAAGCCACTGTTGGAGGTAATGAAAGTTATACAGAAATTGTTAATTGGGCCAAAAGCAACTTAAGTGCACAAGAACAGAATGCGTATAACAACGCAGTAAATTCAAATGACTTAAGTACGGTACAATTAGCAGTTGCAGGTTTGCAATCTCGTTATCAAGCGGCTAATGGCACTGATCCAAAATTAGTGTCAGGACAAGCTTCTAATAACGCAGGTAATGGGTATCAGTCATGGGCTCAAGTAACAGAAGCCATGAACGATCCACGTTATGCAAAAGATGCGGCTTATCGTACTGAAGTACAGAAACGAATAGGCGCAAGTAAACTGTAAGTGTTGTGCTACTTTTTTAAGTGGCAACACCGCTGTTTTGGATTAAGTGTAATACGCTTGACACTCTAAGGAGTACAATCTTGAATAAAAACTGAAATTCTAAAAACGGCTTTTTTAAACAACAATCAAACAAAAGGATAATACTATGGCTAATGCTGCCCCAGTAAGTGTGGGTTTAGTCAATGCGGCCGGTACTGAAGATGCGTTGTTTCTGAAAGTCTTTGCAGGAGAAGTTTTAACTTCTTTTGACAGAGCTTCAGTAACAGCAGGTGCAGAAATGGTTAGATCTATTTCTAATGGTAAGTCAGCAACATTCCCAGTTATGGGAAGAGTTGGTGCGGCTTATCACACTGCAGGCACGGAAATAACCGGCTCAGACGTAAACCACAACGAAAAAGTCATTACAATAAATGACTTACTACTTAGCTCTGTGTTCTTATCGAACATTGAAGAAGCTAAAAACCATTGGGACGTTCGTTCTGCTTATTCTACAGAAATAGGTAGAGCACTTGCGTTTCAAAAAGACAAGCATGTCTTGCAAACAATCGGACAAGCTGCACAAGCTTCTGCAAACGTAGGCGACGCAGGCTACGGAGCAGGAACTGTACTAACTGATGCTAACATCGCTAGTGCAACTGATGCAACTGCCGCTAATGCAATGATTGATGCATTGTTTGATGCTGCTAAGTCACTTGATGACAACTACGTTCCAAAAGAAGGCAGAAAATGCTTCTTAAGAACTGAAGAGTACTACAAGATGGCTAACGCAACAAACGCAGTTAACATTGACTTTAGTGGTTCAGGTTCAATTGCTGAAGGTAAAGTAATGAAAGTTGCTGGAATCGAATTGGTTCCAACGCCTCATTTCGTTGCCTCTGACTTATCTGCATCTACAGCAGTAGACGCGGGTAAAACAGCAACAGGTGCTTACCCACAAAGAGTTAACTTAGCTAACTATGTGGCTCTTGTCTGCCACCCTTCAGCTGCAGGTACCGTTAAATTAATGGATCTTGCTGTTGAAAGTGAGTATGACATCAGACGTCAAGGTACGCTAATGGTTGCTAAATACGCTATGGGTCATGGTGTATTAAGACCAGAAGCTGCAGTTGGTATTAAAGAAGCGTAAGCTTTAATAATACTAATACAGATAACTAGAGGAGAGGCGAAAGTCTCTCCTCTTTTTTTATAAGGATATTTATGGCATTTAGAATTACCCCTACAAGTGAATTAGATGCAGTTAACACACTATTAAGTATTATTGGTGAAGCGCCAGTAAACTCAATTACTGGAAACACAGGTGTTGATGTTGCTCTGGCAATACAAATTTTAAATGAAGTTAATGTTGAGGTACAATCAAGAGGTTGGCATTTTAATACAGATATTAATATTTTAGTTAATTTAGATGACGATAACAAATTACCTTTAGCTAGTAATGTTGTTTCTTGCGACATATCAACAAGCGCAACAACTGGTGGAAATGTTTGTTACAGAAACGGTTACGTTTACGATTTAGAAAAACACACAGATATATTTGAAGCAAGTTTGCGTGTTGACCAAGTAACTATACAAAAGTTTGACCAGTTGCCTGAAGTAATAAGAAAACTTATTGTAACACGCGCAGGTAGAAAGTTTCAAGCGCGAGTAGTTGGTTCAACAGAACTACAAGGATTTACTGAAATTGACGAACAGCTTGCTTTAGTAGACGCTGAAAGAATTGATGCTAGTACAGCTGACTACAACATATTAAAAGGAACTAATTCCGTTTATTCTATTATTAACCGTCCTAGAAGAAGAACGTACTAATGGGATTAATTTCGCAAAGCATTCCAAACTTAGTTAATGGGATAAGCCAACAAACACCAACGCAAAGAAATGTTACACAAAGCGAACTTCAAGAGAATGCACAATCAAGATTAGTAGAAGGATTAACAAAGCGTCCACCACTCGAATATAGTGCAAATCTCGGTGCTGGTGCTGCTGGTACTGACGATAAAATTGTTGGTGTACAAAGAGACGCCAATACAGCTTATATTGCGCATTTTATACAAAATGATGTTGATGTTTATAGTTTAAGTGGAGTAGCAAAAACTGTTTCTTTTCCAAATGGAACATCGTATTTGAATACTGCAACTCCAGATACAAGTATTAAAACAGTAAATGTTGCGGATTATTTATTCGTAGTAAATACATCTATTACACCAGCAATGCTGGCAACTACATCAGCAGCTAAAATTGAAAGAACATTAGTGTACTCAAAATTATCAAACTACGGTTCAATGTACGAAATAATACTTTCACACCCAGATCTTGCTTACAATATTGGAGTACAATTTCAAATGCCTTCAGGAAACGCGTACGATACTGATGCAAAATTTAGAGACACTACAAAAATTATGGATATTTTGTGTTTTGGGACTGCATCAACTCATTGGGACGGTGCTGCAGATGGCATTGGTTTTAAAACAGTAAGAAAAGATACAGGAGGAGTTTTAAGTACAACTCAAGGACTTAAAAATTATAGCGCTATAACTGCTGAATTTACTACTAATATATATGGGTCAACTTTAGACATCAAACCGGCAGACGGAAACGTAAATTATAATGTTACAACAAACGACGGCTTTGGCGGTAACTCAATGTATATGGTTAGAGACGAAATTCAAGATTTTGCAAGATTACCTTTTACTGCGCCAACAGATGCTATTATTAAAATTACTGGCGACGAAGGTGATGCGTTATCAGATTACTATGTTAAATTTATTCAAGATGGATTATGGCGCGAAACTGTAGGTCCAAATGTAGTTACAACTATTGATCCGGCTACAATGCCTCATGCTTTGGTTAACAACAACGATGGCACTTTTACATTTAAACAATTAAATTGGGATTTAAGAGCATCAGGTGATGAATACACAAATTCTAACCCCTCTTTTGTAGGCAAAAATATAAATAATATTTTATTTTATAAAAATAGATTAGGATTTTTATCTGGTGAAAATATTGTATTTAGTGAAAGTGGTTCATTTTACAATTTCTTTGCAACTACAGGAACTGACGTACTAGATACTGATCCAATTGATATTGCAGCTTCGTCTATGCAAGTATCAACTTTGAAACACGCAATTGAGTATAATGAGCAATTACTTTTGTTTTCAGATACTACTCAATTTATTTTACAAACAGATGGCGGAAGTTTAACTCCGACGTCAGTAAGTATTGACGCAACAACACAATTTGAAAGCGCAGATGTTATTGCGCCTATTCCTGTTGGAAACTACATTTATTTTATTCAGGAACGTGGAGACTTTTCTGCAATACGAGAATACTACGCTGATAACGACACATTAACAAACGACTCAGTAGACATAACTGCTGGTGTAAGTACATATATTCCAAACGATTTAACGAGCTTTGTGGTGTGTCCAATGGAAGACACAATGTTTTTTGCCAAAGGTACTGAAGTATATATTTATAAATACTTTTGGGATGCAAACCAAAAAATTCAAGCTTCTTGGAGTAAATGGACGTACGATGTTACTATTGTAGGTCTATTTGTTGTAGACAGCACAGTTTATGTTTTAGCAAACGACGCAAGCCAATTAAAGTTGTTTACTATTGATGTTCAAAATTTAAGTGATACAGGATTAACATACAAAGTAGCTTTAGATCATAGAGTAAAATTAAGTGGAACTTATGATGCTGCTACAGACAAAACTCAATTTACAATGCCGTATGGTGAAAAAGCTGGTCTTATAGCTGTAAATTCAACTAATGGAGAAGACTTAGTTATTTCTAATTCTGGCGCTACGTATTATGTTAATGGAAACTATACTAGTGTTTATTTTGGTAAACAATATTTAACAAAGTACGAATTTTCTACTGTTTATTTAAGAGAAGAAACATCAAGAGGAACTATTGCTGTAACATCAGGACGCATGCAAGTACGAACGTATGCACTTGATTATAAAGACTCAGCTTTTTTTCAAGTAGAAGTTGATCCAGTTGATAGAGATTCAAAGACATACACATTTAATGGAAGATTAATTTCTAATCCTTCATTTTTATTAGGAACTCCAACTATATTAACTGGAACATTTACAATACCTGTACAATCAAAAAACGACCAACATAAAGTTACAGTAAAATCAAACAGTCATTTGCCGTTTCATTTAATTGCGGCCGAAATAGAAAGTTTTTATAACAGAAGATCAACAAGAGGATAATGCCAACAAAAGCTTATGTACGACCTGCTAAAATAGAAGACGCTTACATTTTAAGTACAAAATTAAGAGAACAAGATTTAACCGAACTTTTATTTGCAGCAAACGCAAAACCTTTAGAATCATTGTTAGGTGGTTTTGGAGGCAAAAATACTCAAACGTATTCAATTATACACGAAGAAAAAGTAATTGGTATGTTCGGTGTCGGTGACTGTACTTACATGCCAAACTACGGTGTTGTTTGGTTATTAGGTAGTAACGAAATTGATACGATAGGAAGACAATTTTTAAAAGAGTGCCGAATTTGGATTAAGAAAATGCAAAATCGGTATGATGTAATTTACAACTGGGTTTATCCAGATAACTGGAAGTCTTTAAAATGGCTTCAATTTTGTGGATTTGAAATACGCGCAAAGCGTCCGTATGGAGTCCACAATAAAGAATTTTATTTAATGATAAGGGAAAAAGAACATGTGTGATCCGATGACAATGGCTGTAGCAAGTTTTGGCTTGCAAGCTGGTTCTGCATATATGGAATATCAAGGTCAAAAAGATATGGCCGAATATACTGATAACCAAAATGCAATAGCGCGAGAAAGTGCATGGCAAGCGTATAAAGAAGATCAAATGAGAATTGATGCTGAACAAATTACTAAAAATGAAGAAACAGCTAGAGAAAGATTTAAAATTCAAAGAGACAAACGAGATGCGTTGGCAACAGCACGCGCAAGCGCAGGCGAAGGTAAAGGAATGCTTTATGCTTTAATGAGAGATGTTGGATTTGACGCTGACTTTGATACAAATATGCTTGATGCAGACGTAATTAAGTACAATCGTTATTACATTGATGCAGAAAAAGATGCTTATGCGGCATTTACAAGAAACTGGTATAACC
>MDTG01318694.1_pt1 | contig 20620 bp, 12 predicted proteins | sample 811421 | NCBI WGS metagenome assembly MDTG01 (sample SAMN05326645, study PRJNA326480) | marine metagenome | isolation source: seawater | place: Pacific Ocean: South East | collected 2011
CTGATAAGTGGCACAGCCGGTGGCGCAAATCCAATGACCTCCTCAGCAATTGATCGAAAAGATGAGCTAGGAACAGCCAAAAAAATGAGACTTGTCTCAGAAATCGCGTCGACCATATTTGAAGTAGCCAAAATTGAATTGTTCAATTCATAACCTGGCAGATAAAAACTATTAAGATGCTCATTATTAATCTCTGAAGCCATATCCTCGCTGCGCATCCAAAATTTAACGAAGTAGCCATTGTTAGCAATAATATTAGCGATTACAGTTCCGAAGCTTCCGCCACCCATAACTGTTACAACTGATTTGGACATACAGATCTCCAAGACATACAAGCATCAATATCGAATTAAAAAACCCTGTTTAAACCATCGAGCGCTGCTGTACGATAAGCCTCTGCCATGGTGGGATAATTAAAGGTCGTCTCAATAAAATATTTGATACTATTTTCTGGTGCCGGCTGACCCATAATTGCTTGACCAATGTGAACAATCTCTGATGCTTGATCACCAAAGCAATGTATACCCAACAATTCCAATGTTTCAAAATGAAAAATTAACTTCAACATTCCTACTTCTTCGCCGGTAATTTGAGCACGAGCGGTATTTTTGAAAAAAGCCTTCCCAACCTCATAAGGAATCTTTTTCGCTGTCAACTCTGCTTCCGTAAAACCGATAGTTGATATTTCAGGAATTGTATAAATACCGGTTGCAACCTCATCGACCAGCTTGCATTCTGCGGGAGAAACAATAGCGTTGCTAGCCGCTCGGCCCTGATCATAGGCCGCACCAGCTAAAGCAGGCCAGCCAATAACATCTCCTGCTGCATAGATATTTTTCACCTTCGTTTGATATCGCCTGTTTACCTTAATTTGACCTCGGTTATTTGGCTCAATCCCCAGCATTTCCAGCCCCATCTTTTGGGTGTTCCCGGTTCGACCATTTGCCCAAAGAACAATATCACTTTTAATTCTCTTGCCTGATTTCAGATAGGTGACGATGTGATTTTCTGAGTATTCTACCACCTCATACTCTTCGTTATGACGACTGCGCACACCCAAATCTCGCAAGTGATAACTTAAAGCACCCGATATTTCAGTATCCAAGAAGCTAAGCAAGGATTCTGACGGATTAATTAACTCAACTTTCGCACCCAACGCGCCAAAAATTGAAGCGTACTCACAACCAATTACACCTGCTCCTATTATTGTAACTTTCCGGGGAGAGAAATTAAGGGATAGAATCGTATCGCTATCGAACATCAGAGGATGGGAAAAATCAATATCGGGCGGCCGATAAGGTCTGGAACCTGTTGCAATAACAAAGCTTTTTGCCGCTAGCTGTTTGCGCTTACCCACCAGGCTAATCGTATTATCATCAAGAAATTTAGCCTTGGCTTTATATAGAGGAATACTATTTCTATCATAAAAATCCGTTCTCATTCTTACTTGATCCTGCACGACTTTTTCGGCTTGAAGGAGGATTTGCTGAAAGTTTAATTTTCTAGCTTCACCAAAATTTCTAAATAAAGGATTGGTGTTAAATTGCATTACCTGCTTCACCATATGCCGAAGCGATTTTGAGGGGATCGTCCCGCGATGTGTGCAATTCCCTCCAACAAAATCCAAGTTATCTACGACTGCCACTTGTAGGCCTTTTTTCTTACTGTTCATCGCTGCAGCTTCACCGGCTGGACCTGCTCCTACGATAACAATATCAAATTCTTCTCTCATACTTCCCCACTAAAATTATTGATAAAAGCACAGCCTTAATTGAGTAGATATTCTTCAAATTGAGAAGTATGTGTCTGATAAAATTTGTTCTCAGCCTTGTCATGACTTATAAAATAAGATGCTATATTGCTGGCGTTAGCATGCTCAGTCGCAGCCTCCAACCCCATTACCAAATAGGCCGTAGCGAGAGCATCTGCTACTGAAGCCATTTCGTTAATTACGTATACCGCTGCAAGGCCGTGAGACACAGGCCGACCATTTCGTGGGTCAATCTCGTGTGAATACCGTATTCCATTTTTCTCAAAAAAATTTCGATAATCTCCACTTCCAGCTACCGCAATAGTATGCCCAAGACTATCCAAAACAGCATAGACTTCACTCTTACTGCTGACTGGGGTTTCAAGCGCAGGCGCCCAACTAACTTCGCCTGCTTTATAGCCTCTCATCTTAAGCTCTCCTCCAATCTCAACAAAATGATTCTCATACCCATTATCAAAAAGTAATTCAGAGATCTTGTCTACCGCATAACCTTTCGCAATTCCACTTACATCTAATTCAATGTTTTTAGTTTTTGAAATTATGCTCAAACTTGGGTCAATTACCAAATTCTCGATGCCCAGTCTCTCCATCGACACGCCTATTTCTGACGAGGTTGGGACAAAGTCTTTCAGACGTGGCTCGGGACCAAAGCCCCACAATCGAACAAGAGGCCCTACGGTAATGTCGAATGCTCCATCAGTTTCTATAAAAATTTTTTGCGCCAAAGAGAGCACCTCTAGCTGCTCCGGTGAAACGATTAACGGCTCTCCGACAGCCATCCGATTAAATTGAGCAAGCTCAGAGTTCAACGCATAAGTTGAGAAAAGTTCCTGATCGAACCGGCGTAGAGCCTCAGCGACTTTATTTTTTACAGGAGCAATTTCGGACCGAGAAAAATTTCCACTAATTGTTACTGAATAAGATGTTCCCATTGTCAACCCACCAAAGTTAACAAGAGAAACATTGTTAAAGAAGATAAGAAATATTATCAAACCAATCATGAAACTTGAAAGAGCTAAGAAGTAAAAGAATCTCATATAATTACTAAAAATTTTGAAGAAGCTGAGCTCAAAAGCCCTTTTATGCTTGCCCACAAAGTCATGGGAAGAGAAATATTAGATTGACGGCTCTTGAAATTCTTCTGCTGGATACATCTGATATGTAACCCCCGCCATCTTATAAACCATGCGCCCAACCTGACAGCAATACCCAAACTCATTGTCGTACCAAAGATATAAAATCACATGATTTCTGTTCACAATTGTAGCCAAAGAATCAACTATACTGGCCTCTCGAGTGCCAACAAAATCACTAGAAACTGCATCCGGCGCTTCCGTAAAACTAACTTGATCCTGTAATTTGGAATGTAATGCAATCTCTCTAAGAAACTCATTAATTTCTGTTTTTGACGTTTCACGACCTAGGGTTAGATTTAAAATTGCCATCGATACATTTGGAATCGGAACACGAATTGCGTTCCCGGTTAACTTGCCCTCCAACTCAGGAATCGCTTTGACAACAGCTTTTGCTGCCCCGGTTTCAGTAAGCACCATATTGAGCGCCGCACTTCGACCGCGCCGGCTGCCCTTATGATAATTGTCAATGAGGTTCTGATCATTTGTATAAGCATGAACGGTCTCAACATGCCCCTGCTCAATGCCAAACTCATCGCTAATCACTTTTAAGACGGGCGCGATTGCGTTAGTCGTACAAGATGCGGCAGTCAAAATCCTATCACTGTCCGAGATCTCGTGATCGTTAATACCATATACAATATTTTTAAGAGTACCTTTACCTGGTGCAGTTAATAAAACCTTGGCCGCGCCTCTGGACTTAAAATGCCGAGACAAACCTTCCTGATCCCTCCAGACACCTGTGTTATCGATAATGAGCGCCTCATTAATTCCATGCTCTGTATAATCAATCTCCTCAGGTGATTTCGCGTAGATGATCTTCATGACATTTCCGTTAGCTATAAGACTATTACTATCGTTATCAACTCGAAGAGTTCCCTGAAATGCACCATGAACTGAATCAGACGCAAACAATGACGCCCTCTTCTCCAAATCTCCCTCCCCACCGGGGCGCACCACTATAGCCTTAAGCCTCATAACCTCGCCGGTACTTGTCCGCTCAATCAATAGCCGAGCCATAAGACGGCCAATACGACCAAAGCCGTATAATACAACGTCCTGACTCTTGGAGGTAAGTGCGACCTCTGAACCGTCAATAGAGGCTAATTCTCTCTTGACAAATTCATCAACTTCTTCATTGCCCCCTTCAGCAGACTCTAAACACTTCATATAGCTGACTGTCAATTTCCCAAGATCTATTTGAGCGTGACGTAAATCCAACTTTGAGAGGGCTATTAAAACTGGGTGAGTTTCAAACTCAGACATTTCATTCCGCTCGATTTGTCGAACGAAACGATGAGATTTCATGATAAAGGTAACGGACCGATTGTGAAGAGGTCGTCCATAGATAAATATTCCAACATTGCGCTGGCTGAAAAGCTGACCAATAACCGGAATCATTTCCTGAACAAGCGCCTCTCGTTGCTTCCAATCCCCAAAATAATCATCAACGTTTGGACGAACCACATTGCCTCCAATTTCCATGGCCAGATAAGGATCGCTATTATCTGGATATTCAACCTTATGTGCAAGAATCCCAACACAAACTCTTGGTTTTTTACATATTGCAAAATTTTCGAATAAAACAGACGCATTAAACTACCATTGTCGGTGATGGCGGACTAAAATCACTATATGTATCAGATCAACTATCCTTAAAAGATTGAAAGCGTAACATTCGTTTCCATTAAAACTACCATGACGTATTTATTTCCCTCAGTAACTGATCTTGACGACCGCACCTCAACCCCAGTTGAATACTGGAGCGAAGGTCGTGGGGCTGTTCGAAGCCTTGCAATAGCGGAAGCAGCGACAAGAGCGAACGCTCCTTTCCTCGTCATTTGTGACAACAATGAATCTGTAGAGGTTTTTTGCCGAGAAATCGGTTATTTTTGTCACTATCACGAGAGTTTAAAGGTACTCACACTCCCAGACTGGGAAACCCTGCCTTACGACAATTTTTCACCTCACCAAGACATCATATCCGATCGGCTGCGGGCACTTTTTCATCTGCCAAATTTCAAGAAAGGAATACTCGTAGTTTCAATTACGAGTTTGATGCATCGCTTCCCCCCCCAGAGCTATGTGCTTGCAAACACCCTGTTGTTAAAAATAGGACAATCGGTGAAACTGGAAAAACTGCGAGAGCAGTTACTAGCTGCAAACTACAATCTCTGTGAAATGGTTTACGAACACGGCGAATTTGCGGTGCGCGGTTCTATTGTTGATATATTTCCAATGGGTAGTCATGCACCCTTACGAATTGAACTGTGGGACGACGAAATAGAGACCATTCGAGTTTTTGATCCAGAGACACAAAGGTCTGGCAAAAAGAAGAAGGAAATACGCTTATTACCAGGTCGGGAATATCCATTAGATACAAACGGCGTTAGCAATTTTAGATCGGCGTTTAGAGAAAGATTTGATATTGACTGTCGAAAAAGCCCGATTTATCAAGACGTCAGTGAAGGCATTGCCTCTCCTGGACTTGAGTACTATCTTTCCTTATTCTTTAAAAAATTAGAATCGTTCGCCAATTATCTTCCAGAAAATACTGTGATTTGCAGAACCGGCGATTTAAAAAATGCTGGCGAGAAATTCTGGAATGAAATAACGGAACGGTTTGAAGAACGCAGATTTGATCAAACAAAACCTGTCCTCGAGCCAAACGAAGTTTTCCTCAGAGTCGACGAAGTTCTTAGCAATTTAAAACTCTTCAAACAAATAGCCTTCGCAGATGTTGACGGATGTAAACCTCTTAACTCTCCCGCACTGCCTCCGCTAAATGCTAATAGAACGATCACAGACCCGTTCACGCTCCTTAAATCATTTTTTCTCGATAACACGACTCACCGAGTATTATTCTGTGCAGAAACTAAGGGTCGACAGGAATCCCTATTAGAAACACTAAACGAAATAGACTTAAAACCTGTGTTAATTGATCACTGGGACCAGTTCGTAGCCAGCCAAGAAAAATTAGCAATTACAGTTGCAAACATTGATCAAGGGCTTTGGCTGCCCGAACATGATCTCGCCATAGTTACCGAATCACTGTTATTTAGCACCAAAGTGGCGCAGCGACGTCGACGCAGTAAAAAAACTAATACTGATTTAATCGTCAGAGACTTAACAGAATTGCGTATTAACGATGCGGTTGTTCACGTCGATCATGGAATCGGCCGTTATAGAGGGCTTGAAAACATAACAACTGAGAATCAAACGAACGAATTTTTAATAATAGAATACGCGGCTTCAGCTAAACTATATGTTCCTGTCTCATCATTGTATCTTATCAGCAGATACAGTGGAGGAAATCAGTCGTCGGCTCCTCTTAACCACTTAGGTAGCGATCAGTGGGAAAAAACCAAAAGGCGTGCAGCTGAGAAAATTCGTGATGTTGCCGCCGAGCTTCTTGATGTCTATGCCCAGAGAGAGTCAAAAAAAGGATTTCAATACACACACACGAATATCGAATATAACAAATTTGTTGCAGCCTTTCCGTTTGAGGAGACCGCAGATCAACAGGCAGCTATCGACTCAATTTGTCTAGATATGGCAGCCGAACAACCCATGGACCGACTAATTTGTGGAGATGTCGGATTTGGAAAAACCGAAGTCGCGATGCGAGCTGCATTCATCGCTGTGCAAAACCATAAGCAAGTTGCCATATTAGTTCCAACAACCCTGCTTGCACAACAACACTACGAAACTTTGAAAGATCGCTTCTCCGACTGGCCAATTAAAGTGGAAGTCATTTCTAGATTTAAGACTTCTGCGGAACAAAAAATAAGCTTGAATGGAGTCGCTAGCGGGCAGACGGACATCCTGATTGGTACGCATAAATTACTTAACAATGAAATCAAGTACAAAGATTTAGGACTGCTTATCGTAGATGAGGAGCATCGCTTTGGGGTCCGCCAAAAAGAGAAGCTAAAAAGCATGCGCCTTGACGTTGATATCCTAACCTTAACCGCAACGCCAATTCCTCGAACTCTAAATTTGTCACTCAACGGAATAAGAGATCTGTCTTTAATAGTTACTCCCCCACCACGACGCCTATCGGTAAAAACATTTGTTCATAGAAAACAAGAGAGTTTAATAAAGGAAGCTTGCACAAGAGAGTTACTAAGAGGCGGTCAGGTTTTTTTTGTTCACAATGAGGTTAGCTCCATTAACCAAATATTTAAGGAATTAGAAATCCTTATACCTCAATCTCGAATCGCTATTGCTCACGGTCAAATGACCGAAAGAGATTTAGAAAGAGTGATGAGCGATTTTTATCATAAACGATACAATATTTTAGTTTGCACAACGATCATAGAAACAGGCATTGATATTCCAAACGCCAACACGATCGTTATTAATCGTGCAGATAAACTTGGGCTTGCACAGCTTCACCAGCTCCGAGGCCGAGTGGGTCGATCTCACCACCAGGCTTACGCTTACCTCCTCCTTTCGACTGAATCAAAAATAAAAGGAGATGCTGAAAAACGTATCGAAGCAATAAAAGCGGCTAGCGAACTCGGAGCAGGATTTACTCTGGCAAGTCATGATCTGGAAATTAGAGGTGCCGGCGAGCTGCTTGGAGATGACCAAAGTGGACACATGGCCAAAATAGGATTTTCTTTGTTCACTGAAATGCTCGAAGAGGCTGTTTCGGCGATAAAAGATGGTCGCGTGCCAAGCATCGACTTAGATTCAAGCAAAGTCGTCGAGCTAAATCTCCGAATACCAGCACTTATCCCTGAGACCTACTTACCTGATGTGCATTTACGCCTCATGTTTTACAAACGTATTTCAGCATCACAGGCCAATAACGAACTTCGTGATTTGCAAATTGAAATGATCGATCGCTTCGGATTGCATCCAGAACCTCTGAAACTGCTATTTCGACTCACTCAGCTAAGATTTCGTGCTCAATCTTGTGGCATAAAAAAAATAGATACAGGTCTAGTCAACGGTTATATTCAGTTTGGTCCGAATACAAAGACGGATCCTATGGCACTTGTACACTTAATTCAAAAAACCCCTCTGCAGTTTAAATTTGGCGAGGCCAATCAATTAAAATTCGTTCACCAGTGCGAGACACCTGAAGATAAGCTAAACTTCGTAAACGCTTTGATTGACGAGTTGGAACCAAAGGAGTTAAAGAATTTTGATGAAAAGAAATAATTTGTTCTGGTTCAAGAGACTCCAAAAAAGCACCTCAAGCCCAAGCTTCTTTTTGATTGTTTTAGCTCTTCTGCTCAAGCATTCATATGGATTTGCTCAAGATGACACACGCTGGTTTCTAATAGAAATAAGTATTTTTAGTCATCAAATCACAACAGACAGAGACTCGGAATATTGGTCTCCAGACGAACCATTAACCTACCCCAAGTCAATGATCGAGCTGAAAAAAATATCGGACATTTTAACCCCATCGAATTGGATAAACGCCGAGAACAATACTGATGCTCCTAATTTAATTGAAGACAGTATTCATAACGCTGGAACGTTGTCGTTAGAAAATATTAATGAATTTAACAATGAAGTTCCTTTCCGTCTTATCTCCGTTGAAAAAGACCCATTTTTGAGCTTGCCTCCAAGCTTTAGCAATTTTATAGAAACAAATCAGACATTATCGCGATCGACAGAATATCGTTTGTTAAAACACCTTCTGTGGCGGCAGCCAATGCCAGAAAAAAAGGATGCGGTATCTATACTAGTCGACAACAATGATAATGCCTCTGGATCAGACGAGCTCGGCGGTAGCATTTCAGTTTACTTTAATCCAAACAAGACTCGTATTGTTGTAGACAGCAATTTGTGGCTTTTAAATCTCGATGCAACGCAAAAAAAGGAGGTTTGGAAAATCCCTCCTCTTCCGACAAAAAGTGGAGCTGAAAATACCTTAGGGAAAAATGCGAATTTGGTCTATGAGTTGAAAGAGCAAAGAGAAATGCGCAGTGGAGAATTTCATTATATTGACCATCCCGCTTTCGGTTTTGTTGTATCGATTACCCGTCACGTACAACCAAAGGAAATAGATCCGTCGCTTTAGTGTTGGGCCTCAAAAAGGTGTAACCATGATATTTTAGACATTCAATTAAGCCACACAACGTCCCAGTGTCTCAGCGATAAATGTTCGACATTTGTTTACCTCTTCGTAAACCTCCTGAAATTTTATACTCCCAGAACCTACTCCCGCCGCTAGATTTACAACAAAGGCAAAGCAAGCATAATCAAGCTCGGCTTCTCGCGCCAGTGACGCTTCTGGCATTCCAGTCATGCCAACGATGTCACATCCATCGGCGGCAAGGCGCGCAATCTCGGCAACGGTTTCCAATCTCGGTCCTTGAGTGCACGCATAACAACCCTTACTTACAATCGATACCGGACGGTCATTTTTCGAATTTACGTCTCGCGCAGCCCGTAAGATAAGTGCCCTCAGACTCTCGGTATAAGGCTCTGTAAAGTCGACGTGATTCACGTTTTCAGACAGCCCGTCGAAAAATGTCATCTCTCGATCGCTGGTATAGTCGATTAGTTGATCAGGCACGACAAACGTTCCTGGTTTCAATGTGCTGGTTATCCCACCGACCGCATTAACAGCGATTATTTGAGTCACTCCAAGGTGCTTAAGAGCCCAGATATTCGCTCGATAATTAATTCGATGAGGCGGCAAAGAATGTTTAAACCCATGACGAGGAAGAAATAACACCTTCTCAGACCCGGCGTGCCAGTGCTCTACCGAAACTGAGGTAGTGCAACCGACACCAAACGGCGTCTCAACGTTTTCCTGCCGCTCCAGCGCTCCCCATCCAAATTGATTCGGCTCGGCAAGTCCCGTACCGCCAATTATTCCAAGCATGACCTTTCTCTTTTAAAGTTAAAATGCTCTCTACAGTTTTTTGGTATTTTTCATCAGGTTTGCAAGAATACTAGATCAAAATCTTAAGCAATCTTCTTAAAAAAAAACAAAGTTCAAGTTTCCTTAAACCCTGACAATGCCTTAACTCAGCAAAAGGGATATGGCGCGCCCGGGAGGACTCGAACCTCCAACCCCCGGCTTAGAAGGCCGGTGCTCTATCCGGTTGAGCTACGGGCGCAAACATAACAATGAAAGATAGTGAAGTTTAGATTATCAATCCGCCTCAGCAGTGTTGGGACTCTACAGACAGCCTTTCTTAAATATGGGGTGACTGACGGGGTTCGAACCCGCGACCACCGGAGTCACAGTCCAGGGCTCTACCAGCTGAGCTACAGTCACCATAAAATTGGTCGGGGTAGAGGGATTTGAACCCCCGACATCTTGCTCCCAAAGCAAGCGCGCTACCAGACTGCGCTATACCCCGACAAAAACTCAACGTGCTCCGCACTTCTACTTTACGGAAAAGCAATAACAAATCAAAGAGGCGGAATGTTACTCGTGCCGCCCCACCCAGTCAATGCTTTAGCCGTTCAAAAAATACTTCTATTGAAGATTATAATCTCTCAACTGCAGTCAAAAGACTTTAGCCTTTTCTCCAACCGGTGGAACCTGGGGAACCATCCTCTAAGATAATGTTCAACGCTTGCAATCTATCCCGAATATCGTCTGCCTTGGCCCAATTTTTATCTGCTCGTGCCTCATCTCTTGTTTTGATAAGGCTTTCAATCTGCTCATCCGACATTTTTTTCTCAGCACCCCCTTTCAAAAAAGCCTCGGGATTCTGTTGAACAATTCCAAGACTGCCAGCAAGACGAACCATCAATCCAGCTAGCTGACCAGCCAACTCTGCATTCTCAGCCTTACACTTAAAAATATCCTTTGCCATATCAAAGAGCACGCTCAAAGCACCCGGCGTATTAAAATCATCCTGCATACAAGCATTAAAGGCTTTTTCATACCGACTGTTTGTTAAAGACTTCGCATTAGAAAAATCCAAACCAGATAATGCGTTATAGAGTCGCTCAAGTGCCGATCTGCTTTGCAATAGGCTCTCGTCAGAGTAATTTATTGGACTCCGATAGTGACTCGCAATCAGTAAGTAACGGACAGTTTCCGCATCGTAAATGTCAAGAACATCCCTGACTGTAAAAAAATTATTAAGCGACTTTGACATTTTTTCATTATCGACCCTCAACGGCCCATTATGCATCCAAATGTTGGCAAACTTTGCACCAGTTGCGGCTTCAGATTGAGCCACCTCATTTTCATGGTGAGGAAACAGAAGATCCGAACCGCCCCCATGAATATCAAAACTGTCACTGAGGCAGCAAGTAGACATAGCAGAGCATTCAATATGCCAACCGGGCCGTCCATATCCCCAGGGCGAGTCCCAACCCACTTCATTTTCGGCAGCAGCTTTCCATAAAACAAAATCTCGTGGGTCTTTTTTCAATTCACCGATTTCAATACGAGCACCGTCTAATAATTCATCCAATTTCTTTTTAGATAAGCGGCCATAGTCCTTAAATTGAGTGACGGCAAAATACACATCCCCGTTCACGGCACAATACGCAAAGTCTTTTAGTATCAAGGTCTCAATCATCGAAATAATTTCTTCAATATGACCTGTGGCACGTGGCTCTTGATCCGGAGGAAGAACTCCCAGCGATTCTTCGTCCCGATGCATTTCATCGATGAATCTTTCCGTTAGATCTGAATACAATTCTTCATTTTCTGCGGCTCTTTTTAAAATTTTGTCGTCGATATCCGTAATATTTCTCACGTACTCAACATCTAGACCCAAGAAACGAAGGTACCGAGTAACCACATCAAACGCTACCAACATCCTAGCGTGACCGAGATGCAAATAGTCGTATGTTGTAACGCCACACACATAGATACTGACCCGGCCTTCTTGGATTGGAGAAAAGATTTCTTTTTGCTGAGTAAAACTATTATAAATTTTCATTAACTTAAACCGGTTTTGAATCACTCCCAAGAATTGCGCAGAGTAATAGTACGATTGAAAATACGTCGGCTGCTCGAAGACTCAGATACGTCTTCCGTAAAGTAACCCTCTCTTTCGAACTGCACAGCTCCGATAATGGAATCTGTAAAAATAGACGGCTCAATAATGCAGCCCTTTATAACTCTTAATGAATTTGGATTGAGACACTTCGTAAAATCTTCAACATCTTTACTCTCTGGATATTCCACATTGAACAACCTATCATAAAGCCGCACTTCAATCGGCACACCTTTATCAGCAGAAACCCAATGGATCACGCCCTTAACTTTTCGCCCTTCAGGTTTTTTACCCAGGGTAGCGAGATCTGCTGAGCATTTGAGTTTTTGGATACGTCCTTCCAGATCCGTTTCAATCTCGTCGCACCGCACTACGTACGAGCCCCGAAGTCTAACCTCCCCACCCAAAACTAGGCGCTTGAATCCAGGTATCGCTTCTTCTAGAAAATCAGCACGATCAATTAAGATTTCATTTGAGAATGGAACATTTCTCATTCCAAACTCGGTTATCTTTGGGTGTCTCGCTAATGAAAGAGTGGCAGTATCATCGTTTCCCAGATTTGTTATCACCATACGCAAAGGATCCAATACGCACATTACCCGTGGTGAAGAGGCATCGAGATCCTCACGAATTGCATGCTCCAGCATAGCAATATCAACCACTCCTTCATTCTTAGAAACCCCAACGCTCTCACAGAAATTGCGCAACGCACTCGGTGTATAACCGAGGCGCCGCATTCCCACCAAGGTAGGCATACGAGGGTCGTCCCAACCCGAAACCAGCCCTTCATCAACGAGCCTTTTAAGCTTGCGTTTACCGACAACAGTATAGTTAAGTTTTAATTTTGCAAACTCAATCTGCTTCGGAAAATTATAAATACTATCGGTACTAGAATGCTGTGTTCGAGGTAAAAAGTTTTCATTGCCAAGCGCATCTAGAAGCCATTCATAAAGTGGTCGGTGATCCTCAAATTCAAGGGTACACAGGGAGTGTGTCACGCTTTCTAAAGCATCTGACACGCAATGGGTGTAATCGTAGGTAGGATATATACACCACTTGTTGCCTGTCTGATGATGCAAAACGTGCCTAATCCGATATAAGACCGGGTCACGCATGTTGATGTTGGGAGAGCTCATGTCAATTTTCGCCCTTAAGCTACAGGCCCCATTTGGAAACTCACCGAGCTTCATTCGGTGAAAAAGTCCTAAATTCTCAGCAACATCACGTGTCCTATAAGGACTGTCAGTTCCCTTTGTGGTGAGAGACCCACGATACTCTCGAGCTTCATCCGAGTTAAGGTCGCACACATATGCAAACCCAGCTTCAATCAAAAATTCTGCAAGCTCGAAGAGTACTTGAAAATAATTCGACGAGTAATGTACATCCCCAGCCCAATCAAACCCCAGCCACCGTATGCTTTCCTTAATCGCATCAACGTATTCTTGGCTCTCTTTTTCAGGATTCGTATCATCAAATCTTAAATTGCAAAGTCCGTCATTTTCTGCCGCTATCCCGAAGTTCAGGCATATTGATTTCGCGTGACCGATATGAAGATAACCATTTGGCTCAGGAGGAAATCGAGTTTGCACTCGTCCACCGTAACGACCAGAATGATTATCTTCAGCGACAATGGCCCTGATGAAATTAGACTTAGGGCCCGAGCCATTAGGTAGTTTTGTCATTTCACGATTCATCCCAAGAAGACCTATTATAGTAAAGCAAAGCACCAATCAGAAAAAAATTGTACTGATATCACTGTCGCCTCGCTGCTTTAGGGTTTATTATAGTCTGTTATGTCTGATCTCTTAAGTGAAACATGATAAAGATTTATTATTAATTCATAATGTTAAAAATTATAGTATGGAATCGAGATATTCTTAAATTTAATGCAGAGACTTCAAAATGATTTTACTTACTACTAGCTTCGGTGACATCCACGTCGAATTGGATTTTGAGAAAGCCCCGAATACAGCAGCAAATTTCCAAAGATATGTTGAAGACGGCTTCTATGACGGCACGATATTTCATAGAGTAATTAGCAATTTCATGGTTCAAGGTGGGGGTTTTCTTCCAGGCCTCGAAACTAGGGAGAACAGAGAAGCAATTGAGAATGAAGCGGATAATGGATTAAAGAATGACATCGGCACATTGGCTATGGCCCGAACCAGCGAACCCCACTCCGCTACTTCACAATTTTTTATCAACGTCGCTGACAATAATTTTTTAAATCATAGTAGTAAAAATCCGAGCGGATGGGGCTACGCGGTCTTTGGAAGAGTCGTCTCAGGCATGGAAGTTGTAGAAAAAATAAAGAACGTGGAAACAGGGTCTAGAGATGGACACCAAGACGTTCCGCTGGATGATATCGAAATCCAAAGTGCTACGTATGTCGACTCAGAGTAGAGAATAAAATTAAAATCGGATTGTACGTAAATGAACCGTGAGCACATTCTGTTTATTTCGGACCTTCACCTCGAGCCGAGGCGCCCAAATATTACAGCGGCAGTGCAAGAGTTTCTTGCCACAAAAGGCCAGGAATGCGAGAAGCTATTCCTGCTCGGCGATATCTTTGAGCTATGGCTGGGCGACGATGACTCTTCTGAACTCTCATTAGCAATTGCAGCTGCACTTCGAAAACTAGCTAGCAATGGGGTTCAAATCTTTATGATGCGTGGAAATCGCGACTTCCTAATAGGAGATGTATACGCAAATCAGTGTGGGGCAGAATTGCTGGGCGACACCTACCAACTAGAGACCAGTCTCGGCTCTATACAGCTCTTGCATGGCGATACTTTATGCACGGACGATCATGATTATCAAGAGTTTCGCACCCTAACAAGAGAAACTAACTGGCAAACAGAATTTTTAAATCAGCCCTTAGAAGCTCGGCGAGCTTTTGCCGCAAGGGCCCGCGCTAAAAGCAAGGAAGCAACAGCAGAAAAATCCGACCTCATAATGGATGTCAACAACGACGCAGTTCTTAAAATTTTTAAAGACTCAGGATCAGAACTCATTATTCATGGACACACTCATCGTCCCGCGAAACATTCAAATATACTAGGCCCAGGCACAGGAACCCGGGTCGTCTTGGGGGATTGGGATCGAAAGGGTTGGTATGCGGAGATAAAAAACAAAAACCTCACATTATCTTCTTTTCTGATCTAAATATGTGAGGCATTCACGCCTATATTGAGAATCTTGTCCGATGAGCATCAGCGAGAATTAAAAGCTCTTTATCAACCTGTTCGATTAACGTCTCTAACGGTATTTGGGAGTAGGCAGGCCGAACGACAACCCCGTGCTCGCTAAGATCAGTCAACTTGCCATGTGCTTTCTTCAGCAAATTGTGCAACCAGCAGAATGCGGAAAGTTCAGCGTTAAAAGGAACACTACGTTCTTTTAGGCTTCGTCCTAACAGAGCCTCGTCTATAATTTCAAAACGGTCGCTCAATATTTGAGTTGCCAAAAACTCTAGTCGCTTTAGAACAGCCTGCTTCATCTCGTCAGAATAACTAATCCAGTTTAGAACTTCCTTCGCATAACGCTTACAACCTCTGCAAACCGAGTCACCAAAAGTGGTGGTTGAACAGATACCAATACACGGAGTCTTGGTCATCCCTGTCGGAATGCTGGCATTTTCTCCGTCTGAACTCATAACTAATTCCCTTCATGCAAACTATGTAGTCTGGCTAAGATCAAGATCAGACTACCTAAGATCCTGGCTGTAAGCTAGATTTGAAGCCCTAAATGTAGTACGCTTCCCCCGAAAAAAAGTTCAGTCTTCAAACGGCTTCAACGCCAGAGCACTCGACTAATGCGAGGTGTGATTCTTAAAACGTTTTTTGCAATTCTTATTTTTACAAAAAAACTATGTCGTACTATCTCGCTTCTAGTGATTGGGAGACTATACAGGAATCAATAAAAAAATATTGAAGCAAGCCCGACACAACCATACGCAAAATAAAATTCAAGGCCGACTATGCCATCAAATGATTTAGCAGATTTCTTAGACTCCTACAGAAGCCATGTTTCAGAACGTGCCGCAGAAGGCATTGTTCCAAAGCCACTATCTGCTGCACAAGTAAATAAGTTAGTGTCTCTGCTCGAAGACCCTCCGAAAGGAGAAGAAAATTTTCTAATAGATTTAATCTCAAATAGAGTCCCCGCTGGTGTAGATGAAGCTGCCTATGTAAAAGCTGGGTTTCTTTCAGCCATTGCCAAAGGCGAAACCCAGTCTCCTTTAATCGACAGCACTCTGGCCATAAAACTTTTAGGCACGATGCTGGGAGGGTACAATATCTCGACTCTAGTGGAGCTCCTCGATAGCGATTCCCTCGGAGAAAAGGCGGCCACAGAACTTAGTCACACCCTCCTCATGTTCGATGCGTTCCACGACGTAGCCGAGAAAGCAAAAGCGGGAAATACACATGCCACCAGAGTCATGAATTCTTGGGCCGACGCTGAGTGGTTTACATCAAAACCCGAAATCCCTAAAAAGCTCACGGTCACAGTTTTTAAGATTCCTGGAGAAACTAATACAGACGATTTATCACCTGCTCAAGACGCTTGGTCTCGACCAGATATTCCCTTACACGCAAAAGCTATGTATAAGAATTCTCGCGAGGGTGTCACTAACGCCGCTCTTCAAATTGAGCAATTAAAAGAGCATGGATTTCCCGTAGCTATTGTTGGAGATGTTATGGGGACAGGCTCTTCACGGAAATCAGCTACAAACTCAGTTCTATGGTATATCGGTAATGATATGCCTCATATTCCAAACAAAAAAGACGGCGGTGTTTGCATTGGAGGAAAGATCGCACCCATCTTCTTCAACACAATGGAGGATGCTGGAGCATTGCCGTTCGAATGCGACGTCGACAATCTGAATACCGGCGATATCATTGATATAAATGTTTTTGAAGGCAAAGTTACTCGACATGGAAACGAAGAGTTGATTGCCGAGTTTGAATTAAAAACAGATGTACTTCTTGATGAGGTACGTGCGGGCGGCAGAATCCCATTAATCATAGGACGTGGTCTAACCCAGCGTGCCCGAGACGCACTAAACCTCAATCCTTCCAGCACCTTCCGCAGACCGACAGCCTCAGAGAAAAGCAACAAAGGTTTCACGCACGCACAAAAAATGGTGGGAAAGGCTTGCGGTGTCGAAGGAATCAGACCAGGAGATTACTGCGAACCCAGAATGACCACTGTTGGTAGCCAAGATACAACCGGACCTATGACCCGAGACGAGCTAAAGGATCTTGCATGCCTCGGATTTTCTTCTGATCTGGTAATGCAATCGTTCTGTCATACCGCGGCTTATCCGAAACCTGTTGATATAGAGACACAACACTCCCTACCCGACTTCATACAAACAAGGGGAGGTATTTCTTTGAGGCCCGGTGACGGCATTATACATTCCTGGCTAAATAGAATGCTTCTGCCGGACACTGTCGGCACCGGCGGTGATTCGCACACAAGATTTCCAATCGGAATCTCCTTCCCAGCAGGCTCTGGATTGGTTGCATTTGCCGCTGCAACTGGGGTTATGCCTCTTGACATGCCGGAATCAGTTCTGGTGAGATTCACGGGAGAAATGCAGCCCGGAATTACACTGCGAGATCTCGTCAACGCAATACCATATGCGGCTCTTCAAAGCGGGGACCTTACTTTGGAGAAGAAAGGTAAAAAGAATATTTTCTCTGGTCGAATACTCGAGATTGAAGGATTACCAAATTTAAAAGTTGAACAAGCCTTCGAGATATCAGACGCATCGGCAGAACGCTCGGCTGGTGGATGCACAATTCGGTTAGCAAAAGAGCCAATCATCGAATATTTCGAATCGAATATTACTTTATTGCGTTGGATGATATCAGAAGGCTACCAGGATGCTCGAACACTTGAACGACGAGCCCAAGGCATGGAATCATGGTTGGCAAATCCTGAATTAATGGAACCTGATGAAGACGCTGAATACTTTAAAATTATTGAAATCAATCTCAATGAGATTAGGGAACCACTACTCGCATGCCCAAATGACCCAGATGATATCAAGCCACTATCGGCCGTCCAAGGCACTAAAATAGAAGAAGTCTTCATCGGATCCTGCATGACTAATATTGGACATTTTCGTGCAGCTAGTGAAATTCTCAAGCAACTCGAGAAAGGACTTCCAACGAAACTTTGGATTGCTCCGCCAACGAAAATGGACGAACATCAGCTCACTGAGGAGGGAATCTATAATATCTTTGGGGTAGCAGGAGCAAGAACCGAAATGCCAGGATGCTCATTGTGTATGGGAAATCAAGCTCGGGTAGCACCTAATTCGACGGTAGTATCGACGTCAACTCGGAACTTCCCCAACCGTCTTGGGCAGGGTGCCGATGTTTTCTTGGCCTCTTCTGAATTAGCAGCCGTAAGTGCTGCACTGGGAAAAATTCCAACTATGGAAGAATACATGACGTACATGACAAAGCTCGACACCATGTCCGGCGACATCTATCAATACTTGAACTTCAATCAAATTCAGTCGTATGTCAATGATTCGAAGCGTAGCGATCAAATTGCGCTTACACAGGTCCAGGAACTCGTCTGAGTGTTTCAGTCTTTAACGAGCCGTGATGCCTACTGGTCGCTAATCAGACTGTGCATTTTTCAACGATTTCAGAAACATCTTTAGACAATGAGTCAGATGCTTTAATCCGCTGAAGTTGCTGCAGCATAAGTTCCCTCGCTGCAGGTTCAAACTTATTAAATCTTGTCAGTGGCGCTAACAACCGTGCAGCGATCTGCGGATTAATCGCATCTAGTTTCAACACTTGATCTGCTAAAAACTTATACCCTTCTCCTCCCGGCAAATGAAAATTGTTCGCGTTCTGCCCACAGAAAGCTCCTATCAGCGCTCGAACCTTATTTGGATTTTTGAGATTAAACGCCTCATGAGAAAGAAGTTCTTCTACGCGACTCAGCCCTCCAACTAAGCTACTGGTGGCTTGAAGCGAAAACCAGTTATTGACGACAAGTGACTCGTCTTTCCACCGCTCATAGAATTGTTGAACGATTGACTTCCTCAATTCTTCTGCCTTCTCGTCGCCACTATTAAGAACCCCCCGTAACGCTGCCGTTTGGTCCGTCATGTTACGTGAGGAATTAAACTGCGACTCGCAAAGGCCGAGCCCTCTATCGGTATGAACTAGATACGACAAGCATAAGTTCTTTAACATCCGCTTTCCGATATCTTCACCTGAAACAGACAGTTGGTCCGTTAAACTCTTTCCAGTATCGAAATATAACTTTTCCAAGTCACTTTTAAATTTCTTAGCAAGACTCTCAATAACAAAATGTCGTACTTTATAGAGAGCGCCTACATTGGCAACATCAGAACGCTCTATCAAAAAAAGCCCAGAAGGCATTGTAAGCAAATAGGCTAAGAAAGCCTTATCGCTCTCTTGATTATTTAATGCTGATTCTAAAACGCAACTAAAACTCGTGTATAAGCAGGGGGGAATGTATAACTCCTCATCACTTTCATTCAGCACAAGTAGCTCGTCAATGACGTCTAGAAACAGCAACTGCCCTGCGTTCCACTTATTAAAACCATCGCTGTCATGAGCAGCCAAAAAAGAGAGCTCCTCCCGCGTATACTGAAAACTCAAAGTCACAGGCGCACTAAATTCACGAAGGAGCGATGGTATGGGTGGCTCCGCAACATCAACAAACACAAATTGTTGATTTTCATCTGTCACATCGAGGATGCAGTTTGTTTCAAGCAGCTTTTCATTTCCACTTTGCAATAACGGCATATCATTACCAAGTTTATCAAGCAAACCAATTTTTAGAGGTATGTGGAATGGTAACTTACTATCCTGACCCGGTGTTGGTAAGCAGCTTTGCCCAACATCAAGCGTATAAGTTCTTTCAATCTCATCGTAGTGTCCTTTAACTTTAAGCCTAGGCGTACCGGCTTGGCTGTACCATCTCCTGAACAATGAGAGATTTTTTCCACTCGCATCCTCCATTGCACAGACAAAATCCTCCGTCGTCACAGCTTGTCCATCATGCCGCTCGAAATACAAATCACTACCCTTTCGAAAGCTTGCATCGCCCAAAAGCAAGTTAATCATCCGAACGACCTCTGCACCCTTCTCATATATCGTGACGGTATAAAAATTTGAGATTTCAATATATGAGTCGGGCCTTACAGAGTGAGCCATCGGCCCAGAGTCCTCGGCAAACTGTACTGTTTGCAAAAGACTTACATCCTCAATTCTTTTGACAACAGGAGAACCCATATCCGCAGAAAACTCAGCGTCTCGATAAACAGTGAACCCTTCCTTTAAACTCAATTGAAACCAGTCACGACAGGTAACGCGATTACCAGACCAATTGTGAAAGTATTCATGTGCCACCACTGCTTCCACTCGCTGAAAAGCCATGTCAGTTGTTGTGAGTGGATTAGCGAGGACGCATGAGGTGTTAAATATATTAAGACCTTTGTTCTCCATTGCTCCCATATTAAAATCATCTACCGCGACTATCATAAAAATATCAAGATCATATTCTCTTCCGTAAACCTTTTCGTCCCATTTCATCGCTCTTTTGAGAGAATCCATAGCATGATCGATTTTGTCTAAATCTTTACCCTCAACAAATATTTTCAGAGTAATTTCTCGACCTGATATAGTAGAAAAAGCATCTTCCTTGCAACTCAGCTTTCCTGCCACCAATGCAAAAAGATAACTAGGCTTTTTAAATGGATCCTCCCAGGTAGCCGA
>MDTG01311694.1_pt1 | contig 20618 bp, 20 predicted proteins | sample 811421 | NCBI WGS metagenome assembly MDTG01 (sample SAMN05326645, study PRJNA326480) | marine metagenome | isolation source: seawater | place: Pacific Ocean: South East | collected 2011
AATGATAAAAAAAGAAGTTGAAGATCAGCTATATACTCAATTGTTAAATGTGCTATTAAAAAAATATGAAAAAATCTTCGTAAGACAACATCCATTCCAGCAAGTAGACATTAATACTAAATCAGAAAAGATTATCGAAACTCATGGAAGCACTCTTGAAGAAGATCTTGATAAAGCCTCAACAGTAGTCTCTTTTATGTCAACAGTTCTTGTTGATTATGAAGAAATGGACAAAGAATTTATTTCAGTATATTCAGATAGCTTAGAATTTTATAAAAGCTCATATGTTGCATTTAAAAAGATTTATTTTATTGATGATGATAAAGATAAAAAATTTGATTTTATATTAAATTCTTCTAGAAAAAGAGACTTTTTTTATCAGAAAGGTGTATCTGAGATAGATGATTTATTCAAAATTATTACAATATAGATTTAAATGATAAGTGATAACAGTATTCGTAATATACTTTCATTATTCCTCTTTGTAGCAGTTTTTGTATCTTTGGGTTTTAATGATAAGGTTAGCGAGGGCGGAACTCCTATTCATCTATCTCAGCTTATATTTTCAGCATTATATTTAATCTACCTTATCTCATTTGGCTTAATCGCTGTGTTTACTTCAAAAAAAATTCAATTTAATTATTTGATAATGATTTGTGCTTTTTTTATGAGCATTTATGCAAGTTTTGGTGTGATAATCTCAGGCGTTCCAATCAATGAGCTTATTAAATTTATTTTCTTGATCTTATCTGTATGGATTTTTGTAATTTTATTTTCTTCATATGAAATAAATATAGAACATTTATTTAACGTAATTCTTTTAGGTTTTTTAGTGGCTTCTATAACCTTTATCTTGGAATATGATATTTTTAATATCGCTTTAGACAACAGACTAGATGCTTCCAGACTAGGAGGATATAACACATTTGCATTCTTATTATCTCAAGCAATGATAATATCAATACACATATTTATCACATCAAGAAGTATATCTTTGAAGCTGGTTGTAATAGTAATATTTATGGTATTTTTGCTGACTACATTCCTAACTCTCTCAAGAGGAGGGCTTTTTTCTTTTTTGATAGGTGCGACATATTATTTAACAAGAATGAAAAGAAAGAGATATCTTCTTTTAGCGCCAATATCTGCCCTTGTTGTTTTATCTTATTATGATTTAAGTTTGATTCTTGAGATTGAAGAAATAAGTCAAAGATATCTAGGCGACTCTGGAATATCAGACTATAGTTCTGGAAGAATACCCTTATGGATATATTTAATCTCTGACCTCTTATCAAACTTTTTACAACTATTATTTGGAAATGGAATTGGAACGATTTTCTTTGATTCATCAACCTCTTGGACGACAACAAGATCTGCGCACAATCAGTACTTAGAGTATTTATATTATTTTGGCCTTATTATTTTTATACCTTTCTCTATAGCAATTTTAAGATTTATTTACAAAATAAAAAAAATTCCTAAAACGTCAACAAATATTCTTCTAACTTCTCTATTTATACAAATTTTGTTTGGACTCCTAATAGATTCTCATCTGCAGACAGCACAAGTTGGTTGGTATTTTGGGATGATGATAGCTCTTATCTTAGTAACTACAAAAAAATATACATCATGACAATTAGTAAGGTGGAAAAATTGTATCCCTCCAACGAGAAGTGTCTACAAATTTACATGCATACACATATTTGCTGATAGCAGATCGACTTGCATTAATCATAGAAAGTATGTGCCTGATATGTTCTGGTAGATGATTACTATACTTTACTTCAAGAATTTGAAGTCCCGGATCAAATATAGTTAATGTATTTTTTTTTGTATTAATGATATTAATATCTGAGTTATGTGTTCTGAGATTTTTATCTATAGTTATTCTTATATTGTTATAGGGCAGCGTATATGCCTCTCTATCATATGAGAGAAGAATTGCAGGCGAAAATTTCTTATTAGTAAATTTGAAATATATTTCTTTTAGAAAAGGGTCTTTACTATTAAGCATAAAACTGTAGTTACATTTTATTAGCTGAGTAACTTCACTTTCGTTTACAATTACTGCCTTTTTATATATTGCAGTATCAATCTTTTGTTTACACTCAAGCTTATAGAGTGAATTATCATCATTATATTTTCTTATCCTAAATTTTTCCCTTGAATTAATTCCATCAAGTTTTTCATTTAAACATTCTTGTGTGATTGAATCAAAATATAATGTTGAAATTTTATATGAAGAAGTTTCTTGATTTGAGTTGCTGTCAAGTTTCATATATTTCTTAAGGTGATAACGAAGAAAATCAATATCTTTGTTGTAAATGAAATATTTAAACTCTTGACGCTTTAGCATTTATAAAAGTTCAAATCGCTCAACAATTAATGCATCTTTTTCTATTAATACATCACCATCGATTATATTAATATTAAGACTTCCTATATTCTCAATTAATGCCAAAGGATCTGAATAAAAAGGCTTTTTTATGAACGTATTTATATCAACATTGTTTTGGCTAAAGAAATTTGTTTTTAAAAACATTCCAACAGAACCATCTTTAACAGAAACGCCAATGTTATTTCCAATCAACTTGTTATTGATCATAAGCACATTTGAATTTTCTCCAATACTTATACCTTTATCTATAAAGTTGTAAAAGCTATTATCTTCTAAAATTATTTTTGATCCACTTATATCTACACCGTCTCCATTTTCAATTGCTCCCTTTTTTTGTGAGAAATGATTATTGCTTAAAGTTCCTGAACAAAAATCTAGATCAATTTGATCAAATGAGTTATTAATAAAAGATGAAGAAATTATTTTTACATCTGAATTTCTGATATTTATTCCATCATCAGATTTGCTATTTTCAACGTAAACCTCCTTGGCATTAACAAAAGCATTATGTATAGACAGCTGACCCAGGAATGAAATGCCAGCAATGTTTGCAGAACTACCGTTCCTAATCTTGAAATTTTCTATTTGAACATCAACTTTTTTTGTTTTACCAAGAATTGCTATAACTCCAAAGAAATCCTCCTCATTATGACTTGAAAAAATGATTGGTTGATTTGTTGAGCCTAAAGCATGAAAGTCACCTCTGATCAGGAATGATATAGCATCATCTAAGAAAAAATTTGTACCTTTATCAATATAAATGTTGTACCCAACTGGAAAAACAATATTCTCTTTTATAAAGTAAGTACCACTTTCTATTTTGAAGTTATTATTCTCAATCTTATATTTAATCTTATTTGAATTTAAACTTGTTATTGTTTTTTTAATATCATCCATGGATGCAAATTCTGAGATTTCATTAAAATAAATATTTTTTTTATCTAATTTTTTTCCATCATAAATTTTGTTTATCTCAAATCTTTTTATAACGCCTTCAATATTTGTATCAAGAATAGTTTCACGAATAATATGTTTAAAGTTTTCATCTAGCTTATTTTTTGTAATAACTTTATTTATTTTTTGTATCCTTTCCTGATTGGTGACCTCATCTGTGTAAAAGATATTTTTAATTAGTAAATCAAAATATGTGTTGTTGATAATACTTAGCTGATTAGTATGTTTATCCAGGTTTGTTATATAGACCTTTTCATAATTTAAATAATTACTGGCAACCATAAAATTATTTTCTAGGTTATTAAAGAATGTATTTTTTTCAAATTTTATTCGATGTTTTGGTATATTTCCGTATCCAAGAAGTAAATTATAATTTTCATCATAAAGTTTATTAACACTATCAATTATTGATTCCTTTTCATTAAGAATCATTCTTAATGCAGAATTAATGCTTTCTAACATCTCCGGATCTTTTACTAAAATATCAAAAATTTTATGAGTATCAGCGCCTGAATAAAGTTTTGGAGTATTTAACCATGAAGAAAAGAATTGGTTAATAATGTTGTCCTTTTTAAATAGCGTATCCTCAACTCTAAAAAGAATGCGAAATTTCCCATTTGTGTGATCATAAATATATTTTAGATTATCTCCTGTGATGAAATGACTATTATTAATGATCGCAGACCATGCTATGAATTTAGAAAAATATTCAATATCAATTAAGCTTTTTATAGTATTAGCATCTTCATTCCTTATTGCAAATAAGAGAACTTTTAAGGCACCTAATGCAATTTCTGAGTTATTAGAAGAAGTTTTAAATTCTTTATTATTAATCCATAGATCAGTATCATCAATATGTTGCAAATTCTCTTTATAATCCCAATCATCATAAGATTTGATTATTGTGTAGTTAGTCATTTGCATAGTCTTTTCAAACCATTCTTTCGAATGATGTTCTTCAAACTGATGTAAACCTATTTCTCTACCATTTATTCTTACTAAAAAATATTCTCTTTTTGGAGAAATTAAGCCCAATGATGCTGCCAAGTTATTTATAATTATTGTAGTGATATCAGGATCATCAAAGGGGCTAATAAGTTTAAAGTCCCTCGTATTTTGAAAATAAGGACCTTTATTCTTATGTCTTATTCTTAGAGAAGCACCACCTTTTTCAAGAGGTGTTGCTGAAGTTCCGTGAATTTTAAACTCAATTTCTTGTAAAGTATCATCAACTAAAATCTGCGCATTTCTCCATGGGTTTTTACTATCAAGTATGTAGCCATCCTCAAAAAAAATTTCTTTATTTGATTCAATGCTTGAGACATCAGATGAAGAAAGTTTTAGATCAATGTATTTTTTTTTTATAAAGATTTTTTTTATTGGTCTTGTAATATCAATCTCATATATGAAAGAATCAATTTTATCTATTAAAAATTTATTACCTTTGAAGAATCTATCATTTACTTCATTTAAAAAAATATAATTGTCTTTTGAAGTATAAAGAAATATTGGAAGTATAAACGAAGTAAATAATATTAGTATTAATACATTTTTTATCTTCATTAAATTTATTTATCTAGTAAATTATTGCTATAAGAGATCATTGAAGCATCTACAACACCATTGAGTTCAAGTAGTTTATTTGGAATCTGAGAATTTTTTTCTGATGTTAAAACCTCAATGATTAATTCTATTTCATTATCTTTAATTGTTTTGCTCTTCGTAACATATCTTTTTGAGAGTTCGGAAATAGCATTAAAAATCTCATCCTCTAAATTACCTGAGTATTTACATATAAGCATGTATGAGTGTTCCTTTTGACGACTATCTTTTAACAAGAAGATTACCAAAGCAATAAAAACCGAAGATATGAATGCTACTTTAAAATTAGCAATACCATTTGCAATACCAGCTGAAACAGCCCAAAACATGAATACTATGTCAAGCGGATCTTTGATTGCGGATCTGAATCTAATGATTGATAACGCTCCAACCATGCCTAGCGATAATATGAGATTGCCACTAATAATCATAATTATTGATGTTGTAATCAAACATGTCATTATTATCGCAATGCTAAAGCTTTTTTGATAAATTACTCCTTGATAAGACTTCTTATAAGTCCAAACAATAATAAAAGAACACAAAAGGCTGCATAGCAGGGCTAAAATAATGTCGCTCGATGTTACTATAGTTCCAGAACTAACGTTTGATATGCTTTGATTAACGATATCTTGAAATGATAATTTCTGTGTTGTCTCATTCATTAAATATATTTTACTCTAATTTTAGAATATTGACTTGATTGGATCAGAGCTTTATCTTATCAAGATTCTCAGTAAAAGGCCCTTGTTTAATTTCGATAAATTCACAATCTTCGCTGATACTGAAACCATGAATACCTGCTTTTAAGAGAATTGTGTCTCCAGCACATAGCTCATGCCTTTGATTTTCCACATCTTTTTCACTATAAAATATTACAGTCAATATACCTTTTTTAACAAGTAAAACTTCAGCAGTGTAAAAAAGCTCTCTTTTATTCTCTAAATGCATATGAGGTTGAATCTTTTCACCTTTTTTCATATTAAAGGCTCCTATTTGCAGCTGATCACTTGGCTTTGTGAAAAAATTTACTCTTTCGTTAGTTTTAATATTTCTTATTATTGTTGCCACTTCAATATTGTCTACAAATACATCTTCAATCATATTCTTGCTCTAAAAAAGTCTTGATTTTATTACATACTTCTGAAATTTCACTGTCTTTAATTCCAATATATGTAGGTAAATAAATTCCTGATCTTGAAATTAACTTACTATTTTTGAGGTCTCCTATTTTTTTATGATCCATTGATTTAAGAAAAGGCTGTATATCCATTGTTGCAAAGAACCGCCTAACTTGAATTCCATTATTATTTAAAAAAGATTCAAGCTTATTTCTTTTTGAGACCAACTTCTTAGGCAGTTGAAACGTAGTGACCCAGTTTACTGTTTTACATCCCTCTTTTTCTTTCTGAAAACAGGACTCATAATCTATAAGGTTTTCTCTATATTTGCTAAGAATTTTATTTCTTTCATTAAGTATAAAATCTATTTCTTCTAAGTGAGAAAGAGCAATCCCACATTGAATATCTGACATTCTGTAATTATGACCAGGCTCTTTGTGAATAAATGTTTTAATTGGCCCAGAGTTAAAAGTTTGATTTTTATAATATTCAATTTTTTTATAAATGCTTTTATTTGATGTTGTAATAATGCCGCCTTCACCTGATGCAATGATCTTGTTAGCATAAAAACTAAAACATCCTATATCACCAATCGAACCAACTTTTTTATCGCCTTCTTGCGCCCCATGAGCTTCAGCACAATCTTCAATTACTATAATACCTTTGGATTTACAGTATTTTGAAATTTCAATTAATCTTGTAGGTACTCCATATAAATGAGAAACAATCAAAGCTTTAGTTTTTTTAGAGACAGCTTTCTTTACATTACTTAAACTAATATCCCAGTCATCAATAATATCAATTAAAACCGGTTTTGCATTTATGTAACTGCAGGCAAATAGGGCATACGGACCATTAAAATTAGCCATAATAACCTCATCATCTTTTTTAACACCAGCCGCTAAAAGTGCGAGATGAAGTGCAACGGTTCCATTTGAGCAAGTAGATGCATATCTCGTTTCAACAAAGTATGAAAATTTTTCACTTAAAATTTTGTCATACTTCCCAAATGCTGATATCCAATTTCTATCTAAACAATCATTAACATATTTTTTTTGATTTTTAGAAACATAAGGAATTGAAACAGGAATCATGACCTATCCTTTTCTAGAATAAAACAAACACCCCATGTGTTTTTACTAGCTTTTTTGCCAGTAAGAAACTCTTCAGAAGAGATGACCTTAAAACCATTTTTTTTAGAAATTGTTTTTATATCTTTATCATCAAAATGTCTCATAAGATGTTTTTCATTCAATTTTTTCCATATTATATTTGGTTTGTTCCTTATAAAACTTGTGAAATTAACTTCAACTTGATTTTTGGATTTAATAATTTTTGGTTCTCCAAATCTAATAATTTCACAATTATGATCTTCCATTTTTTTTATAGTATTAGTTGGACCAATAGATTGAACACATGGAGAATACCAACAGTCAAATATTAGTTTTCCACCAATATTTAGGTGTTTATTTGCATTTTTAAAGAATGAATTAATATCTTTGTTTGTTGGTAGATAGCTAACAACATGAAATAGAGCAAGCACACAATCAAATTTTTTTCTAGCATCATAGTAACGCATATCACCAACCACACTTTCAAAATTTTCATTTTTGACTGCAGATGCAATCATTTTCTTGCTAAGATCAACTCCCAAAATTCTATGTCCAAATTTTGTTGTGAGTACTTGAGCATGACCACCAGTGCCTGAGCCAAATTCAAGAATGTTACAATTTATTAAATTAGATTTCTTTAAAAGTCGATTAATATAGTTTGATTCCTTGATATAATCTTTGTCTTTATACAATAAATCGTAATAATTACTGTAGTCATCAAAAACCATAGAATCTTTTTTATTCATTGAGCTATTTCATTACTGTAAAAAGCAGGGTAGCTTTTTAATTTTTCCTGCCAACTGAAACTTCTGATATTGCTTTCAAGGTAATTAGACATTTCATTAATTTTGTCCTTATTTACAAGCATTTTATACATATCTTCCGCTAGTTGATTATAGTCCAATGACTTAGCAAAGTAACCGGTTATTCCCTCTAAAATATATGATCTATCAAGTCCATTATCTGTTCCTACTGCAATGACTGGTATTCCTCCGGCCATTAATTCATATACTACTAAATTTCCTTTACCAACTCCATCCTGTGCAATTACACCAATTCTACTTTCTTGGATTAATTTATTTTTATCTTCTTCTTTTTCAACAAATCCAAACATTTTTACATTTGCATCAAGATTTAAATCTTTAATCAATTCTTCAATTTTTGACTTTTCAGGACCATCACCAACTATACAGATAGAAATATTTTGTTCATATTTTAATTTTATTTGATTGATAGATTTAATAATAATGTCAACATTTTTTTGAGACACAAGCCTCCCGACACAAATAAAGTCATATTTCTTCTCTATTGGTAGTTTATGATATTTGTTTATATCCACTCCATTCTCGATGATTTTGACCTTTGCGTTTCTATTAATTTCTGTTATGAGTTTTTTTTCAGACTCGCACTCAACAACAAAGACAACATATGAAGAAGAATAAATTATAAGTCTTTCAATAAGAGCACCAATTCTTCCAAGAATACCTTTTTTTATCCATTGATTTTGAAGCGTTTCCCACCATTCAACATAAATATTCTTTCTAAAGATTAAACCGATTATGACAATGGGCAGAATATGTAGCAGTGGCCACTGTCCTATGATGTATGTATCAGACCGAATAAACTTTGGAATAGATAGCAAGCAGTTTAAAAAATATAGAATTGGCTCATATCCATTCCTTTGACCATTTTTTTTGTAAAAGTTCGGTTTTGAAATCACACCCTCATACTTAATACCATCTTTTTCAAATGATGGTCCGGTTTCCCAAAACTTAAAAGATATCCAATTTACAATGTTTTTTTCTGTTCTTTTGGCAACTTTAGAAATTTCATAGAGTCTCTTCTGACCACCACCCTCCATAGTCGCATAATCAGCATCGTAAAAAATTGTAATTTTTTCAACCATTTAATATTAATAAAATAGAATGCATTTTACATCTAATTAGCGCTGTTACAGCAAAATGAATGAATTTTTTATAGTAAAATATTAAAGATGATCAAATTTATCAACCTTTCAAAATCAAAGCCGCATCAACTTTTTAAAAAGTTCTATGAAAATGCTTTAGAAAAAAAACAAGAATCAATAGAGGTCATGGCAGTTAGTTCATATAATTCAGCATTAAATTCAGTTGATTCAAGATTTGTAAACGCAAAATATTTAAACGATGAAGATTTAATCTTTTTTTCTAATTATGATGGACCAAAATCTAAACAATTTTCGTCTAATAATAAAGTATCTGTGCTTTTTTACTGGAATAAAATAGATACTCAGATAAGAATCAGTGGAAAAATAAAAAAGACAGATCCCAGCTTTTCTAATGAACATTTTAAAAAAAGAGATAAAAAAAAGAATGCTCTTGCTATTTCTTCTAATCAGTCAAGAGAAATTAGCTCATACGCGGCTATAAAAAAACAATATGAAAAAGTTTTAAATTCAAAAAAAATTGATTTATGCAAGAGGCCAGATTACTGGGGAGGTTATTCAATAACACCATATAAATTTGAATTTTGGCAAGGAAATTCCGCAAGACTAAACATCCGTAATGTTTACTTTATAAAAGATAATGAATGGCAAAATTTCATACTTGAACCATAAATTTATTAATTGATATAAAAATATATTTGCCAATTTGAATATTTACTTTAAAATCAACAACAAATATGCACTTATTCAATATATTTACCATTCATATCATATTTTCTGTATGAACTTTACTTTTAAAACATTCATTTAAGGGATACTAAAATAGCCATTCTGAAAAAAAATTCTGTTCCAATAAATGAAAAGATAAATGCTGATAAAGTTTTGCTTATTCTTGCTAATGGAGAAAAAAAAGGCATTTTAGCAATTGAAGAAGCTCTGGCAATAGCAAAAAAAGCAGATCTTGATCTTGTTCAAGTATCACCATCTAGCGCCAAGACAATAGTATGCAAGCTAATTGATTACGGCAAACATATTTATGAAAAAAAGAAAAACATTTCCTCATCTAAAACAAAAATTAAAAGAAACTCTACAAAAGAAATTAAGTTTAGGCCTACAACAGATATAGGTGACTACAAAATAAAATTAAAAAAAATAAAAAGCTTCATTGAAAATGGAGACAAAACAAAAATAAGTGTTAGATTCAGGGGTAGGGAAATTCTTAATAGCAACTTAGGTTTAGAATTATTGGAAAGATTAAAAAATGATCTTATTGATGTTGCTCAAATTGATCATGATCCTTCATTAGAAGGAAGACAATTATTGATGGTTTTATCACCAATTTCCAAAAAAAATTGACTTAATTATGAATTGTGCGGTAATTTTTGGTGGTAGCGGCTTTATTGGATGTTTCTTTGCATCTGAACTTAGCAAGCTAAATGCGTTTGATAAAATATATTTATATGATCATGAAGATTTAAGCACTAAATTTACAGATTTTAGGGCTAATTTAGTTAAAGATGATGATAGTGTTGAATTTATTTATGGAGATGTCAGAAAAAATATTGAACTTGATATTGGAAATTATAATGTTGATTTAATTGCAAACTTTGCAGCTATTCATAGAGAGCCTGGTCATGAAGATTACGAATACTTTGAAACAAATTTATTAGGTGCAAAAAACATTTGTAATTGGTCAGAAAAAGTAAAATGTAAGCAAATTATTTTTACAAGTTCAATATCACCCTATGGAGTAAGTGAAGAAAAAAGAGATGAATCTTCTCTCCCATGTCCAACTTCTCCATATGGAAGTTCAAAATTAACTGCAGAAAAAATTCACGAAACATGGTTTTATAATGATCAACTTAACAAGAGATTAATTATTGTTAGGCCAGGTGTTGTGTTTGGTCCCGGTGAGGGCGGCAATGTTTCAAGACTTATTAAAGCTCTGAACAAAAGATATTTTTTCTATATGGGTAATAAAAATACTAGAAAGGCAGGTATTTACATTAAAGAATTAATAAACGCTATGATGTGGTCATTGAATAACATAAATAACTTCAAAAGCAACTATATTTTATTCAATGCGACTATGAACCCTGGACCTTCCATTGAGGAATATGTAAAAAGCATTTGTAAAGTTTCTAACATAAAAAGATTTGTACCGAGTGTGCCTTTTATTTTTTTATTTGTTGCTTCCTATATTATGGATCTTTTTTTAAGAATTTTTAGAGTCAATCATCCCTTCAGTCCAGTAAGAATTCAAAAACTAGTAAGGTCAAATGACATAACTCCTCAATTTTTGATAGATAACAATTATAAATTTATATATAGTCTTAATGATGCTTTAGAGGATTGGAAAAAGGATTATCCTGAGGAGTGGCTATAAAATGACATTTAATGCATTGGAACCAAAAGAATCATTCCCGTACAAGCCTCCAACTGAATTCATATTAAAAAAATATAGTCATATTTTTGAAATAGAGCATCCATTACCTAATCGTTTTTTTAAAACCTTGTTTGATAAATTAGTTTCATTATTAATTTTAATACCAACAGTTCCCATTCTATTAATTCTAAAAATAGCATATGTTCTTGAAGGTTTTATTATTCCAGAAAACAGAGGTCCTATGTTGTTCTATTATTATGCTGTGAGTGGTGGAAAAAAAATAAAAAAACATAAGATAAGGCTTATTAAAGAAAAATTTATTGATGAAGAAGGAGCTAAGAAGCATGACTGGATTGCATATTCTGCTGAGTGGACTCCTGATAGCAGAACAGTAGTTGGCAGTTTTGTGAAAAAATTTTATCTTGACGAGCTACCTCAGTTCTATAGTGTACTTATTGGAGATATGAGTATTGTTGGGCCAAGACCTCTTTCTGTTCTGCATTATAATAGAGATTTGGAGCAAGGAAATGTAACTAGACGCCTTTTAAAAGGAGGTCTATTAGGACTTGGACATATTAACAAAGGAACAGAGGAAATGGGCAATCCAGAATATGAGTATGAATATATCAATGAATATTTAAACAGATCATCATTTAAATTATTATTATTAGATTTGTGGATTATTTGGAAGGGCTCGATATTAATACTCAAAGGTGGTGGACATTAGCTCTTCATATTTTTTCTATAAAACCTTTATTCTTTTTAAAGATAGGACTAAAATAGCACTCCTTAATTATAAATAAATTAGTGACAGGGTTGAAATGGGATACAAACTAAAGACACATTCTGGTGCGTCTAAACGCTTTAAAAAGACTGGTAGTTCTGTTAAAAGGAAAAGCGCAAACAGGAATCATATTCTTACTAAGCAATCAACTAAAAGAAAAAGACATAACAGAGGCTTGATAAAAATTAGTGGAACAACATTAAAAGTTGTTTCAAAGTTAATATCAAAATAATATGCCAAGAGTTACAAAATCACTAGCAGCAAAAAAAAGCCATAAAAAGGTACTTAATGCTACGAAAGGTCATTATGGCGGTAGAAGTAGATTATTCAAAACTGCAAAACAATCTAACATCAAATCTCTTCAATATGCTTTTAGAGATAGAAAAAATAGAAAAAGAAATTTCCGGTCACTATGGATAGCAAGAATAAATGCTGCGACAAAAGAGTTAAACACTTCTTATTCTGTTTTTATAAACTCTCTTAAAGATAAAAATATTAATCTAAACAGAAAAATTTTATCTGAACTTGCAATAAATGATAAAATAACTTTTGAGAAAATCGTAAAGCTTACTGAAAAGTAATCAAAAAATGTCATTAAGAAAAGACATTAATGTACCTGAAGTTAATACTGAATTCGGGTCAATACATCCTATTAATCAAGTTATAGAGTATATTTTGTCAAATCTAGTTGAGCTGGGTTTTGACATATCTAACGGCCCTGAAGTCGAGTCAGACAAATATAACTTTGATTTGCTGAATATTAAAGAAACACATCCAGCTAGACAAATGCATGATACTTTTTATTTAGAAAATCAAAATTTTTTGTTAAGAACCCACACCTCACCGGTTCAGATTAGATGCATGCTTGAAAATAAACCACCTTTTGCATTTGTTTCAGGCGGCAAAGTCTATAGAAAAGATGATGATTCAACCCATCTTCCTATGTTCCATCAAATTGAAGGAATATATATAGATAAAGATGTAAATTTTGGACACATGAAGAATTTGATTTATAAAATTATTAATTTTTTATATCCTGAAGATACCGAAATTAGATTTCGACCCTCATACTTCCCATTTACAGAACCTTCAGCAGAAGTGGACATAAAATCTGAAGATGGAGACTGGTTGGAAATATTGGGTTGCGGACTAATAAATCCTATAGTATTAGAAAATTGTAATATTGATTCAACAAAATACTCAGGATTGGCGTTTGGACTTGGTGTAGAACGAATAGCAATGCTTAAATTAGGCATCAAAGATATTAGAAATTTTTATAAATCAAATCTTGATTTCCTAAAGCAATTTTAAATGAAAATTTCTTATAGCCATCTGAAAAGATTTATTAAAAGTGAATCTAATATCGATGAAGTTTCGGAATATCTTTTTCAGCTTGGTCATGAACATGAAATCATTGATAACGATGTTTTTGATATTGAATTCACTCCAAATAGAGGCGATTGTTTATCCTTAAGAGGTTTAACAAGAGATTTAAAACCTTTTTATGAGATCCAACTTAATAAAGAAATATTTGATAAAGAAATTAATGATTTAAATATTAATTTCATTAATAAGTCACAAACTGATTGTTCAAAAATAACATTTCTTGCTATAGAGGTTGAAGATGTTGTGAATTCATATAAAGATTATATCGAGGACTACTTTAATAGATTTAGCATTAACAAAAATAATTTTTTCACTGATGTATCAAACTATCTAGCATATGAGACCGGACAACCTACCCATTGTTATGACTTTAGTGCAATAAAAAATGAAACCATAGTTTTTACCAAGGAAAATTTAAAAACTGAAATGATTACTTTATTGGGTAATAAAATAAATATTTCTGGAGAAAATTGTTTATTCAAGTTGGATAAAAAAGTTATAAACCTTGCTGGAGTTATTGGAGATAAAACAACAGCATGTAAAAAAGATACTAAAAAAATTCTTCTTGAGTGTGCTTCATTTAAACCAGAATCAATTATAGGAAGATCTATTAAGTATGATTTAAATTCAGAAGCTGCATATAAATTTGAAAGAGGCGTTGATCCAAATAATCAAGAATATTCAATAAGAAGATTTATAAAAATCATAGAGGATCACGCTAAAATAAAATCTTTAGAAATTAAAACTTTTAGTTACGATGAAGCACCTGCAAGAAAAATCTCATGTAATTTTAAAAAACTTAATACCAAGCTTAATTTAAATCTTACTGATAAAGAATTTAAATCAATTTTTGAAAGTTTAGGGTTTGAAATTGATGATGAGATCATAGTTCCAAGTCACAGGTTTGATATATTTAATGAAAATGATTTGGCAGAAGAAGTCGCAAGAATAATTGGTTATAACAATATAAAATCTGAACCATTAAATATTCGAAATAATAATAATAATAATGTCAAAAATAAGAACATAGACCATATAAGATCTGTTCTAGTAAAAAATGGTTTTAATGAGGTAATTAACTACCCATTTACAGATTTAGAAGATAACTCTATCGTAGTAGACAATCCTCTAGACTCGAATAAAAATGCTTTAAGAAAAAGTCTTAAAAATTCACTGATTGAGAACCTTCTTTATAATGAAAAAAGACAAAAAGATTCGATCAAGATATTTGAATTTTCTGATATATATACCAAAAGTAATAATGAGTTAGAAATAAATAAAACTTTAGGAATAATAATTAGTGGTAGAGTTGGCCATAATTACATTGATTTTTCTCAGAAATTAGATCTTAGCTTCATGGAGAACATAATAAAAAAATTTGGCTTCAAATGTGACTATAGTATTGAAGAAATTCAAAGAGACCAGCTTGATACTAAGATAAAAAATGCAATATTTTATGCTGAAATCAAAATTAATAAGAATCTACCTAATTTAAATTATGATAATAATTTTGAATATAAAAATATAATGAAAGTTGGAACAAAATATATTCAAACATCTGATTACCCAAGCTCTAAGAGAGATCTATCTGTGTTGATAAAGGATGAAAATCAAATAAAGGAAATTGAAAAAAGTGTCTTAAATTTCAGGTCTGATTATCTGCAAGATTCATTTGTTTTCGACTTCTTTTATAATGAAAAAAACAGTGAATATAAAATTGGATTTAGATTTATTTTTCAATCTAATTCTAAAACATTAGAAGATAAAGACGTTGATACTGAAATTAACAAAATAGTTAATATAATCTATTCAAATAATAATGTTGAAATACCCGGAATGAAAGATGACAATTACTAAGCGCCAAATATCAAAAAAAATAAGTAAAGATACAGGCATAAAAATAAAAGAATCTAATTATTTATTAGATAGCTTTTTGAAAAAAATTATTAATATTGGCTTTAAAGACTCAAAGATTGTAAAAATAAGTAATTTTGGTTCTTTTAAAAATAAAAAATCTCCCAAACGCATTGGAAGAAACCCAAAAACAAAAGAATTGTATATAATACATCCAAGAGAAAAGCTTATGTTTCATCCTTCTTTAAGGATTAGGGAAGATATAAATTAATCATGAAAAAAATACATTTATATTTGGTATCGTTTTTAATAGTTACAGCAACTATGGCTCAAGAAGCTGAATTAGAGAAAGCTTATTTGGATAGTTTACCTGATGCTGTTAAAGAAGATGTTCTGAAGGAAATTAAAGATCAAAAAGAAATTCAAGATCAGGATGTTTTTAGACGACCATCAACAAAATTAATGAAATATGAAACTGTCAGAAAATGGGAAAAATTCCTTAAAGAAACTTCGATAGAACCATCTGAGAGATTTGGATCTCAAATATTTCAATCTATGCAAACATCATTTATGCCCATCAATGAGCCAAACTTTGACGGCTCATATGTGCTTGATTATGGAGATATTCTAGAGATTCAACTTATTGGACAAAAAACAAAGATTTATGAACTTGAAATTGCAAGAGACGGCTCGATAAGTCTACCTGAAATGAAAAAAATTGTTATTGGAGGTTTGTCGCTATCGCAAGCAAATAATGTACTTCAAGCTAAATTAAATGATTCTTTTCTTGGAACCGAAGGTTTTATTACTTTAAAAGAAGTAAGAGATATACAAATATTAATTACTGGAGAGGCCCTATTTCCTGGAATATACACCTTAAGTGGAAATACAAATATTCTTCATGCTTTAAATGTTGCAGGAGGCATTAAAGAAAATGCAAGTTACAGGAAGATAGATGTAAGGCGAGATGGAAAACTTCTTAAAACGATAGATTTATATGACATGCTCATATTTGGAGATATTCCATTTTTACAAAGTCTAAAATCTGGAGATACGATTCTCGTAAATAATGCTAAAAAGATAGTAAGAGTATCAGGAGGAGTAAATAGATCTGCTAAATATGAATTAAATGACGGCGAAACTATTGAAGATTTAATAAACTTTGCTAATGGTTTCTCATATAATTCATCTGAAGAAGATATTATCTATGAAAGGATATCCTATGAGTCAATTACTAGTAATAATATTAAAATAGACTCAATCTCCACAATCATACCTGATGCTGGCTCTTCTGTTTATGTACCATTTAAATTATTTATGGAAGTTGAAATTTCTGGAGAGGTCAATAGGCCAGGTAAATACACAATAACTGATAATGATTCTATATCAAGTGTCGTTAAAAGAGCCGGTGGATATAAGAAGAGTGCATATCCGTTTGCTGGTCTTTTAAGTAGAAAAAGTGTCATAGATATGGAAAAAAAATTACACGAACGTGTATATAAAGATTTAGTAAAAGCTTTAGCAACTGATATAAGATCTCAAGCCATTCAACAAGGTGGTGGATCTGCTGAGGCAATTCCTGCACTATTAATGGAAATTAAGGAGCATGAACCAGCTGGCAGAGTCCAAGCAGAATTTGATTTATTGAAAATAGATGAAAATCCATTCCTTGACACACAATTAGAGGATAAAGACAAGATACATATTCCAAAAATGCAAAAAGTTGTTCATGTATTTGGTGAAGTAAGAAATCCAGGATCAATTAGCTATAACTCTGAAAAATCAGTTAATGAATATATATCTAATGCTGGCAATTATTCATTCTATGCAGACAAAAAATATGCAATCGTCATTTCACCTAATGGAACGGCAACACCTATTAATGCAGGCTTTTTCAATCAAAATGATACTGTAATATACCCAGGATCACTCATATATGTTCCTCGAAAGATTGGTCAGTACGATGGTATTAGCCTTGTTTCGGTTGTTTCACCAATATTTAGCTCATTTGCTCTCTCTCTTGCATCTATAAATGCTTTAAACGACTAATGAGATATTTTTTTTTTTCACTTTAGTCATTTGCTTTAGCAACATCTCGAGCACATCTACTTTAGACTATATATATCCAGATAGAGACTACACCTATAACTCCTTTGGACAGACAGGCATTATCCAAATTCCTAGCGCAAATGTAAGTGATGAGGGAAGCCTTTATTTTAATTTAAATAGGAATGATATTTGGAAAATTGGAACTTTAACAGTATCCCCATTTGATTGGCTTGAGGCTAGTTATTTTTATTACAGACCCGATGACTTAAATTGGTATTGTTGTGACTACCTTATTGGAAAAGGAGACTACTTAGATAAAGGCTTTAATGTAAAGTTTTCTTATAAACCAAAGAACAGGAATCTACCTAATATAGCAATAGGTTTAGATGATTTTGCTGGTACAGGTTATTTTGCAAGAGAATACGTAGTATTAACTAAGAATAGTAATTTCTTTAATATATCTTTTGGATTGGGTTGGGGTAAATTTTCTAATGAACATAGTAAAAAAAACCCTTTATCTTATATAAAAGAAAGTTTTTCAGATCGACCTATTATTTCAAAAAATCTAGAACTTGGAGGTGTCCCACTGTATGACACATGGTTCAGAGGGCCTGTAGGATACTTTGGGGGTATTGAATTTTACGTGCCAAGATCAAAAGGACTTAAATTAAAAATTGAAAATGATCCCTTTAGTTATTTTGATTTTTCTGCTGGTAATAGAATTGATGCTGATCCAAGAATTAGGAATAAAAGTTCAAACATTAACATTGGAATCAGCTATCCTATAAATGATTTTATAGACATAGGAGCATCTTTTATAAAAGGCAATACTTTTAATTTCAGTTTCACAGTTGGCACTAGTTTTAATAAAAAATTGGCTAGTAGAAAAAAAATTAATCCAGTTATTTCAAATAATAGATATGTTAATGATAAAAAAGATGAATTTTATAGAGATCTTTTACATAATCTCAATAAAAATAGTATATACCTTCAAACAGCTCAACTCAGAGATGGTAAGTTATCAATAGCTGTTCAAAGTGATAACTATAGGAATCATATTTTACAATCTTTCACAGCTGCAGATATTTCAAATAAAGTTTCTAAATTAAATGATGTAAACTTAAGTAAAATTGAGATAGCTAATATAAATGTTGGAATGGAGCTTAATAATTTAACCATTCGCGCTGAAGATGTTGACAAATTTAAAGATGGATATCCTTATGAATTATTAAGATTAAGAACTGACATTAATGAGGGTAAACAAAAAAATTACTTAAACAATGAATTTAAACCAAAAGTAAAATTTCCTCAGGTATTTACATCATATGGGCCAGTACTAGTAAACCACTTTGGATCTCCTGATCAATTCTATTATGGCGGCATAGAATTCGAACATGTTAGTGAAATTCAATTTAGAAGAAGTTTAATACTTCACACTAAATTAAATTTTAATATAAAAGATAATTTTGATGAAAAGTACTATAGACCAGAATCAAATTACTTATATCACGTGAGAACTGATGTACTTAAATATCTTCAACAAGGAGAAGAATATATATCTCAATTACAGTTAGACTATATATTTTCACCATATAAAAATTTGTATGCAAAAGCATCTTTTGGGATATTTGAAAACATGTATGGTGGAATTGGAATTGAGGCGCTTTATAAACCTTTTAATAAAGATATCTCTTTTGGTGTAGATTTATATTCAGTAAAACAAAGAACATTCGACCAAAAACTTGATTTTATGGATTATGAGACAACAACAGGACATTTTAATGTAAATTATTTTCATCCTAGAAGTGGAATTCATATCAAAACTAGTTATGGAAGATATTTAGCAAAAGATAGGGGTTACACATTAGATGTTTCTAGACAAACAAAATCTGGATTTTTAGCAGGTTTTTTCTTTTCTAGAACAAATGTAACATACGAACAATTTGGAGAAGGAAGTTTTGATAAAGGTATATATATACAAATACCATTAGATTTATTTTCGTCAAAGGGTAACAGCAAATTCTATAATTTCAGATTGAAGACATTAACTAGAGATGGAGGAGCTAAATTAAACATAAATAATGATTTATATGGAATTATAAATAACTCCTCTTTATCTACTATCGATAATTCATGGAACTGGAATGGCTATTAAATTTAATTGCTTATTAATTTTATTATTTTTATTTAGCTGCAGCTCAATAAACAATACAAATATAAATAGCATTTATCAAAATTTTAAAATTAAAGAGAGTAATTTTTTAATAAATGAAAAAATAAAAAGTTCTAGGTATGCAATGCAATACTTTACATTAAATAATATAAATTATTTAGCTTACTTAGAATCTGTAGAAGATACTGATTATATTTGGGAAATTAATCAAAATTTTAAAATTATTACTAATGGAAATAAAATTATAAAAACAGTAGGTCTTGAAAATGATTTTTCATTATCAAATTGCAGTATAAACTTTAGTGAGATAATGAAACTCATTAGTAATGAAATCATTAGAAATAATTGTTTATTAAGATTTAGAAATCCTGACTCGTCTTATCTTGAGATTAATTATAAATATTCTCTTGTTAAAAAAGGAAAAAAACTCAAAGTAGTAAACAATTACGAATATGACTATAGACTAGTAGAAGAATCTTTCGAAGTTCCCCTTATTAATTTTAAAGGAAAAAATTATTATTGGATTGATAATAATGGAATTGCATGGGAATCAAAGCAAATTTTAAGTCCTAAAAATGGTTTGAAGGTAAGAACAACTCTTGTGAAAAGTTATAGCAGATAAAAAAATAGCGGCAAAAGCCGCTATTTTAAAATTTAATTTAATTTTTTTATTACGAAGTTCCTGTAGAGGTACTTGTACTAGTTCCTGTACTTGTACTTGTACTTGAACTTGTACTTGTACTTGTATCTGTTGAAGTACTTGTATCTGTTGAGGTGCTTGTATCTGTAGAAGTACTTGTATCAGTTGAGGTACTTGTATCAGTTGAGGTACTTGTATCAGTTGAGGTACTTGTATCAGTTGTAGTACTTGTATC
>MDTG01109062.1_pt1 | contig 20616 bp, 9 predicted proteins | sample 811421 | NCBI WGS metagenome assembly MDTG01 (sample SAMN05326645, study PRJNA326480) | marine metagenome | isolation source: seawater | place: Pacific Ocean: South East | collected 2011
GCAGCCTGTTCCTGAACGCGCAGACCCTGAGCAACCTCGCCACCGGCGGGACGGCGACGGTCCAGGTCGAGGACGCGCTGACCGTGAGCGGGACGACCACGCTGGGTGCGAACACGACGCTGCGGATCAAGCCGGGCAGCTCGGGCACCTTCAACGGGAACGTGACCGTCAACGGCACCCTCGACATGGACGCCACGACGACCTTCAACGCGGCGCTCACGGTCGAGGCCACCGGCACCTTCAGCGCCACTTCGAACCAGACCTTCACGATCAGCTTCGACGAGACCGCGGCGACGACCCTCAACAACGGGGCGAACTTCAACATCAACCCGACCGCGGGGACCTTCGTCGACCTGCGCTCGACGGTTCAGGGCAACCAGTGGGACTTCTTCCGCAACGCGGGCGTGACCGTGACGGCCAGCCGGGTGCGCGTGCAGGACAGCAACCTGCAGACGAACACGATCACGGCGACCAACGGCTCGGTCGACCTCGGCAACAACAGCGCCCAGTGGCTCGGCCTCGCCGCCCCGGACCTGACCTGGCTGGGCGGCGCCGACACCAACTGGAACAACGACGCCAACTGGTCGGACACGGGCGTGCTGCCCGTGGCGGGCAGCCGGGTCACCTTCACCGGGACGCCGACCTTCATGCCGGCGCTGAACACGCCCAGCGCGCTGCGCCAGATCATCATGACCGGCACCGGCGTGTTCAACCCGGCGGCGGCGCTGACGCTGACCCAGAACCTCTCGCTCACCGAGGGCCTGCTGCTGAGCGAGAACACCGACCCCCAGGCGGCGATCGACTGCGGCGGCTTCGTGCTGACCGTCAACGGCACGGCCAGCACGATCGGGATCCCGATCAACAACGGCACGCTGCGCTTCAGCGAGGGCGGCACGACCGCGCTGACCCTCGGCGGCGACGAGACCCTGGGGGCTGCCCTCGAGGTCGGCAACGGCGGCTCGAACACCACGCTGAACTTCGTCAGCGCGGGCAACGACCTGACCGTGGCCTCGATCGCGGTCGACACGGGCTCGACCCTCGACGTGGACGGCGTCGCGGGCGTGATCGTGGACTCGAACGGCGCGGTCAGCCTCAACGGCACGGGGCAGGCGCTCCTGGGCGGGAACACGCTCCGGGTGGCGGGTGACCTGACCGTCACGGGCACGCTGACCTTCACGGCGGGCGGCTTCTTGATCTTCGACGGCGCCGCCAACCAGGCCCTCAGCCTGCCGGGCACCGCGACCCTCCAGAGCGTGACGGTCAACAAGGCGAACACGCTGACGGTCCAGAACGGCGCCTTCAACCTCGGTCAGAACTTCCTCCAGAGCGCGGGCAACACGACGCTCGCGACGAGCGTTACGGGCTGCGACATCAACGGCACCCTGACCGCCAGCGCTGGCACGCTGACCTTTGGCGACAACGTGCAGGTCGCGGTCCAGGGCAACTGGACCACGACCGCCGCCACGGTCGTGCCCGGCACGGGCACGGCGCGGGTCGACTTCGACGGCGCGGGCCAGACGCTCAACTACGGCCCCAACACCGCCTTCTGGATCCTGCGGACCAGCAACGGCAACCTGGCGCTCAACGGCGCCAACACGCTCGCGGTCGGGGACGCGCTCGAGGTCAACGGCGGCACGCTCCAGGCCGCCGCCAACGGGCTCGACGTCAACGGGAGCCTGTCCTTCGCTGGAGGCGCGACCCTCGACCTCGGCACCAACAACGCCCCGCTGAACGTCGCGGGCGCCGCGGTCAACTTCACCAACGGCAACCTGACCAACCCCGCCACGGCCAACGTCACCCTGGACGGCGCGGCGGCCCAGGCCCTGACCGCCGCGGGCGAGACGATCACGCGGCTGGTGATCGGCGGGACGAGCGTCACCACCCTCCAGGACACGCTGACCTGCACCGCGGTCACGATCAACACCGGGGCGCGCCTCAACCTGGCGGGCGGGCTGACCACGGTCACCTGCGCCAACGCGGGCACCCTCGACATCAACGCCCAGACCCTCACGATCACCGGCGGCACGACCGCGCAGCCCCTCTCGGGCGCCGGGACCCTGCTCGACACCGCGGGGACCGGCCTGGTCGACTACAGCACCGCGGGCGGCGTGGTCGGCTTCGTCTACACCCTGGGCAACTTCAACTACTCCAGCGTGCGCGTGAACCAGGCCAACCGCGTGTTCCGCAACGTCAACGCGCTGACGCTCAGCAACGACCTGACCATCGCGGCGGGCAACTTCAACGCCGAGCAGAACCTGAGCGTGGCCGACCAGACCTCGGTCGCGGCGGGCCTGACGCTCACGGTCAGCAACACGCTCCAGACCGCCAGCCTGGTCGGCGCGGGCACGGTCGACACCGCCGAGAACTCCGCCACGATCCACCTCACCGGCGGCGGGACCCCCTTCACGATCACCACGGTCAACGGCCTGCGCGGCGGAACCCTCGGCACGGTTCAATACAGCGGCCCGGCCGGGACCCAGATCCGCACGGGGGTCCAGTACGGCAACCTCCAGCTGAGCGGCTCCTCGGTCGCCTACCAGAGCGACAACGGCGCCCAGACGATCGAGGTCTCGGGCAACCTGTCCTTCGGCAACGCCTCGGGCCTGACCAACACCCCCAACGCGACCAACGTGACCTTCGTCGACAACGGCGCCGCGGACTCGACGCTGACGACCACGGCCGGCGGGACGGTGTTCAGCAACCTGACGCTGAACAAGACCGGCGGCGGGAAGCTGATCGTCTTCGACTCCAACCCCTCGGGCGGCAGCCGGGTGATCAACGACCTCCAGCTGACGAACGGCACCTTCGACGTCCAGGCCAACCTGCGGATCGTCTCGGGCACGGTCGGCCAGCTGACGACCGGCGAGCAGGCGCAGCTGCGCGTCGACACGGACGGGATCGAGGTCACCTTCGGCGACGTGGCGGGCACCAACCAGGTGCTCCTGATCCACGACAACGCGGGCTTCGGCTTCGGCAAGACCAACGTCACCGTCACCATGAGCACGAGCGTGGGCGCGGGCGCGATCTTCCGCCTCTCCAACAAGGAGGCGATCCTGCAGTTCTCGGGCGAGACGACGAGCAAGCTCCAGCTGCGCAGCTCGACGGCGGGCCGCCCGGGCTTCATCGACGCCGGCACGACCTTCACCGACGCGCGCACCCCGGACGCCAACAAGGGCGTGACCGCCAGCAACGTGAGCGTGCGCGACAACGACGCCAGTCAGGTGATCTCGGCGCCGGGCGTGCTGCGCCCGATCAACGCGACGGCCTCGGTCGACCTCGGCGGGAACACCAACTGGAACTTCGAGGGCGGCGGCTTCATCTCGCCGCTGCGCGCGACCCTGCTCGGGGACGGCACGGGCAAGGTCAACCAGGTCCAGATCTTCTTCAGCGGCGACAAGCAGCTGACGGCCAGCTCGCTGAGCGGCAACGAGGGGCGCTTCACGCTGGTCCGCACGGACGGCGCGGGCAACGACCTCCAGAGCGTGACCGGCACCGCGCTGGCCGTGGCCCAGACCTCCTCCAGCAAGCAGCTCTTGGTCACCTTCGGCAGCGGCCTGGACGGGACCAGCACCGAGAACATCGAGATGCGCTACTCGGCGCCGACCTCGGGCTTCATCCTCAACGACTCGGGTGTCCCCGCCTCGAGTGACTTCACCGTCAGCGCGGTCTCGAGCGCGACCCTGATCGACGGCGCGGCGCCGACCCTGGTCTCGTCCTTCTTCCAGGACAGCGACCTCAACAACGGGCTCGACGCGGTCAGCTTCTTCTTCTCGGAGCCGATCCGCTTCAAGAGCGGCTCCGGCCTGCTGACCTCGGGCTTCGACCCCTCGACCGACACCACCGCCATGGGCGGCAACACGACCCTCACGCTGGTGATCGCGGGTGAGACCCTGGGCGGGATCCAGATCGACCAGACCACCCCCCAGACGACGGGCGACCTGATCGCGGCCGAGATCCAGCGGCGCGTGCGGGCGGTGATGGCGGAGAACACGCCGGGCAGCAGCAACCCGGGCGGCGTCCACGACCCGCTCAAGCGGCCGGCCTACATGAACTTCACCTGCACCTTCGTCGACGGGCGCTACGAGCTGCGCGCGGGCGTGCCGCTGGTGTTCGACGCGGGGAGCAACACCTACCGCCAGGACTACACCGCCTCGACCGTGTCGGTCGTGACGGGCGGCGCCAACGACGCCTCGACCGCGCTCAAGCTGAGCACGGCGGCGGGCGCCGTCGCGATCCCGGGCCGCGGAAACGCGACCCACGGGCTGAGCATCTCGGCGCCGATCGCCGACATCAACAACACCGGGCTCAACAACTCGACGGCGCGGGTCAAGCTGAACGACGAGGACTTCCGGGAGTTCACGATCACGGCCGCGGGGCAAGGGATCGACGTGATCGCCACCGCCCTCGAGACCGCGGTGCGTAACACGACCTCCTCGACCAACGACCCGCTCAGCGTGGCGCACACCTCGGCCTACACGGCCTTCGTGGCGGTGCGCGACAAGACCAACAACCGCCTGATCCTGGTCAACGGCCAGCAGGGCAGCAACAGCTCGATGGTGGTCGACTCGACCAACACCTTCGCGAACGTGGCGCGGATCGGCACTTCGCACGTCGTCTCGGGCGCGTCGGAGACCACTGGAACCGACACCACCCAGACCGGCATCGAGGACCTGAGCGTGCGCGGCAGCGACGGCTCGAACCTGCTCCTGAACATGGGTGACGGGGACCTCTTGATCAACGGCTCGCAGGTCACGATCAACCTGACCAACGTCGCGGACAGCGGCGTCGCGACGCCGCTCTATCGCTGGGTCGACAACGGGAACCAGTTCTTCCTCAGCGACCAGGCCGGGATCCCCAACGCCTTCAGCGGCGCGATCAGCAACGTGCCCGGCGGCTCGCCGGTCGTGGTCGTGGGTGACACCGACGGCGACGGGATCCTGACCGGCCAGAGCCCGGGCAGCGGCACCCTCGACGCCAGCCAGTCGGTCCCATCGCTCGGCACGACGGGCAACACCGTCGTCTACAGCTGGCAGGTCACCGGCACCCCCGCGGCCACGATCAGCGGGGGCACGAACGACTCGACCCTCAGCTTCTCGACCAGCAGCGCCGGGACCTACACCTTCCGGCTCACGATCCGGGTGCTCGATATCAACGGGAACCCGGTGATCACGCCGGACACGGACGCCAACGGCGACCTGATCAAGGACATCCAGGTCCAGGTCCAGGAGGCGAGCCCGGTCGCCAACGCGGGCCAGGACCAGTTCGTGATCGGTGCCTCGGTCCAGTTGGACGGCTCGGGCAGCTTCGACCCCAACGGCGGCACGATCGCCTATATCTGGTCGGCGGTCGACAGCAACAACACGCTCCAGTCCTCGAGCGTGTTCTCGGACGACTCGATCGTGAACCCGACCTTCACGCCGACCAACTCGGGCGTCTACACGATCACGCTCACGGTCTACAAGATCAGCGACTCGAGCAAGCAGGCCACCGACACGGCCGAGATCGTGGTCAACGATCCCAACAACCTGCTGCCGGTGGCCAACGCCGGGCCGGACCTGGTGGGCAAGATCAACGCCTCGATCAGCATGGACGGCAGCGCCAGCGCTGACCCCGAAGGCGAGACCCTGGCCTACGAGTGGACCACGGTCAGCAGCCCCGAGCCCGTGACGCTCAGCTCGAGCACCACGGCCAAGGTCAGCTTCACGCCGACCATCCCTGGCTCCTACGTGTTCTCGCTCAAGGTCCAGGCCGGCACGGCCCAGAGCCGCGCCGACCAGGTCACGGTCCTCGTGATCGACGACGGGGTGAACTCGGCTCGCTTCGGCCCCGCCGCCGTGCCGATCTCGCTCAACCTGCGCAAGGCGGTCCTCGGCACGGCGGTGCCGACCGACATCAAGAGCACCCTGCCCAAGCTCGTGTTCGCCGACGGGACGAAGCGTGACTGCACGATCGTCGACCTCGCGGCCGACGCCACGGACGACCCGCAAGAGGCCTCGGTGGTCGGCCTCTACCGCGTGGTGGTCTACAACAACGGCGCGCTCTTCGCGCGGATCTACGCGCCGACCAGCGCCGGCGACGAGCTCCTGACCTCGGTCGAGTTCAGCGAGACCGTCACCGAGGAGGTGGTGCAGTTCGCGATCGCCGGCGAGAGCTTCCTGCTCGACGGCGGCCAGAGCATCGACGACGGCACGATCTCGAGCTACAGCTGGACCCAGATCGACGGACCCTTCGTGTTCTCGACCAACAGCGGCTCGCCGATCTCGGTGATCCCGCCGAGCGCCGGCACCTACACCTTCACCCTGACCGTGACCGATAACGTCGGCCTGGGCTCGCTGACCCAGACGATCTCGGTCCCGGTCCTGCCCGCGAGCGTGCTCACGACCGCGCGCTCGACCGCGACCGTGTTCGCGGCGGCGACCGACCCCTCCACCGGCGTCGGTCCGCCCAAGGCCGTGGCGAACCTGACGGGCGCCCGGACCGACACGGTCGGCGAGGCCACCGTGCGGCGCGCGGCGCGGAATAGCTCGCTGACCCTCGACGGCAGCCAGAGCCTGAGCTTCACCACGGGCGTCGGGGTGACCTCGAACTTGACCTACAGCTGGAGCCAGCTGAGCGGACCGACGGCGATCATCACCAACTCCAACCAGTCGTCGGCGACCGTGTCGCCGAGGCAGGCGGGCGCCTATCAGTTCGAGCTCAAGGTCACCGACACCAACGGCGTGTCCTCGACGGACACGGTCTGGGTGACGGTCGGCGCAGGCGCCGCCGAGGACGCCCCCGCGGCGGGGATCACCCCGGTCACCAACCGGACCCTGGACGGGACGACGCTCTCGCTCTCGCTCGACGGCGGACCGAGCCTCGGCACCGGCCTGACCTACACCTGGTACCAGAGCAAGGGCGCCCCGGTGTTCGTCGACGGCTCGGTCTCGGGCGTCGGCACCGTCACGATCCGCCAGCCGGGTACCTACACCTTCTTGCTGGTCGTGAGCGACGAGAACGGCGTCACCAGCGCGCCGGCCTCGACCACCTTCCGCGTCGCCCTGGCGGCCGAGAGCGCCCTCCCCTCGGGAGCGAGCACGACCGACAGCAGCGGCGGCTGCGCCCTGGAGGGCAGCGGAGCCCCCGCGGGCGGGCTGCCGATCTGCCTGCTGGCGCTCGGCCTGCTCGGCATGCGGCGTCGCCTGGGCGGCGTCGCCCAGGTGGTCCGCGCGTGAAGGTCGTCACCTTCAGGCGGTGGCTCCTGCCCGCCAGCGGGCTTTCGCTCGCGCTGGCGGGGGTCGTCTATCTGTGCGCGCTCGAGGTCAGCGAGTGGCCCGCGGCCGACCCGGGCGCCGCTCAGGGGAGCCCGACGCTGGCTTGTCTGGACGCAGGCGCGGGTCCTGGCGGCCCGCAGGGGCCGGCCGCAGCCAGGGCTCGCGGGGCGCGGATTCGCGTCGCGGCGCCGGGGTCCGGCGCCGGGCGCGCAGCTGGCGCGCACACCGACCCCGCGCAGGGTGACCTGCTCACCCAGCTCCGCCACGGCGCGGACTTGGCCGATCGGCTCGTGATCCTCGACGATCACCTGCGCAGCGTCTCGTTCGATCAGGCCCTCGACGACCTCGAGCGCCTGGTCGAGGCGGGCTTGCCGGGCGGATTCTCCGAGGCAGAGCAGCTGCGGCTGGCGGTCATCTCGCGCCTGGGTCGCCTCGATGACCCGCGCGTGGAGCGGGCGCTGGTCGATCGGATTCAACCGAGGATTCCGCGCCCTCAGCGCTTGCTGGCGCTGGAGCTCCTGGCTCCGCGCTACGCGGCCCGAGGGGCGATCCACGCGGTGGCTGAGCACGACGCGGATCCCGTCGTGCGAGAAAAGGCGCGCTGGGCGCTGCGAAAGACCCGCTGATCGCGACTAGAATGCGCGGTCGCCATGGGGGGCGATAGACGTGGGGACTCGAATGCGAGCTTGGGGGAGTCGATCCGTCGGCGCGGCGCTGGCCGTGCTGGGGGCTGGCTTGGCCTTCGCCGGCTGCGGCGCCGCTTACTACGGCACCGCGATCGCGATCTTTGCCACCCAAAAGGACGAGAGCACGATCGACACGAGCTTCCCGGACGCGGTCCCGACCGCGCCCGTGACCGCGCCCTACGCCACGCTCCGCCTCTCGACCGAGCAGGTGACCCTCTCGCGGACCGCCACCGGCGGGATCCCCGCCGAGGGAGTGACCACGACCAGCCTCCAGGACACGACGGACTACGAGGTCCTCGGGGTCGACTTCCCGGCTGGCTTCGGCGAGGCCCGCTCCAACCGGGACACCGACCAGACCCTCGTCAGCGGGGACAAGCTCTTCGTGCGGATCAACGGGGACACCCCCCGGGAGCTGAACTTCGACGCGGGCGACGTGGCCACGATCGGCTCGGCGGTCGCCGCCGCGATTCAGTCCAAGGTCAGGACCTTGACCCCCTCGACCACGGGGGTCTCTGCCTTCGCCTACACGCTCTTCACGGCCAGCTACGACGCCACGACGGGCAGCTATCGCTTCGTCTCGGGTCACCCGGGCGAGTCCTCCGAGGTCGTGTTCCAGCCCGAGCCGCGGGCCAACACCACCACCGACCCGACCCCCGACGCCGCCTCCCAGACGACGGCGGCCCGCCTCGGGTTGGGCGTGAGCAACGGCGGGGTCGAGGTCACGGGCGGAGAGTCGGTCCGGATCCAGGTGATCAACCGGGGCACCGACGTGATCACGGCGGGGACCCTGGTCAAGCTCTACCTGTCCCGGGACAAGGTCCTCGACGCCGAGGTGGACCCCCAGTTCGACGAGGTCTCGATCCCCGAGACGATCGCGGTCGGTGAGTCGCGCCTGATCACGCGCAAGAACGGGAGCGCCCCCCCGATCCGCCTGCTCCGCTCGGACTTCAAGGCCGACGACTTCTACGTGCTCTACTCGGTCGCGGCCTCGGGCGGCGAGACGAACACCAGCGACAACACGACCTTCTCGCTGCGCACGGTCGAGGTCTACCAGCCGGTCGACGACCCCGCGACGACGGCCGTCGAGAGCTTCAACACCCTCGACTTCGTGCCGGTGCGCAGCAACTCGCCGATCTCGATCGTGGCCTCCAACACCCTCACGACCTCGGTCACGCTCTCCAATCGCGGCTTGGCGGTCCCCGCCGGCGGGCGCACCGTCGAGATCGACCTCGCGCTCTCGGCGGACACCGACTTCAACGAGCCGGCCTACTTCCAGGACACCTCGAGCAACACCACCAAGGTCGCGGGCGTCCGCGTCAACCCGACGGTGCCCAGCCGCGCGATCACGATCACGATCGACGACAGCGGCAGCAACACGGGCGTCACGGCGACCGTGTTCGCCAACACGATCACGGCCCGCTTCAACGGCAGCTCGAGCACTCCGCCGACCGTCAACGACCTGATCAACGCGCTGAACGGCTCTCAGGGCGGCCTGGTGGACGCCTTCCACGACGGGGTCGGCTCGACGAGCGACTCGCTGGCGACCCTCGTGCAGCGCCTGACGAGCAAGACCGCGACGGCGCAGGATATCTACGTCACCACCCGCTCGGTGACCTACGCCCAGAACACCCAGCCCGCGCGCGAGCAGTCCTTCAGCGTGACGGGGACCGTGCGCAACACGATCCAGTCGACCTCGCTGCCGGCCAAGCTGATCCCCTTCTTCAGGATCCGCCCGAGCGTCCCCAGCGGCGAGGCCGCTGACAACACGCGCAACAACACGCGCCAGGCGAGCAACTTCTTGCGCGTCTACAGCCGCACGGACGCGTTCTTCGACACCAACACCGGCGTGCGCCTCCCGACGACCGGCTCGACGGACTTCGCCCAGCTCGACGCGGTGACCCAGCGCCCGGTCAACACGGGCTCGATCCAGCAGGGTCAGCAGCGCGTGTTCAGCTTCGAGCTGCCCGACACGGCCGCGACCAACGACGAGAGCCAGCTCCTCGTGGTGCTCCGCAGCGACGACTTCGACGCGCACCTCGACCTGCTCAGCGGAACGGGCAGCTACATCACGGGCAGCGACGACAACGGGCTGGGGACCAACCCGATCGTCTACTCCCCCGCCTCGGCCGCGGGCGCCAACCGGACCTTCTACCTGGTCGTCTCCCCGGCGCGCTTCGACGAGAGCGACCTGACCAGCGGCAACGAGACCTTCGAGCTGACGATCTCGGTCAACTCCAAGCAGGGCACCGACGCGGCGCTGCTCAACGGGGTCAAGGCCGACAACCTGCTCAGCGCGATCAACGCGCGCTACGACCCGGTCGCGACGGCGCCGCGGATCGAGAACAACGTCCTGATCCCCTTCTCGCTCGCCAACCGCAAGGCCGAGGTGATGTTCGTCTTGCCCCAGCGCGCGCGCGTCAAGCTCGCGAGCAAGCCGGTGGCGAGCTCCGGGGTGACGGTCACGATCACCTCCTTCCTGCAGAACCAGGTCCCCTCGCCGGTGGACTTCCAGGCCGTGCTCGACCCGGTCGCGAGCCGGATCGTCTATCGGCCGAGCGGCGGAGACGTCGACACGAGCCACCTGCTGGAGCCCGGGGTCTACACGGTCGCCTTCGAGGCGGGGCTGGCGGACACGCAGAACTTCCGCCTCGAGCTCGAGACCGAGTTCATCACCGATACCCAGCAGTAGGCACCCCCTGCGCGGATATCGCCGGATAGACTGCTGCGTCCATGGGCAGGCCGAAGAAGCGCAAGCGCGGTAACAAGGGCAAGAAGAAGGGCCAGCAGCAGCCGCAGCAGAGCGGCGCCGCTGAGGGGTCCTCCGAGGCCGAGTCCGAGGGCTCGGCGCCCGAGACCGAGTCCGAGGGTTCGACGCCCGAGACCGAGTCGGAGTCCGAGCGTTCGGCGGCCGAGTCCGAGCTCGAGGGCCCGACGTCCGAGGCCGAGGGACCGACGTCCGAGGCCGAGGGACCGACGCCCGAGGCCGAGGCCGAGGGATCGACGCCCGAGACCGAGACCGAGACCAAGGCCGAGGGATCGACGCCCGAGACCGAGACCGAGTTCGAGGGTTCGACGCCCGGGACCGAGGACTCGAAGGCCAAAGAGCCCGCGCCCGCGGCCCCGACGGCCGAGGTCGGGTCGCCGGTGGAGGCCGGGGCCTCCTCGAGCGAAGAGGCGCCCAAGGACGAGGGCGCTGAGAAGGACGCGCAGGACGAAGGTGGCTTCGTCGAGGCTGCGCTGAGCGAGCTGCGCTCGCCGGGCAGCGCGGCCTTCCTGCTGGTGATCCTGGCTTGCTTGACCTACGCGGTCACCTACAAGGTGCCCTTCCTCTTCGACGACGCGCCGGTGGTGACGCGCAACCCCAAGATGTGGAGCTGGGACGGCCTGACGCAGGTCCACCAGCCCTTCACGCGCACGCTCACCTACTGGACCTTCGTCGTGAACTTCAAGCTCGCCCACGGTGACGTGGTGCCGAGCGAGCCCTACGAGTGGCAGGACTACTGGTCCTATCACCTCGTGAGCAACCTGCTCCACGCCGGCAACGGAGCGCTGCTCTTCCTGATCTTGTTGGCCCTGTTCCGAGCCAGACCCGAGGAGGTCCCCCGAGGCATGGCCCACTGGGTGGCGCTGGTTGGGGCCGCGATCTGGATCGTGCACCCGGCCAACACCATGGCGGTGGCCTATATCGCGCAGCGCTTCACGCTCTTTGGCACCTTCCTCTTCCTCTCGTCGATGCTCTGCTACGTGACCCTGCGTCACCGGCTCGAGGAGGGGCAGAGCGCGCTCGAGGGGAAGAACCTCGGGCTGCTGGGGGCTTGCTACTTCTTGGCCTTCTGCTGCTGCTTCGCCAAGGAGAACACCACGGTGATCCCGGCGGCGCTGCTGCTGATCGAGATCTTCTTCTTCCGCTTCCGCCGCCCGGTCCTGCCGTTGCTCCTGTTGGGCATGTTCGGCCTCGGGCTCGTGGTCGGGCTGGCCAAGCTCGGCACGGGGCCCTTCTTCCCCGAGCGCTCGCCGACCTCGACATCGCGCGCCGACTACTTCTTCACCGAGATCCCGGTCCTGATCCGCTACTTGCGCCTGCAGCTCCTGCCGACGGACCTCACGGTCGAGCAAGCCTGGCCGATCCTCTTCCACTGGAAGGAGGGCTTCCTCGAGATCGGCAAGCAGGCGCCCAAGACTTCGGGCGCTACGGTCGTCGGGGTGGCGCTGATCGGCCACGTCCTGATCTGGCTGCTGGCGGCGCGCCTCCTGGCGCGCGGGCACCGCTTCATTCCCTTCGCGATCGCCTTCTACTACCTCGGCAACCTGGTCGAGTCGTCCTTCATTCCGATCCTCGACCCCATGGTCGACCACCGGATGTACCTCCCGACGATCATGTTCGGGACGGCCCTCGCGGTCGCCGTCGCGCGCGGACTGCCCAAGATCCACGAGCGCTTCCCCGCGACGCGCGACAAGCTGGGGCCCGCCCTCGCGGTGGGCCTGGTGCTCGCCCTCTCGGTCGGGACGGTGGTCCGCTGCCTGACCTGGACCGATCCGATCGGGGTGTGGAAGGACACGATCGCCAAGCGGCCGGACTGCGCGCGCGCCTACTCCAGCCTGGGCATGGAGCACCTCTACAAGGGCCAGTGGAAAGAGGCGATCGGACCGATCGAGGCCGCCCTGGACCTCGGCCCCTATCACGTCGAGGGCTGGAACAACGTCGGCAAGGCCTACCTCGAGCTGGGCCAGCTCCTGCGGGCCAAGGTGGCCCTCGAGCGCGGGATCCAGGTCAACCGGGTGGTGCCCTCGCCCTCGGTGATCTACTGCTACAACAACCTGGCCCTGGTCCACAACAAGCTGGCGCGCCAGCTGGGCAACGCGCAGGACCCCAAGAACCAGGCCGAGCTGCGCCAGCACTGGATCCGCGCCAGCGCGCTCCTGCGCAAGGCGATCCAGCTCAACCCCCTCTACGACATCGCCTACCTGAACCTGGCGGAGTCGCAGTACAACCTGATGACCATCGAGGCCGACCCGAAGCTGCGGAGCAGCTACGCGGCCGGGACGGTCAACGCGCTGGACGACGGCGAGAAGGTGCTCGTCCGCAAGGGGCGCTCGCTGAGCCTGCCGATGCGGCGCTGGCGTCTGCTGGCCCTCAGCGAGGCCGGCGTGCACTCGCGGGCCGTCGAGCAGGGCGCCCGCCTGCTGGGCCTCCTCGGCGACCAGGCGGACCTCGCCAGCTACCGGGTGCAGGTGACGCAGGACGTGGGGCACTTCGCGCTCAAGGCGCTCGAGGCCGGGCACGCCGCGGGGACGGAGCTCGCCAAGCGAGCGATCCCGCTCCTGGAGGCGCACCTGCAGGGGCAGCCCAAGAAGGACGGCGTGATGGCGATCACGCTCGGCCTGCTGCACGCCAGCATTGGCGGGCGCGAGCAGGCGCAGCTCTACCTGAAGGGGGGCTTGGAGACCGTCCCGGGTGACCCGCGCGCGGCCAAGGCCCGCCAGGTCCTGGCGATCTTGCAGCGGGGCGGCTCGGTCGGCCCCGGGCCCAAGCAGCAGCCGGGACCGCAGGTCCCCGGACCCCAGGGCCCCGGACCTCAGGGACCCGTCGGTCCGCCCGGCCCCAAGTAGCGCGCTCTCGTGGAGGGCGCGCCGGACCTGAGCGTGTGCCTCGTCAACTACGAGGGCGGCCAACCCTTGCTCGAGACCCTGGCCCGGCTGCCGGAGCTGGCGGCGCCGCTGACCCTCGAGCGGATCGTGGTGGACAACGCCTCCAGGGACGGTTCGCCCGAGCGGATCGAGCGCGAGCTGCCCGAGGTGCGCTTGCTGCTGAACGAGGAGAACCTCGGCTTCGCGCGCGGCTGCAATCAAGCCGCGGCCGCCGCGCGCGGGCGCCTGCTCCTCTTCCTCAACGCTGACGCCTTGCCCGAGCCGGGCGCGCTGCCGGCGCTGGCCCGCGCCCTCGACGAGCGCCCCGAGGTCGCGGCGGTGGGCCCACGTCTGCACGACGAGGCGGGGCGCGTCGAGCGGAGCGCGGGGCCGGCCCCGAGGCTGGCCGGGCTGCTCCACCGCGTGCGTTGGCTGCGCTGGACGCGCCTCTTTCGCGCGGCCCACCGCCGCTGGCGCTTCGCCGAGCCCCCCGCGGCCGAGGCGCCCGTCGAGCGCCTGGGCGGGGCGGCCCTCCTCGTGCGACGCGGCGCCCCGGCCTGGGACGAGGGCTTCCCCTTCGGGCTGGAGGACGTCGACCTCTCGCTGCGCCTCGGCGCCGAGGGGCAGCTGCTCTACTTGCCGCAGGCCAAGGTCCTCCACCGCGGCGGCGTCAGCACGCGCAAGAACCTGGCCTTCGCCCGCAACGCCTTCGAGGTCGGCTACGCGCGTTACCTGCGCAAGCACGACCCGCGCCCCTGGGCGGCCGCCCTCTACCGGCTCGCGGTGACCCTCGACTGGCCCCTACGCCTGCTCCTGAGCGGCTGGACCCTCGCCCGCCGCTGCCTCGACCCCGAGCGGCGCGGCCTGGCCTGGGGCGAGCTGCGAGCCACCTGGGACTTCGTCGCCCGGGGCTGGGTGTTCCGGCTCTGGCGGGCCGGATAGCAGGAGCGCCCAGAGCAGGACCAGCCCGAGCGAGAGGGCGCCCAGGCGCTCCAGGCCCCCCAGCCCCGCCACCCCGCGGCTCGGGAGCAGGAAGCAGGCCAAGGCCAGCGCCAGGGTCAGGGCCCGCGCCCGGCTGGGTGCGACGCTCAGGTCCCGCGCGATCAGCCAGGCTGGGATCAGGAGCACGACCAGGTGCGCCTTCCAGGTCACCGGCGAGAAGAGGGCCGAGAGGATCAGGACCGCGGCCCAGCCGCGCTCGGGGCGCTCGGGGTCGCGGGCGCGCCAGCTCAGGACCAGGCCGGCGAGCACCAGCGCGCCCGCGAGGAGGCGGCCGGGCAGGAGCGAGCTGCTCGCGCCGCTGAAGGCCAGCCCGCGGCTCAGGGTGGCCGCCAGCGAGGCGTTGTGCGGCACGACGCACTCCGCGGCGAAGCGGGGCATCAGGGTCAGCCACTCGCCGATCTGGGGGAGCAAGGGGGCGGGGTAGCGCAGCGCGCTCAGGCCGAGCAGGGCGAGGCCCGTCAGGAGCGCGGCAGACACGACGCGCCAGCGGCGCTCGAGCAGCAGCCAGGGCACGAGCAACCAGGAGGTGGGCTTGATCGTGAGGGCCAGCCCCAGCGCGACGCCCGCGGTCCAGCGCGGCCAGCCCGCTTCGCCGCGCGCGCCGAGCAGGGCGGCCAGGAGCAGCAGGGTCAGCAGCGCGTTGACCTGGCCGTGGGCGAGGTCGTTGAGGACGAAGCGGGCGCAGATCAGCGCGGTCAGCGCGCCGGCGAGCCAGGCGCGCGGCGGCGGGCGGGCCAGCCGAGCCAGGCCGAGGGCGACTCCGACCAGGGCCAGGGCCATGAGCAGCAGCCACACCACCCGCACGCTGGGATAGCTCAGCCAGCGCATCCACTCGCTCAGGAGCGCGAAGGGCGGCAGGTAGGTGTAGCCGGTGCCGTTGCGGTAGTCGCTCACCCCGGGCGGGTCGAGGAAGTAGAGGGGCTGCCCCTGGGCCAGGCGCTCCGCGCCGAAGCGATAGAAGCGCGTGTCGCCGCTCTCGGGGTGGCGAATGACCCGGGCCAAGAGCACCCCCAGCACCACCAGGGCGGCCAAGAGGCCCAGCCAGCGAGCGCGGCGCAGGAGGGCGTCGAGGCGCTCGCTCAGCTCGACCGGCGCGCTCAGCGGGGCACCAGGAAGAGCTCGAGCGCGACCGCGCCGGGAGGCGTGACCGGGGTCGGGGGCCCCCAGCGTTCACGCAGGAGCGCGGCGAGGTTGGGCTGGCGCCCGGCGATCACGATCGCGGCGTCGGCGCCGGAGCGCTCGAGGGCGGCCGCGATCAGCGCTGGGTCCTCGCGGGTCGCGGGGTCGGGCAAGAGGTGGATCAGCTCGACCGGCTCGGCGTCCGCGTAGTAGGCCCCGCGCGAGTCGTGGGCCAGGACGCGCCGGGCGCCCCAGGTGCGCAAGGTCTCCCCCGCGAGCCGATAGCTGGTCTTCTCGTGCCGGGGCGGGCGCCAGCCGATCGTGACCCCCAGCAGGGTCAAGGCCAGCGCCAGCCCGCGCAGGCGGCGCGGGCCGCCCCGCGTCCAGGCCGCCGCTGCCGCCGCGAGGGGGGGCGTGAGCAGCACCAGCAGGGGCGCCGCGTAGCGGGGGTCGCTCCGCACCAGCGTGTAGGCGCTCAGGAGCGCCAGGCCCAGCGCGCCCAGCAAGGCGAGCTCGGCCCGGGGGAGGGAGGCCGCCTGGGGCAGGCGGGCGCGCTGCCGCCAGCCAGCGGCTGCGGCCAGCAGCAGCGGCGAGGTCGCGAGCAGGGCTTCCCCCAGGTGGAGCAGCTGCGCGCCCAGGTTCCCGGCGGCGCGCTCAGCGCGGAACCCGCTCAGGTATTGGCTCAGGTTGCGCTTGAGGGTCAGCTTCCAGGCGCCGCCCTGCGAGCCGCCCAGGACCGCGTGGTCGCGGATCGTCCAGGCGAAGAGGGCCACGACGAGCAGCGCCGGGGCCAGCGCCCAGCCAGCGTCGGCCAGCCGTCGGCGCCAGCCGCCGGGGCGCGGGGCCGCGAGCAGGACGAGCACCGCCACGCCCAGCAGGAGCACGCCCTCGGGGCGGACCAGGTAGGCCGCGCCCGCCAGCGCGCCCGCCAGCACGCCGAGGGGCGCGCGCTCGGCCAGGGCGTCGCGCCGCAGCTGCGCGGTGAGCGCGAGGACGCTGCCGAGCAGGCAGGCCACGAAGAGGGACTCGGAGAGGACTTCGCCTCCCAGCCGGGTCAGGAGGGGCGAGGTCGCGCCCGCCAAGGCCGCCAAGCGCCCAGCGCGCCGGCTGGCGCGCCCCGCCAGCAGCCCGAGCAGCACGACCCCCAGCGCCCCGGCCAGCGCCGAGAGCGCCACGCCGAGCTCCTCGCTGGGGGGGCGGCCGAGCAGGCGCGCGCAGAGCCCCAGCGCGAGGGGGAAGCCGGGGGCCGTGTGGCGGGTGAAGCCCGCGCCCCACTCCCCCTCGGCGAAGAGGCGCGCGGTCTCGAGGTAGCCGATCCCGTCGCGGGCGATGACCCCGGCGCTCAGGCCGACCCGCAGCCGCAGCGCGAGGGCCAGCAGGGCGAGCGCGCCCAGGCCGCGGAGATCCAGGCCGCGGAGCTTCAGTCCCCAGCGGCCTGGGCTGGCTGGGTCCCCGCCCTCGTTACTCGCCGGACTCCGCATGCTGCTCGTCCGGCGGCGAATCTTGGGGTCCCGAGGGGGCGTCCTGCGCTCCCTCCTGGATCGTGGCCTTGACGAGCAAGGGCGCCGAGCCGGCCTTGCGACGGGCCTCTGGGGCCGCCGCCCCCAGGCGCAGGAGCGCGACGTCGAGGAGGGCGCCCTGCGAGGTGTCGAGGGGCGCCCACGCGCCGCCCGGGAGCTGGAGCTCGGGCCAGCTCGTCAGCTCGGGCTCGCCCTCGCCCCAGCGAAAGCCGTGGGCCATGCGGCCCTCCAGCCCCGCCACGCGCGCGCCCTCCAGCCAGGCCTCGCCGCGAGCCTCGCGCAGCTTGGCCAGCGCGCTCTGGGTCTCGGGGGCGAGGGTCGTCGAGCCCTCCAGGCGCTGGAAGCGCACCCGCAGCCAGAGGCGCTCGGTGCGCGCCTTCAGCCAGCGCTGGCCCTCACGCTCCTCGAGCTCGAAGTCGCCCTCGGCGACTTGCCAGAGCAGCGAGGCGATCTCCTGACCGGCGTCGCTCTCGGGGAGAGGGACCCGCATGCTCGCCGGGCCCTCGCCGCTCGGGCGCAGCTCGGCCTCGAGCTGGAGGATCGGCGGCGGCTCGGGCTCCTCGGCGGGGACCGCCTTGGGCACGAGGTCCAGGGGCTCGTCCCCTGGCGAGCGGTTCTGGCAGCCCAGCGAGAGAGCGCTGAGCAGGAGCCCGAGGAGCAGCGCGGTCGAGCGAGCGCTCACTTCCCTCCGCCAGAGGGCGGCCCGGCGCCGCCGGGCTGCATGTCCGCCTTCATGTGCGGGACCTCCTGCAGGAGGATCAGCAGGTGCTCGTCGTCGCCGTAGGCGTAGAGGTAGGGGAACTGCATGCCGAACTTGCCGCTCCGATCGAGGAGGGCCATGCCGGCGGCCGACGCCTCGCCCTTGACCCGGGGGCTGGGCTCGAGGCGGCTGCCCTCCTTCTTCAGCTCGGCGGCGAGGTCGGGCGAGACCACGCGCGCCACGCGCTCGCGCAGGGTCTCGATCGTGTGCGGGCCCTTGGCCTTCTGCTTGAAGGACATCGCGAACACGGGCATGGGGTTCTTGGGGTCCTTGGTCTCGGTCGAGGCCGAGGCGGTGCTCGTGCCCTTGCCGAGCTGCATGAACAAGCGGTCCTTGCCGTCGAGGCCCAGGGCAGCCTTGCTGTCCTGGGGGCGGAGCTCGTCGTTGACCACGAGCTCGACGATCTCGCGCAGGACGCGCTGGCGGACCTCCTTGGGCTGCTTGTCCTCGGGGACCTTGCTCAAGGGGCGGAGGCTGGTGGGGTCGGGCCACTCGGCCGTCGCGCGCAGGATCGGATAGAAGTGCTCGTCCTCGGTCAACTCGGCGGGGATCACTTTCCAGGCCGGGGCCTCGGAGCCGGCGCCCTCGCCGGCGTCGCCCGCGTCGGCGGGGGTGGAGGCGGCGGGCTGTTCGCCGCCCTTGCCGGAGGGCTGACTCGGCTGCGGGCAGCCCAGGGTCAGCGCGCTCAGGAGGAGCAGCGCGGGCCAAGTGCGCTTCATGGGGACTCCCTCTCGGGGGCGCGGGGGGCGACGAATCCGTCCCGCAGGCGCCGTAGCGCAGCACTTTACCAGCATTGGGCGGGCCCGCGGCGAGCCTCTTTCCCTACCGAGCAGTGGAGACAGGCGTCTATACTCGTCGATAGTCGAGCAGCGAGCACCGGGAGGTGGCAGTGCCGGCAATGCTCCACGTGATCGAAGGCCCGGACGAGGGCCGCTTGTTCATGTTGGACGGCGACGCGACCACGATTGGTCGGAACGCTGAGAACACGATCGTGCTCAACGACACGGCCGTGAGCGGCGTCCACACCAAGATCGTCCGTAACGAGTCCAGCCAATTCACGCTCCACGACATGCAGAGCACCAACGGGACCTGGCTCAACGGCCGGGAGCACGGCGCGACCGACCTGCGTGACGGGGACACGATCAAGATCGGCGCCACCAGCATGGTGTTCGAGCTGCGTCAGGCGACGCGGATCGAGGGCGCCGGCGGGGACGAGGGGGTCGTCCAGTCGCAGCCCGCCATGGACAGCGAGGGCGGCAGCCTGCTCTACCTGCCCGAGGTGAACGAGAAGATCGTGACCCACGAGGAGCTGCTCCAGCGCTATCAGCGCGGCCTGCTCCTCGACCGCCTCGACCGGGTCCTCGCCGACGCCGAGGGCAGCGAGGAGGTGCTGAGCGCGACCCTCGAGGCGGCGCTCGCCGTCAGCGGCGCGCGCAAGGGCGTGCTCCTGCTCGTCGACGCGCGCACGGGCGAGATGCTCCCGCGCGCCAGCCGCAGCCTGGACCCGGGCCAGGAGGCCGTGACCTTCTCCAAGTCGCTGGCCTTCGACGTCTACGCCTCCAAGCGGACCCACAACGGCCCGCTGCCGGCGGACCCCAACAGCCCGCCCCTGCTCTGCGCGTCGATCCCGACGACCAGCACCACCAGCGGCGTGGTCTACCTGCACGGCCACCGCCCCTTCGACCAGTCCGAGGCGGACGCCGTCGAGTCGGTCGCGCGCCGCGCGGGCGCGTCGCTGAGCGCCAACCGCTGGCGGGTCGACTTCGAGCTCCTGTTCAGCTCGACGATCGACGCGATCATGAACACGATCCAGGCCAAGGATGTCTACACCCGCGGCCACTCGGAGCGCGTGCGCCACTACTCCAAGCTGCTCGCCAAGGAGCTCGGCCTCCATGGCCAGGAGCTCTACCGGGTGACCCTCGGCGCGGCTCTGCACGACATCGGCAAGGTCGGCATGCCCGACAGCGTGCTCAAGTTCAACGAGAAGCCGCGCCTGACCCCCGAGCAAATGGAGGAGGTCAAGAAGCACCCCGCCCGCGGCGCGCGGATCCTGGGCGACATCACCTTCCTCAAGGACGTGATCCCCGCCGCCGAGCTCCACCACGAGGACTGGGACGGCAGCGGCTACCCCCACGGGATCAAGGGCGAGGAGATCCCGCTTATCGCGCGGATCGTGGCCGTCGCCGACACCTACGACGCGATCACGACCGACCGCCCCTACCAGAAGGGCAAGTCCTACGAGGAGGGGCACGAGATCCTGCGCAAGATCGCGGGCAAGCGCCTCGAGCCGGACCTGGTCGAGCTCTTCATTACGGCCTGGCACAAATACCGCAAGGCCCCGCGCCGCTCGCTCGCGACCGCCAAGGTCGACGGCGAGGTCGTCGACAGCCTCCGCCGCGACCTGGCCGGGCTCGACACGAGCACCGACAACCGGCCCGAGGGCGACCTGGACGACCGCCTCAAGCAGGTGATCCAGATCGGATAGGCGCTCCGACGGAGCTGTCGCAAGAGCGACAGCTCCCTCCTCTATCGAGGCAATGAACGGAGAAAACTGGAAAACTCGAAGAAGGCTGCTCCGCCCCGTGCCTTCTAGTTTTCTAGTTTTCTCCGTTCAAACTCCGAAACGCGAAGGAGCTGCCGCTGACAGC
>MDTG01334950.1_pt1 | contig 20616 bp, 10 predicted proteins | sample 811421 | NCBI WGS metagenome assembly MDTG01 (sample SAMN05326645, study PRJNA326480) | marine metagenome | isolation source: seawater | place: Pacific Ocean: South East | collected 2011
CCCGCGCCCGCGCCCGCGCCCGCGCCCGCGCCCGCGCCCGCGCCCGCGCCCGTGCCCGGGAACCCCGCGGCCTTGCACAAGGTCGCCATCTCACCCGTGGCGTTCCGGCATGCGAAGAGGCCGAATGGGGGCGCATTGTCGATGCCGAAGGTCGGTAGAGTCAAGCATTTGGCACCGTGGGTCTTTGTCGCAGCTACGTACTGGGGGCACTTGGCGGCCCCTTCGAAGGGCGTCGTGCACCTGGAAATATCTCGGACGAATGCGGACGGATCACGGCACGCCATGAGCTTTCCATTGGGGCAGATAAAATACTGTCTGGACAGTAGCCATGTCTCGTACAACCCCACTGATTGCGGCCCCGTGGCATGGCTCAGTGGGCCAGCCTCGGGCGTGCGCATTGCGGTGTGTATCGTGACACCGCTATTCGAACACGGCCCGCCAATCGCGAGCTATCTGTGTACGAGCAACGAAGGACAGGGCGATCACAATGGTGATGCTCGCACATGCTCTTCTAAGGCACGTCTCTGAGAATCTGCGAGCTCCTTGCTTTTTGCAAGAGCCTCCGTTTTTACATGTGCATGCATCTCTCTGAAATGAACTTTCGCTTGGACCTGGATAAGCGGATATTCGACTTGCTCGTTCACTATCGAACTTACATCTTCAGTGGGGCTCAGTTTGTCAATCTTTTGTTGTGCACGTTCGATAAGATCTCTGTAAGCGTCAATATTAGTTCGAGCAGTCTCCTCGTCGTAGGCTTTTACAAAATCACCAAGCCACCGCCGATGGCTCCGATCGTCAGGCTGACGGACTCGTTTTTCCACGGTGGCATCAATAGTTAGGGGGGCATTGCCCTTCTCTTTGATCCCCTCGAACGTCAGTTCGTCCGTGTCGATGCACATAATCCAGTTCACGGCGCACTTGTCGTCTGCGGACATCTCCGTTCTTCTGTGCGGTGGCAAGGTCGCACGCCTTCGTGCGGAAAGCAGGGCGCCGGCCAACCCACCGACCGCCGCACTGCTGGCCGCTACGGTGGCGGCCGCTCCGTAGCCCACGCCCGGGCCTTTCCCCGAGCCCGTGCCCATCTGCGAGTTTGTGGACGCGTCCGCGTGCCGACCGCACTGCGAAGCGAGCCGCCCCGTGGCCCGGTTGCACACGTAGTCGGAGAAGGGTGGGAACTGGGAAGCGCCTTCGACGATGGGCAGCTTCAGGCACGAGGTGCCGAACGCGTCGACACCCTCCGAGACGACCCGCTGGCACGCCGGTGAGCCGGGGTCGTGGGCGCAGGCCTGGTGCACGAGAGCGTAGAATCGGGGGACGTCGCTGCACACGGCCATCGTTTTCTACCCAAGTCTGAATATATGTGCGAGACGACGAGTGAGCCCAGTCAACACAGAGCCCGTCGAATGTATTGTGCACTCCAAAACAAATGGCGGCGCCGCCGCCCATCTACATTCCGAGCAAGGGGCGGCCGCACAACTGCGTGACCGCGGCCGCGCTGGCGGCGGGCGGGGTCGGGCGCTTCTACGTGGTCGTCGAGCCGGGCCAGCGGCGCGCCTATGCCGAGGGGCTGCGGGAGAACGGGGCGGCGCAGCTGCTCGTCCTGCCCAGGAACAACCGGGGGATCGCATATGCGCGACGCTGGATCCAGGCCCACGCCGCAAAGGCGGCCCCGGGCGGGCTGCACTGGCAGCTAGACGACGACGTGACCTTTGCGCGGCGGTCGCGGCACCGGGGCAAGTACCGGACGAGGGCGGCGCGGGCGCGGGCGGTGCTCGGGCCCATCGAGGCGTACGCGCGGGCCCACCCCAACGTCGCGATCGCGTCGCCGCGCAACCGCACCTACGCCTTCGGGTACGACGACCACCCCGCGGTCACCGCGAACCGCCAGTGCGTCACCTGCATGCTGCTCCGCGACGTCGGCCTGCGGTTCCGCTCGGGGGTGATCGAGGACACCGACTACAGCATGCAGGTGCTCCACCGCGGCCACTGCACCGCCATCTTCAACCGTCTGCTCTTCACCAACCCGCCGCAGGCCTCGAGCGAGGGGGGGAACAGCGACTCGCTGCACCACGGCCGGATCACGGCGCTCCAGCGGCAGCTCGCGCAGAACTGGAACAAGATCTACCCCGGCGCGTTCCGGATCGAGCGGCGCTCGACGGGCGTGGCGAGCCGGGTGCTGCCCAGCCGCGTCTGGGCGCAGTTCCCGCAGCGGCCGCGCCGCGCCAAGGCCACGGCCACCTAGGGCGACTCGCGGCCGAGCGTGACACCATGGAGTCCAGTGAAAAATATGGGGAGCAAATGAAAGATGAGTCACTGCAAGGATGTAACCGGGTTTCGCACCCGCGTGGCTCCGCATTGCGCAAGCGACCCATCGGCCACGGCGTGCAAGCTCGCAGTAGTCGAGGCGACACGGTACGGGTACGGATACGGGTGCTTGAAGGTGCCAATATTCGGTCTTGACGCCCCTCCGTATAGCGTGTACGTGTGCGAGGGCGTGGTGCCCCCGCAGCTGCACACGACGTGTCGAGAAAGTGGATATAGCATACCATCGCCACAACCCCCCCGGGTGCCCGAGAATGGAACTGGAAGCAACGTGGTCGTGAAAACCACGGCGGCAGTCGCACCAGTCGCGTTAGTGGGCGTGGGCGTTGTCGCGATGAGAAAGGCACGGGAGAAGCGCCTTCGAGACCCGTACGACGTTGGCTTCCTCGTGCAACCCCAGCCCGCGCCAGTTTCCTTGCCCGGGGAAGCCCGCGTCGTAGAGCCGGAACGTGACAACGAGGGATGGCTGGTGAGTAATGACTGGATGATGGGTCAGGGGTACGTCGACGATGGAGAGCCGCCGGCTCGCACGCTCCGAGGGGAACCAATCGTGTTCCCGACAAATAGATTAGAATGATTCTACGGCCGCAGGAAGCCCGCTTCCATGGCACGGTATTGGATCCCATGCAGAACGTTTGTTGGTCGTATCTCGACCCGTGTACCTTCAAGATGAGTTGTGTAGGGTCTCTTGGCCCACTCGACGACCCTGGGTCCGGCGAATCCCACTCCCGCGAGCAAGGGCACGGCGGCCGCGACCACGTGCATACCAGTGCTTGCCTCGCCTCCAGGACCGGTCGCCGTGGCCCCGCCGGAGGCCGTGGCCGCGGCGGTGTGCACGTCGGGCGGGCCCAGTGACGCACAGGCTATCGAAGATAATCAGACTCATCACCGCATCCCTCCGAGGGCGCCCGCCGCTCGCCTGTACGTGTTTGCCAAACTCGGGCCTTCCCCGGCATGCACCCGGCTACGATTGCGCAGCGCCGGGTGGAGCTCGGAGCGCTTTTCTCCTAGCCTGGACCCTAAAGTATTCGGCGGGAGTGGGATCGAAAAGCCTATGAGCAGATCGTGTCCGATTCCAACATTGCGCTGGTCATTCCGTATGGTGTTCAGGCTGCGACGCTGCCACGCAAAGTCGCGGTGGATCGCGCCGATCGTGCCGAGGGTCAGCAGCGCCCCTGCCGTCGACGCGCTTGCGACTGGGTGGTCCACGATCGGGCCCGTGAGGTCGCTAACCACGGTCGAGCTACCGACCGTGTCAATTTCTCGCTTGACTTTGTCCATGTGGTTATGTGTTTTACCATTCGATAATGCATTTTTTCACACAAGCCATGCGTGCCCACCCCCGGCTCCGCTGCACACGTTTCATCAGTGGGGGACAACTCGTCCGCCCTCATGCCCTACCGCCCCCAACTCGTCGGTACCGCCCCTTGTCGCAGTTGCTACCGACGCAGCAACAGAGTACTACCAGTCCGATCAGGATCGTCGCCGCACGATCGGCCGCCTCGATCGCCTCGTGCGCCTTGCGCACCGTGCGCTCGTTGTACGCACGCATCGGCGGTAGGGCACGCACGGTGGAGTTTGTGGGCACGCATATACTCACAGCATCGACAAAGTCGTCCATGTCGTCGACGTACCGCGGGAAGCTCGTGTCGTGCACAAACCGTGCCACGGTGTCCGTGCCGCACCACGCAAACTGCACCGGCAGCTCGAGGCAGCGCGCCCACCGCTCGAGGTCCGCACCGTCGCACCGCTTCCCCGTGGGCAGATCGACCGCCACCGTGCTCATACGGGCGTCGCGCGAGCTCCACTCTGCGCTGCCGGCCTCGTACTTAAACTCACCGAGCGCCATGCTGTCGATGGTGTCGATGCCCCTGTCATGGCAGTCGACGATCCACACCTGGCCAGCGCGCACCTCCTCGTGGTCGTGGCAAATGCTCCCGCGGCCGTGGACCAACGGGAGGGCGAGTGCGAGCACGAGTGGCCCCCGGGTGAGCGCCATGGCCGTGTGGCCCGTGGTCACACCCGCACTGGCTTGTGTCCTGTCACGAGTGTGTTATTGCATAATAGATGTTGGTCGCAATATAATCGGACGGTGCGGCGGCACACGCACGGCGTCTGGGTCCCGGTAATTTTTTCTAGCATAGTAAGGCAAACATTTCACTGCCATGTACTTCTCCACCTTACTGCTGCTGGGCATCGGCGTCGTGCACACCCTCGTGGTCAATGCCGCGGAGACGGTGGGATTCGCCGAGGGCGACCAGACATTCTCCAACGACGTGCTCGCGGGATCCTTCGCTTGCGCCGGCGATGACTGCGTGCCGCTCTCCGACCAGAAGCTGTACACGGTGTCGGCGCGCGACCTCGTCGATGAGACCGGCCCGCTGGCCGACATGCCCGCCGAGGTCAAGGACGCCCTCGTGCAGGACGTGTTCGGCAGCCGCATGATTACTGCAATAGGGAGCGGCGTGGCGCCGGGCGGGCGCTACGCCACGCACTACGCCCAGGTGGCGGTCTCCAAGGCGCAGGTCGCCAATATGGACCTGACCGACACCACCTGTCAGATGGCCTACAACGGGGCGTACGACAGCGGCGGCAACCCGCTGGTGGCCAGCCCGACTAGTTTCTCGGGTCGGACCCACGTCTGCACCACCCCGGCGACGACAACCAGCTACGCGTCGTTCCGCTGCGACGGCGGCGTGAGCACCGCCTCGCGCTCGTGCCACAAGGTCAGCCGCAACGGCTTCGACATCCCCGTGGCCCCATTCACCGATCTCGCGACCACCGCGGCGCCCGCGGCGGACAGAGTGGCACGGCCCTACCCGTTCGGCCCGCGCACGCGCACGTCGCTGTTCACCGAGGCGTCGCTGCTCGCGAGCAGCGGCACGCTCTCGCGCACAGCTGACAACATCCGGGCCGCATTCTGCCGGTTCATGAGCGAGGCTGGCGCGTCGTTCACCTATGACCCCGACGCCAGCGACATGGCGAACTGCTTCGGCTACCACCAGTGCGACCCGGACCCTGCGAGCGCCGCGGACTTTCAGTTCGCCTCGTTCCAGGACACGTGCTTCGCGCCATTCACGCAGTTCACGACGACGTACGACTCGGACGGTGCGAGCATCGAGGCTCCGAATGTCGCGGTGCACACTCTGGGACCGGAGCCGGGGACACCGACCCCGGGCCTGTGGAATATCGTCGGGGCGGGCTACGAGTCGGTCCTCCTCGAGACCTTTCCGTGCGACCCGGACGACGGCGTCTCGCAGAACGTGCTGTTCGCCGTCGACGACAGCGACGAGCCGCTGTGCCTGTTCGACCCGGCCGAGAAGGCGGCCGGGGGCGCCGGCATCCACATTGTCCCGAAGGACAGCGACCAGACGATGCCCCCCGATGCCGCGCTGCAGAAGGTGATGTTCTACTCCCCCGTCCATCGGTTCATCAAGGAGGGCGGGACCTGGTACCAGTACACCATCCGCAGCACCATGCTCATGCACTGGGGCCTGCTGGTCGGCGATCTCTACGGCTCCGCGAACCCGTCGCCCGACATCTCGTTCCCCCTGACGGACGACTTTCACGTCAACCTCGCATACTCGTGGGACGCGGTCGCCGAGGCGTACGTGCACCCGGGCTGCCAGGCCGGTCGAGCGGAGGGCGAGCCGTGCGATTTCGACATCGGCATGGTGATGAACACGCGATACAATGCGCTCGTATTCCCGTGCATGGACGACGGTGACGGCAGCTGCGACTGGACGGAGCCCAACTCAGTCTACAACCACGTGGACGCCATCTCGCTCCACGGCATGATGAACAACGAGTACAGCACGGCGCGCTTCGTCACGCAGATCAGCGTCAGCCAGCTGACCGTGGGCGGCACGATCAGCGCCACCACCTACGTGGCCGGCGCCGCGCTCGACATTGCCGTGTCGAGCAAGACGTGCCACAAGTACAGCACCAGCGAGGCGGACGTCGTGTTCCACATGACGCTGGCGGGACTAGACGAGACGTTCACCATCTCAACCAACTACGTCGAGTACTACCACGAGAGCGCTGACGGGACCGTGAGTCGCGTCGTCTTTGAGAACGACCCGGTCTCGTGCGGCGACACGGCGAGGGCCAACTCCATCCCGGCGGGCGAGTGCTACGACGTCGTCTCCACCCAGACCACTAACGGGCTCGCCCCCGAGTCCGTGGCCGTGTCGGTGCGCCTGCCGCTGAGCCAGTGCCGCGACGACTTTGGCGCGACCCCGGGCTCGTGCATCACCAAGCTCGCGGCCTGGCTCGCCGCCTCCTCCGGGTCGAGCGACAACCGCAAGATCTTTGTGGGCTACACCATGGCGTTCGGCGACGCGACGACCATCCTGAGCTTGGCGCAGGGCTTTGTGCAGCGGCAGGAGCTCGACTGCACGGATCAAAACGGGATCTGCGACGCACTGCTGCGCACCGACGCCGTGGCCGCATTGCAGCAGTGCGAGAGCACGACCGCGGTGGGCGGCGAGGTGACCATCACGCAGGTGACCAACCTGGTGACCAAGACCCTGGCCGTGGCGGTGCAGCCCGTGTTCGGGGAGATTGACACGCGCCCGCCGTGCAAGGTGCTGGCCACCGGCCAGGTCGTGTGCCCCGCGCTGCTGCACGACCAGTGCGAGGGGAACAAGGGCGTGGCGAGCGTGCAGCACCTCATTGCGGCGTGCGGCGGCAAGTACAGCGGCGCCAACGTCCGGGCCACGAACGACCTCGCGGCGGGCGGTGGCGATGGCGGCGCCGCGGCCGACCCGACGTGCACCACCAATCCGCCTGGATCTGTCACGCGAACCGTGTATACGAACAACTGCCGCGACCACGACAGCGACGAGGCCGCGTGCAACGTGCGGTACCAGCCCATGTTCGCGCATGGGGACATCAGCAACGGCATCGGCAAAATCTGCGTCATGAACGCCAACGGGGTGTGGTGTCAGGCGTCGACCACGTGCGCCGTTGACTCCGGCGTCCGCCGCCTGCAGGACCTCCCGTCGACCACCACCCCCGTGACCACCGGCACCCCGATCAAGGTGCTGGGCAATGGCCTCGGCTACCTGCACCTCGGCGCCGCGGCGGGCCCGCAGGTCCAGCCCGCGACCAAGATGCAGCAGGCGCGGCAGCTCGTGTTCCCGATCGGCGCCAAGCTCACGGCGACGTGCACCGACACCGACACGGAGACGTTCAGCCGCCCGGTGATTGGCGGCATGGATGCGGACGGCAAGTGGCTCGTGACGAACTACGAGTGGGTGCACGTAATGGGCATGGATTCGCGCCAGTTCGACGCCATGAAGGGCTCGGTGGAGTCCAAGGCGGAGCTGGTCGACGCCGCGCTCGTCGTGGCCGACACGGCCCAGATCCTGAGCCGCACGAACGGCATCGCGGTCGACTCGCACGCCATGTTCACCAAGGCACAGTCGCACGGGTGCCACCCGAACGACGTCAAGCCGTTCACCTACCTCGGCACCGAGCGCGCACAGGACCACTGCGACTGGGTGGCGTCCGCGACCGGCTCGACCAACGAGTACGGCGACGACTGCGCCGAAGAGATCAACGGTGGCATCGACGTCCAAGGGCTGGTGGCCAAGGGCTCGACCGGCTCCGTCGTGCACGGCAAGCCCGACGCGTCGGCCTGCAACAGCGGCCCCGCCATGGTTCTCGGGTTCAACGACCAGAGCCCGCAGTACCTCGCGGACGCGTCGCTGACGGCCGAGGCGGAGACGGTCAGTGCTCACCACGAAGGGGGCAACCGGAACGCCGCCGATGTGTCGCCCCAAGCCCCTGCGGACTGCCCCACGACCGAGGTCGACGCAACGTGCGCGCCGAATGATGAGGGTGTCCCAACTGGCTACCGCGGCTTTGCGCTCGCGCCGATGCACGTGGGGCTGAACGGAGGCAACAGCTTCTACTCCGAGTTCAAGGGCGCCGACACCGACGACAACCAAAACAGAGCCTCGGTCATGGCGGCGTTTGGCGTGGACATCAACACCGCCTACCTCAGCCAGTGCGGCTCCGGGCCCACGGAGTGGAAGCTCGAGACGCAGTTCTTCCACGCCGACGGCATCACCCCGATCCACGGCTTCTTCCGGCGCTCGCTCGCGGCCACGGCGTCGCTGGGCGCCCTGACCAGCAGCACCGCCCATGTCCGCGGCGATGGTCCCCATGGGCGGTCGCTCCAGGGAGAGGACGCGGCGACCAACCAGACCAATCAGACGGTGACCGGCGCCACCGTGTCGGCGATATCGCAATCCACGGCCTTGTCGTGCATGGACACCAGCTCACGGGCCAGCGGCGTGTTTGACACGGCGTGCATCTGCGACGACCGCAGCGTCCTGCCGTCAAAGCAGTGCCAGATGGCATTTGCCCCGCCGCCGACCCCGCCGCCCGAAGACGACGACGACGACGACGATTCGTCCTCCTCCTCCTCCGCCTGGATCTGGATCGTTCTCGTTGCGGGTGTCGGGGCACTGTGCTTCGTCCATAAACGAGCGAAAGAGGACACGGTGGTGACACGATCAATCGAGAAGGAGTACCGCGAAAAGCTGCTCACGAGGTAGCGAGGGCAGATATAGAGATACTCGAAAAAAAAAATGCAGCGAGCAAGCGCTGCTTCTTTTTTCTAACCTCTAGATAAACTTTCCTCCATACTCTATGTGGTACGTTGTGTTGACACTAGCGCTCGCGGCGCGAGCTGCGCACGCCGCGGAGAATGTTCTCTCTGGCGGCGATAACTATCAAGGGGGCACGGTGTACTCGGGCGCCGTCGCCTGCGACGGGACGTGCGCTCAGGAGAGCGATCAGAGCGTCGGTATCTACTCGCTCCACGATATCGCCAACGACGCCGGCGCGTTCGCGGCCCTGAGCATCCCGTCCGAGGTCAGAAACCAGATTATAGACCGCGTCTATGGCGTCCAGATGCTCACGAACGTGCAGGAAGACACGGCCCCGGGCGACCACTTCGGTTCGTACTACTCGCAGATTGCCATCTCCAAGGTGCAGGTCAAGGCCCCGGCGAACGACCGCACGTGTGCCATGGACGACGGCAGCTTGACGCATTTCCCCACGGACCTGGCCGGTCTCGGGAGCACCTGCGCTACAGCCCCCATACTCGACGATCTCGCCGAAGCGAGCACTCCGCATGTCGCGCAGCTCTGCGTAGGCCATCAGGACGACGCCAACGAGCGCTGCCAGGAGGTGTGGTGGCGCAGCCGGACCGTGGGCGTGATGCCGTACATGGACGTCACCGCGACAAACGCCGTGGACGACACCACCATCGACCCGGCGTACGCGGTCAACATGCGGTCGCGACTGTCGCACTTTAACGAGGGCTCCCTCAAGTACGACGCCGCGTCGTCCGGGCTCGCGCGCGACGCGGGTGGATTCTCATACTGCCCATACAATGCGAACGCGCAGGCGAACGCCGACCCGACGGCCGCGCACGCGGGCAACTACGACTGCGCCGGTAAACACTTCTGCCCGCCGTCGACGGCCGATACCATCTTTGATGCCGCCGGTGATTTTACGCAGACCTTCATGGACCGGTGCTTCCCGTACCAAGTCATAGCAAGTGGCGCGGCCGGTCGCTTCACGATGACCGCCGAGCCCGGCACGCCGCCCCCGGGCGAGTGGAACAGGCCAGGGTACGGCTACGAGTCCGCCCTCCTTGAGTCGTACGACTGCGACCCGGGCGACCCGACGTCCGAGAACATCCTTCTCGGCGTCGACGACAGCGGGACGCCCAAGTGCCTGTACAACCCGGCGGACAAGGCAGCTGCCGGTGCCAAGATTACGCTGGTCAACCCCGCGACCGGCGAGGGCACCACCGCGCTGCAGCAGACCGTCATGTACTACGCGCCCGTGCACGTGTTTCAGACCGAGGGCGGTGTCCACTACCGGTACACGATCCGCGCCACCATGCCCATGTTCTGGGGCCTACTGGTCGGCGTGCTGTACGAGTCCGCGGTCGATAACGCGATCCCGGACATCACGTTCCCGCTGGCCGACCCGAACCACATCAACCTCGCCTACAGCTATGTCCCTGGTGCCGGCACCTCGGGCCGGTGGCGTCCGCCGTTGCCGGACTTCGCCCTGGATGGCGAGCCGGTCACCTTTACCGTCGGCACCATCATGAACATCCGCTACAACGGCGTCGTCTTTGAGTGCGTCGCAGACGACGCCCCGTGCTACGGCGGACCGGTCATCAGCTACGAGGGCATCACCAACCTCGAGGAGCGCGCCTTCAAGTTTGCGACGCGCGTCACCATCGACCGCACCACCGTGGGCGGCCTCGTGAGCGCCGACACGGTCGTGAGCGGCGTGGCGCTCGACCTGTCGCTCAACAGCCAGGCGTGCTTCAAGCACTCGCCGGACCCGACGCCCGCCGACGTGATCTTCACCCTGTCCTTCTCGGGGCTCCAGGAGTCGTTCGTCGTGTCCGTGCAGAGCATCGAGTACTTTCACGAGCCCACCGGCCAGCGCATCGTCTTTGCGTCCGACGCGACCGCTTGCGCTCGGTCCGGCACGCCGGGCCCGGGATGCTTTGGTATCGTGGCGGGCTTAGCGAGCCGCACTTCGGACCGCTTCGCCGCCACCGCGGCGGTCAAGCTGCCGATGGACCAGTGCAGGGACGACTTCAACTCGCTGCCCGTCGGAGACTGCGCCACGAAGCTGGGCGACTGGCTCACCGCCACGAGCGGCTCGGCTGCGGAACGCAAGATCTTTGTCACGTACACCATGGCCTTCGGGGACAATACGGCCGCGGCGCAGGGCTTCCTGCGGCGCCAGGCGATCAGCTGTGACAACTCCGGTATCTACTGCAATGCGCTCATCCGCGCGGACGCGGCGGACAACCTCAACCAGTGCGACACGGACACCGCCGTTGGTACGGAAGTGACGATCAACCAGTTCACCGACCTCGTCAGTGCCTCGCTCGCCGTCGTCGGCCAGCCTCGCTTCAGAGCCCTCGAGAAGCGCCCCCCGTGCATCGCGCTCGACCCGGGCAGCGGCGACGAGACCGTCACATGCCCCGCGATGCTGCACGACCAGTGCGACGGCGACAAGGGCGTCGCGAGCGTCCAGCACATTATGGAGAAATGCGGCGGTACCTACAGCCTGCCCAACATCGAGGCCACGAACCTGATCGTGACGGGCTCCGGGACGTCCGCCACGTGCGTTCCGTCAAACACCAACTATGCGGAGCGCACGCGGATCGTCACCCCCGCGGACACGACGTGGGACTCGGGGGGGCAGCTGTCCAGTCCGCACGCCGACTGCGGCCAGCTGGTGTCCTACGGGGGCAACTTTGTCAACGACGGCTCGACCAGTGACAACTACCCCTTCGCAAACAATGCCGAGGCGAAGGCGTACTGCGAGTCGTTCTACATGGACATGAACAACCGACCCGGCAGCCCCACCGACTCGTTTACCAACTCGTTCCGCCCGTGCGCGTTCGTGAATGACAACGGGCAAGACGGTGTTGGTAACTGCCGCTGGGCCACCAATAGCGCATGCAATATGGTCGAGGGCACCGGCCTGACCACCGCCGGCGGCGAAATCGACAGCGCCGTCCAGGTCACGGCGGGCAGCCCCGTGCCGGTGCTCGGCAACGGCCTCGGCTTCATGCACCTCGGCGCAGTCGCCGGCCCCATGTCGCAGCCGGCCACTAAGATGCAAGCGTCGCGCCAGCTGATCTTTCCGGTGGGCGCGCGGCTCACCGCCACGTGCGGCGACAACGCGCCGGTATTGGACGAGACGTTGTTTGGCGGCTTCGACGACTCCGGCAACTGGCTGGTCACGCCCATTCAGTGGTCGACCAACATGGGCATGCCCGCGTCGCGATACGACGACATGAAGGCGCTCATGGAGCGCGAGGACACGCTGGCGCTCGTCGAGTCGGCGCTCAAGGGCATTACCGGCAGCACGCTGCTCACGGCCAAGCTCGTGGCCGTGGATTCTCCCGCCGCGCACGCGCAGGCGGAGGGTACAGCAAACTTCCAATGCGACGCGAATACGGTGAAACCGTTCTCGTTCCTCGACCAGACACGCGCGGACGACTTCTGCTCGTGGTCACCCGGAAACGCCCACAGTGACGCATGCACGTTGGGACCCAGCCTCGGCGGCGGCCTCGACGTACAGGGCTTCCTCGCCGCCGCCAGCGGCGGAATTTCCCACACCACCACCAGTCGATTGTCGTGCAGCAACGGCCCCGCGATGGTCCTGGGCTTCAACGACCAGTCGCCGCAGTACAACGCCTATCCGGACAGCCTCGATCCCCCGGACCAGGTGTCCCCGTGCGACCCCGAGTCCGGCGAGGACCGCGGCGCGCGTGTGCACATCAGTCTCACCGACACGTGCGACGGTATCGACAAGGACGACGTGTGCACAGGCAACGCCGGCTACCGCGGGTGCGCGCTGCAGCCGATGGAGCGCGAACTGCTCACCTCGGTCGGTTCGATGCCGAGCTTGTACACGCTGTTCAAGCAAACACACACGGACGATGGTCGGTCGTCGGCCGCCGTCATGTCCGCGCTGGGCGTCAACATCAACACCGCCTACCTCAGCCAGTGCGGCGCCACGCCGACCGAGTGGACGCTCGAGACACAGTTTGCGCACCTCGACGGGCTCACGCCGGTGACCTCGCCGTCGTGCGGGGCGCGGGGCCTCGTGGAGGTCGACGGCACCGCCTTCACCGAGGGCTGCGCGCGAATCAATGACTATTTACCTATTCAACGGGCTACCATATGTCCAGCGTCGTTCGAAGTGACGGCGACGGGCGCGTACGCCCCGTGCGTGTACTCCGAAGGCACGTGCTCGGCCTCGACGGACACCTGCACGCCCGAGCTTGTGCTCGGTATACCGTACTGCTCTCTCAACGTATGGCAGCCCCGCAGGCACCTCGGTCGCACGAATACAGGTATGCCATACTGCTGGTGCCGCGATGACGAGCAGGCGATATACCACCAGAGCGGAGCCGGGCCAGTCTCCCGCTGCATAAAGTCGGCAGAAGTGGTACCGACTCATCTCGTCTCGTCGGCATTGCCGCCGGTATATTACGGCCGCGTCCCGAGCAGTTGCTTTTACGAGGGCCGCGGGAACGGGCCGTATGACGTGGACCAGCATCGCTTCGTCGAGGTTGACACGTGCACGGGGCTGGCCGCGGCCGAGTGCGACCTGGCGTACGAAAAGTGGGACCACAGCATCTGCGAGTATTCGGGCGGCGTCTGCATGTCGTACATTGGGCTGGAGCGCCGGTGCGAGATGACGACGGTCCAGGCGCCCGCGCCGCCGCCCCCCGAGGAGGAGATGCGCCGCCGCCTGACGATGAGCAGCGTCACCCAGAGCTACCACGTCGTGGCCGCCGCCAACAACACGGCCTCCGACAACGCCACGCACACGCGCTCGCTGCAGCAGGACGGCGAGGACGGCGAGACCCACGGCGGCATCATCTCCGCGCGGGCGGAGGGCGTGGCGCTGCCGTGTTCGGACGCCACAGTGGGCGTGACAGGGGTGTTTGGCTCGGCCTGCGTGTGCGACGCACACGCCCAGGGTTCGGAGCAGTGCTCGCTCGAGTTTGTCGAGCCGACGCCGCCGCCCCCGCCGCCGCCGCCCAGCGACGACGGCAACGGTGAGTTGATTGCCATCATGGGCATCGGCATCATCATCGTGATCCTGGTGGTGGAGGCCAAGAAGCAGCACGAGAATGTCGCCACCATCGTCAACCTGCAGCAGTCGCTGCTCAGCAATACCCGCAAGCCCTGAGCGAGGCCGACGGGCGAGCGAGAGCGAGGACACCGCTGACGATTTTTTTTTGGGGGGGGGGGCGGCACCCTCCCTGGCCAAAATGTGAAGGGTGTATAAAACCACTCGCATTATGATCGGTAGAATTCTATGGATCCTGTCCTTCGGGAGCATGTACGAGACTCTCGTCGGACCAGCCATTTACGGGGGCGGGGGGACGTACGGGAGTTCCAGTGATGGGGGCGACACCTCCGGGGCTATACCGTGCCAGGGGGCTGTCGATGGGAAAGGGGAACCCGTGGCGGGTTCCGGCTGCCAGGAGGCGACGTGGTCGAAGGTGATCCGCTCCGGGGATCTCGTGGCCGGCGGACCGACCTCGTTATTCGATGGATCGAACAGCTTTCAGTTAGCGGGGACGCCGGAAGCGCCACCCGACGACGTCTCGACCAAAATTCGGAACACATTCGCTGGCCTCGTCAACTCAATGGACGGGGTGACAACGGACACCGGCGAATCGGGGACCTCTACGAGCGGCCGCTTCGGAACTTACTACACCATGGTACACGTGAGTCGCACCGAGATGAGCGCATCTACGGATGAGTGCTTGTACGCCGGTCAGTCGCTACCGCACTGGGTGGGGTATGGCCCGTACCCAGATGGTGGTTGTGACTACAACTGGGACGGCACACTGGGCGGGGTGGAAGTTGGGTCCAAAGAATGCATCGACACGGACGGATTGGGGGGGCGCGCGATCGGATGTCTCACCCCGGCGGCGACTAGCGTCCCGCTAGTACCACGGAGTGTTGTGCGCACAACCAAAGTCGAGACGTCTGGTCAGACACCTACCGTCGCACAGCCGTACCCGTGGGACATCAGTAGCCGCAAGTCGCGATTCACGGCCCAGTCCGTCAGGTTCGAGAGTCCGAGCACGTACAACCGAGATGCCACCCAGGAGTGCACAGTGGGCGCTGGGACGACCAAGGAAGCGGACTACACGTGCGGGGGATCCCACCATTGCCCCGGGGAGGTACTCGGCTCGCAGGGGTTCTCGGACACCTGTGTCGACTACGAGTACAACTCCAACTACTACCACATCGGAGGTGAGCCCGGGGTGCCAGACCCGGGGAACAACCTCGATGCGGGCTCGAGCCTTCTGGATAGCTTCGCATGTAAAGACGACACGACAGAGAATATCGTGATCGGTGTCGATGGTGCGGGCGAGCCCCTGTGCCTGTTCAACCCGGTGACCAAGGACGCCGGTGGTGAGGTGTCGATCGTGGCCGATAGCGACGCATTGCGACTGCAGGATGTGCTGTTCTATACTCCGGTATACTACGTCGATGCAGCGAAAAAGCACCTCTATACGATCCGGATGACCCTGCTCAGCCACTGGGCGCTGCTGTTTGGTGCACTGCGCCCAGTCAATCAAGGGGACCCCGTCGACATCACCGGCTTCACGGTGCCCGACGACTACATCAACCTCGCGTATTACTGGGACGATACCGCGGGTACGTGGGTCCACCCGGACTGTCAGCCGACGGTCAGTGCCGTCGCCGGGTGTGGGTTCAGTTTCGGGACGGTCGTCGACTCGACGTACCACGCTCTCACTGCCCCGTGCCAATATCAGGCCGGTCAGACTTGCGGTGCCACTACCCAGACACAAAGTCTCGCTGGCGTGATCAATGTGCACGAGAGCATCGCTCGGTTTGTCACACAAGTCAACATTGACCGCATCACCAACCTCGGTGTGTTGCAGGTGTTCACACAGGTCGCATCGGAGGATGTCCACGTGGCGATGCTGGGGCAGTCGTGCTTCAATCAGGGGTCATCGGGAACCTTCCTCATACAGCCCCTCCAGTTCACTGGACCGGAGTCGGCATTCTCAATCTCTGTCTCTATGGTCGAGTACCAAACGAACCTGGGCACACTGAAGTTCCGACCCATCGCGAATTGCGATACCGCGAGTGCGACGCCGGACAACCTCCCGGGTCCCCCGTGCGGCCTCGTCCCCGCGACCACGGACGGCAGTGGCTTCCAGGCCATAGTGGCGAACAAGGTGGCCATCGACTCGTGTACGCTCATTGCCGAAACGAACGGAGTTGTACAGACCACCACAGTGAGTTGCGCCAGTGGGATCGTCACACTGAACGGTGCGCCCGGCAACGAAGCAACATCTCGCCAGGTGAATGTGATCTATGCTATCACACAGAGCGCAGGGGTACACGCCCAGAGATCGCACACGATCGACTGTTCCGGAGTGCCCGCGGGCTCGCTGTTGTGCACGCTCGGCTTTGACCAGGGCTTGGTCGATCGCCTCGGCCAGTGCACGGACGATGCCGCGACCGGAACGACAATTACGGTCAGTATGAAAACCAACCTCGTGGCAAAGTCGCTGGCCGTCGTTGCCATGCCTGCAGCGAACACGCTTGATGGTGTGCACCCCTGTAGGGTCGACCCCAATAACGCCGGGCAGCACATCTGCCCGGGGCTGCTCCACGACCAGTGCATCAGTGCCACTACCGGCGTCCCCAGCGTACAACACTTCATGAAAGTGTGCGGCGAGGAGTTTAGCGGCGAGAGTACCGTCGAGCTCGTTGGTTTTGGGGCCGACGGTGAATCACAGACACCGGCCGCCGCGGGCGCCACACCCGCGCAAGCTGCGACTGTTCTCGGAAATGGCATGGGCTACCTGCACCTGGGGTCCATCGCGGGGCCGCTAGAGATGCCCGTGACGATCGGACAGGCGAAGCGCCACATGATCTTTCCCGTGCAAGCCAAGGTGACAATGCGATGTGGGGACACCTCCGGGGCGCCGGATCTTGAGCTCATGATCATGGGCGGTAAAGACGGACAGACATGGAACGTAGATGCAACGACGTGGACAGAGATCATGGGACTGGACAACAACAAGTATCTCGACGTGAAGAATTTGGTCGAGGGGACCCCCGGGATTTTCGACAACCTCGATTCCACGGGCGCACCATTGTATGGAACAACCGCCGCCGGTGGATACGATTCGGATGGATTTGCCGCGATCAACTCGCCATCGTGGCACAAGTTTCTGGGCGAACAAGCAGGCAACTGCCACCCGAACGATGTCAAGGAGTATACATACCACAGTCAGACCGGACAGGTGGACCACTGCGCCACGCACGGGGGCAATCCGTGCACGAGTCCAGGTGATAGCAGCGTGGTCGTGAACACGGATGCACAGGGGACAGTGGTCCTGGCCGGCAGCGGGCAGGTGGAGCATGGGCTGCAGTGCTCGGGTTCGGGTGCCAGTGGCCCGGCGATGATCATCGAGTTCAATGACCAGCGGCCGCAGTATATGGGGACCAGTATTGAGGACCCGGATACGACCATCATTGACGAGTCCACCGCCGCCGCCGACTTGCAACTGTGTACCGACCAGACTCTCGATGACGACTCAATGTGCGACAGCTCGGTCACAAGTGGCGACGAGCCGGCCCACGATGTTTGCACATCGAGTGCTGGGTACACGGGGTGCGTCTTTGATCCGATGCTCGACGCTGACCTTGATTTGCCCGGTGGCGGCGGCACGGTCCTGTCCAACGACTATACCCAGGTATTCAAGACCGGTACGACACCAGGCGAGTGCGCCCATGGTGGGGTCCAGGCGCATCCACAAACTGGTGTCCCGGGTCACAGCACACACCAGTGCCGTATTGCGTGCAATTCATTTACGGATGGTTCAGGGAACCCATGCATCGCATACGAGTACGACCACCAAGAAGAGATGGACTGTACGCTCTTCACTGGCGGGACCGTGACCACAGCTACGGGGTCCAGCGACTTCCATTGCTATAGCAGAGACGTACAGTCTCATAGCTTTTACTCACACTTCAAGGAGAATGACCTGGCGGGCAACTCGGCGAAGGCGACTGTCCTCTCGGCCGTCGGCGTTCTGATCAACTCCGCATACCTGCACCAGTCACAGTGTACCAATGACGTGACGACGTGGGGCTTGGAGGTACAGTACGTGCACCTGGGAGGTGTCGCCCTGTCCTCGGCAGGGACTCGTCGATCTCTGGCCGATGCCAACATCTCGTACTTCACGGCACGATCCGCCAAGAAGCTAGCCCCTCCTTCCAATTCCAGCAACCACACTCGGAGGCTGGCGGAGGACGAGACCGAGGCCGAGGTGTTTGAGGCACGACCGGAAAACGCATCGCTGGTCACCACTGGCAGTGCGACTATGGTCAAGCCGTGCCACGATGAGCTCGGGGCGGTCCAGGGGGTCTACACACAAGCATGCCTCTGTCTCGACAAAGAGAATCCAAAGTCGGCGCAGTGCGCGGTCGAGTTCTACCGCGAGGTGTCCAGTGGTGACAATAACGGGACGGACGATGGTGGCGATGACGATAGCGATGACGATAGTGATGCGATGGCGGGAATCTGGCTCGGTATCCTCGCGCTGATCTGCATGGTGTGCTTTGTAATGCGAACACAGAAGGAGGAGGAGAAGCACATTGACGAGCTACGGCGCAGCCTAGTCCCCCGTGGCGCACACAGAGCGTGAGCCTCGGTGCACATACTACATTCATCATCGTAAGGTACTATCGCTGTATTTTTTCGATTCCACGGCCCGCGGGATCTTGTGCTCGCCACGGTCCACTCGACACTATCTGTATGGCCAGTGCTGCGGCCCGTGCCTCGCTGGAAAATAAAAAGCTCATCCGATTGAAAAGCGATAGTATGGCGCTCGCCACTCTCACACAGGCACTCGTCGCGATCGCCGTGGTCGCGGCGGCGACGCTACAGTGCCTCCAGTACTACCGCTACTGGCCCAGTGCGACGGACATGGGCACGGCGCTCCGTGTCGTGCGCCACAGTCCGTCGGACACCTCCCTGGAGGTGCTGTACCACCTGCGACCCTCCGGGACCCCCATGCCCTTCCTGTGCGACACTGGCTTCTCTGGCCCGACGCTGATCAACACTGCGGCCCTCAGTGCACGCGAAACCGATCCGGGCGCATGGGACGGCGGCGACGAGGCGACACGCGACCGCATGATCGGAGCGGAAGACAGGGCACCGGCGCGGAAACGTGTGCGCAAGCTGCTCTCTCGAAACGGTATCGACTACCGATACAGTACAGTGCGGATGGTCTCCGCCCTCTCGGGCACCCGTGCTTCGCGCAACTCGGTGTGTCGAGTGGCATTCGGCACCGAGCGAGGCACGCTGCGGCGCTCGGATGCCCTCGTCGACTACATTCCCCACACGCCCTGCATCCTCACACTGGACGACATGGTCGCGTTGCGGCCGTGCATCCTGGACACGGGGGCCGGGCGGCTGGTGTCGCAGGGTCCCATCCCCCCGGGCACGGCCACCCCCGTGCAGCGCCACCGGCTCACGGGCGTGGTGACGTTCGTGGTTGACGTCGGCGGGGTCACGCTCGACCTGATCGCCGACACCGGGTATGGTGGGGCGGTCGCGATCAACGAGAGCGTCGCCGACCGAGTGCTCGGCTCGGAGTGCGACCTCCTCCACGCGACGGTTCGCCAAGTCGACGTCCACAGCCAGTCAGTCTGTGCCAATGTATTTCTCGCCCCCGTGGCCGTCCACTTCCGCGGTCTCGACCTCCCGGTCGCCGTCGGGGAGAACGTGCCTGTGTACATCAACGAGTCTAGTGTGCTCGGAGCCGACGGGCTGATTGGCATGGCGGTCATGGAGCGGTTCGCCCCGATCGTGGTCACCGCGAGCCGGTGGCGATGGACGCCGAAAATACTGATGCAAGAGAAGCCATCGCATACCGAATGGGATGCGGCGACGCTGCATCTGGAGGCGCCATTCATGACAGGCAAGGCCAGTCCGAGCTGCACTCCGAAGCGCACCCGGCCCGCGGATTGCAACCAGTGAACCTGGTACAGTGGGGAAACGCTCGCATAGATAATAATTGTGACCTGATATAGAAAGGCCAATGCAAATCATAAAGGCCTTCCACCCGTATGTACCCGTCGTGATTATCGTCTGTGACTTTCTCGCATCGATCCTCATTGCGAGCGCCGTTGTGCAGTTTTCCAAGGCCAAGGCAACGACCGACCCCGACGGGTCAGTAGATTACATCGAGGATGAGCTCACGAAGGCCAAGCGCCGAACCCAGTGGGCGCTAGTTCCTATGGTCATATCTTTCGTGCTGAACATCGCCGAGTCGATCCAGGAAGCCCGGTTTCGCCGCTCGTAGTCACGGTGAGCTCCGTGTATTTTTTGGGCTGCGTGTAGAAAATGCCTGCACGAGAGTCTCGAGACACACTCGCACTGCTCGGAGGCCGCCCGTCCACGGGAGGCCTAGGAACCAGGCCCCGGGGCAAGGCCGCGCTGCCGCGTGTCTACAAGAAAACGATCCGACGGGACATGGGCCCGGCCACGGCCACGGCCAAGGCCAAGGGACCGGCCAAGACCAAGGGCCCGGCCAAGACCAAGGGACCGACCAAGACCAAGGACAAGGGCCCGGCCAAGGCCAAGGGACCGACCAAGGGACCAGCCAAGACCAAGGCCAAGGGACCGGCCAAGGCCAAGGCCAAGGGACCA
>MDTG01152006.1_pt1 | contig 20614 bp, 18 predicted proteins | sample 811421 | NCBI WGS metagenome assembly MDTG01 (sample SAMN05326645, study PRJNA326480) | marine metagenome | isolation source: seawater | place: Pacific Ocean: South East | collected 2011
GTTTAGGCATGGAAACCCCAAACCAAGTGCATAAAAAAGACCAGGAGCAAAAGCTACTGGCCTTCAATTAAAACCGTCAACGTATTTTAGGACGAGACAACCTAACTAAGGCCTTAACTGTACTAGGATTTAATCTGTACCAAATCAAAGTCAGCCATCCCTGGTACTATTTTTTGCAACCGTGACTCGGTAACATCTAACGAGTTCAAACACTCACAATACTCAGAGGCTTTCATTTCAAGTTGCTCTGCTTTCTTTTGGAGGGACTTATCTATTTCTTTAGATATAATATCCATACGCTGTCCCATGTCGTTGATGCGGTCTTCAATATTCCCTTCGCGAGATTTAAAGGCATCCCCTAACGAAACTAAAATAGCGCCTAATGAACCATGCACCGCTGAGTGAATTTTTTGACTGATCTCTTTGGTAAAGAAATCATCAATTTTCGATAATGATTGCGGAGCAATAAAGAAAAAGTCATCACCGCGCTTAAATTTATCCATCAACGCGCGTTCTACATATTGTAGTTGAGTTTTTAATACTTCAGGCTCTTTATCAGACATCCCTTCAACAACTTGTTCAATTGCGCTCAACCCTAAATTCACACCGTCAGTGGCCAGTTCAACTAATTCTGGCACCGTATCTCGGATACCAAGACTAAATTGCTCAACAACTTTGGTTTCTTCTGGATTTAAATCAACCCAATAACCACGAATAAACAGCTGGTTATTATTATTAATTTGCACACGAGTTTGGCCTTTATCAACAATACGAATGACATCGTCAGTAATAATTAAGCCATGACTTAGCTCGACCTCACATTGTTTTTTTTCTAACGAGGCATAACTAGAAAAGCTAGAGAATGCAATGGCCGCTGCCAATAACGAGCGAGAGAGTAACGCCATATACACCCCAAAAAGACAAAAAAGAGAGGCCGCTAGATTAGCAAATATCCAATTTTATGCAAGTAAAACGCCAAGGCCTAACGTCGCTTTCACAATAGCTTAAACGTTCATCCATGGTAAGGCTTGGCGTTTTACTTTTTAGACTAATAAGTTAAATTGGCGAGCCCGGAGGCATGGGTAATGCTTTAAAGTTATCCGGCCATTTCCCCGTGTCTAAAAATTGCGACACCTGCTCGCTCAAAAATTGCTTAAATGCACTGTTCCCTACCGAGGCACTGCCTAGCATTGACTCTTGCTGATAACTTTTTGCAAGCTTTGCCAAGTAATAACGAAACTGCGCTTGCACCTCAGGATCAACCTCATCACTGGCAACTAAATCAGCGAACTGCTTTGCCGTTAACAGTTGTACACGCTGAGTTATTTTACCCGCTAGGCCGTCATCCATTTTTTGCTCAAAAATTTGCTGATACGTTTGTGCTAATAACGCATCTAACCCATAAAACGCATCGCTTCTGGCGTGTTGTTGTGCCAAACGGTTAACACGTTGACTATTAAACAGTAAGCTTAAACTATGTGTCGCCGCCACTTCGGGAAGTGCCATTGCATCAAGGGTCAGTCCTGTACGACCAACAATACTCTCACGTGATTTTGACTCTCCGTACGCTTTTGGCGGAATAAGCGATAATATCGATTCAGGCAAGACAAGATTATCAGCCTTAAGCGTTTCAAGAAGCGCATTAACGGCTAATTGTTGCGTTTGTTTTGCAACCACCTGTGCACCTTTAGGTTGTGAGCCATTTCGTACTTCATATTCGTAGTTTACGCCAGCTACGAGCTTTACTGCAGCTTCAACTTGATAGCGGTGGAACAAATATAACGGCACTAACATTTCCTCTAACTGCGACAATGCAGTACCCGTTTTAATATTATGAATACCAAAACTAGCGAGTGCTTGTTTGCGCACAGCAAGTACACGCACTAATTCATCACTGGGCGAACTGCCATTATCCCAAAGATGTCCCGTAGGGTGTGCCCCACCTTGTGCCCGAGCATCACTGTCTGAGATGAACTCAAGACCTTTACTTTTGTTTTCGGCAAGAATAGCAGCAAGCTGCTTTGTTTCATCTTGATTGCTAAAATCACTGTAGCCATATTTAACGACTTGAGTATCCCAAACGCCCATCCCAGATGCATAGCCGCGACTAACATCCAATTTACCGTGCTCATTAAAACTTAATAAAGGATGCGGGTAATCCATGACAGAGGCTCTGTCGGCAACAGACGCTGCAAAGTTGTGAGAAATACCCAGAGTGTGCCCTACTTCGTGCGCACTGAGTTGGCGAATACGGTCAAGCGCCATCGCATGTAAACGCGTTGCCACTTCATTCCCTTCTAAATACGGGGCAGCTAATGCTTCTGCTAGTAAGATATCTTGACGTACACGCAATGAACCAAGAGTCACGTGGCCTTTAATAATTTCACCCGTACGTGGGTCAATCACTGAACTGCCATATGACCATCCTCGGGTTGCTCTATGCACCCATTGAATCACGTTGTAGCGCACATCCATAGGGTCAGCATCATCAGGCAGCACCTTCACAATAAAGGCATTTTTGTAGCCTGCTGCTGTGAAAGCATCGTTCCACCATTTAGCCCCATCTATCAGTGCTGTTTTCACTGGCTCAGGCACACCTGGATCTAAATAATACACAATCGGCTCAACGGGCTCACTAACTGGTAAGCTTGGATCTTTTTTAGCTAAACGGTGACGCGGGATATAACGCACATACATGGTTTCATCCAGTGGTGCCGCATAATCTTTATGTTCAATACTCCAAAAACCAGCCTGCGGATGGAATTTACGCGGCGTGTAGTTGTCATCGGGTAATTTAATTAAAGAGTGATGCATGTGCACTGTCAGCGCATAAGGGTGCGCACTAACTTGACGAACATACTTACCAGGGTTGCTACCTTGAAAGGTTAAAACCGCTTCAAGCTCAGTATTTTCTGGGAATGCGTTTGAGCGCGTTAAATACACCGCACTTCGATTGGCGTCTACATTAAAACTACCCTGCCCCCGAGCTGCTAAGCTGCGAGTAACGCCATGCACATCACTTAATAAGTAAGGAGTGTAATCAATGAGGGTGGCAGAATCGGATTGGGCGACAACATCAAAGCCGGCAAGAATACTTGACGCGAATGCCTCTTTTATACTTTGTTGTTCAGCGACATTGGTAGTGTTAGCGCGATAATACGTATTGAGTGCACGTAACATGACTTTATCGCCAAAACGCTCGAACTGCACAAGGTGGGTATTGCCAAGTTGCCCTCGGTCTAGACCAATATCATTCGAGCCAACGCCATACGGCAAGCTTTGTTGTAATAAAAACGGCTGCGTGAGTTTATCTACCTCAACATAGACTTTGCCGTTTTCAGTGTCGTAATAAAAGGAAAAGTAACCTGAAAAATGTGTCATTTTTTCAGTAAAATCATTTATAGACTTAATTGCTGCGTGTGCTTGGGTTATCATAGTAAGTAACACAGCTAAGAGCAGGTATCGTAGTAATGGTATTTTTTGCATAATCTTATCTTTGTTATTCGCGTTTTAAATACTGTACAGGTATTAGGCAGTATAAAGTATCGCCGATAAAAAACAGCTATTTAAGACGAAATTCAGCGCTTGCTAAGACATTCTCTCTCACACTAAAAAATGTCTAGCTACAACGTTATCAGGAAAATAGAATGCGTAGACTCCCACCGGTATTGTTAGAAGATGGCTGCCCACGAGAACTGATTTCATTGATCAGAACGGTTCTTGCGGCATGTAAAGAAATTTCATTCCGTGTTGGCCAAGGCGCCCTTTCTGGCGTATTAGGGTCAACTCTTGATGAAAATATTCAAGGTGAAACACAAAAGAAGCTTGATGTCCTTACCAACCAGCTTTTAAAAGATATCTTATTAGAATCGGGCTACGTAAAAGCCATCGCTTCTGAAGAAGAAGATTTCACTGTAGCAGGGAATCCGGACGCAAAGTATATTGTGGCGTTTGACCCGCTAGATGGTTCATCAAATACCGACATAAACTCCTTAGTTGGTACTATTTTTTCAATAATGGAAGCCCCTGAAGGTGCAGACCCAGCTGACCAAAGTATTTTCATGCAACCAGGTAAAAACCAAGTCGCGGCTGGTTATGTTTTATATGGCCCATCGACAGTACTGGCATTAACAACGGGTAAAGGCACTCGCTTTTTTACGTTAGATAAAACACACGGTACCTTTTTATTAACAGAAGACTTTGCCAGTATCCCTGAAGAGACCAGTGAGTTTGCAATTAACGCCTCTAACCAACGTCATTGGCAACCGGCTATGCAAAACTACATTACTGACTTGATTGCTGGTGATACAGGTCCTCGTGGACGCAACTTTAACATGCGCTGGATTGCCGCAATGGTCGGAGATGTTCACCGCGTGTTATGTCGAGGGGGGATTTTTACTTACCCTACTGACACAAAAGATCCCAATAAACCAAACAAATTACGTTTACTATACGAAGCAAACCCTATGGCAATGTTAATTGAACAAGCTGGCGGTATTGCTTCTACCGGCACTGAGCGCATTATGGATATCCAACCTAATGCCATTCACCAACGTGTCGCGGTGATTTTAGGTTCCAAAAACGAAGTAGAAACTTGCTTGAGTTATCATAAGTAGCGACAGCTATTAAAAATAATAAAACCGTGTTTGTTAAAGCAGCACGGTTTTTTATTTCTCACTCCCGGTTGTGCAATCACAGGGCCAACAAAAGTTACTTAATAAGTGCTAATAACGTAATCAGCGTCTCTTTACTCAGCTCGCCCATTTGCTCAGCATTACTCAACGCGAAAATAGCCCCTTCAACAGCACTTTCATCGATATCTTGGCGTGACTCTAAAACACTCGCCCATAATTCTAACTCATCAATATCAATTTCATTGCTGATCACACGCTCTAGCACATTACAAAAAGTTGCTTTTGTTAGTGTATATATAGCGCCTTGATCATCTGCGGTATTAACGATTACAGCCACAGCTTGCTCGCGTTTCTTACCAAAACTCGCAAACTGACTTAGTGCGTCTAATTTATCCATTTGCTATGCTTACCTATTAATATCAAAAAATTACTTCTAGCCAATGACCATCCTTAGTTGTTCACAGTGTAATGCGACACTGACATGTCGTGCCGACGATATAAACGCATGCTGGTGTAATGAGTTACCTGCTATTTTACCACTTGATGACGCCGCAACATCCTGTTTATGCCGTGATTGTACAATTAAAAAGATAAATCTATTTTTATCTACACTATATGAACAGCCCCTTGCACAGCAATTGGCTTTTGCAAAACCCTTTTCGCATCATGGAAACTTAATAGAAAATCTCGATTACACAATGCAGAACAACTACATGGTATTTAGCCGCTGGTTCTTTTTAAAGCGTGGTCATTGCTGTTCAAATGGCTGCACTCACTGCCCATTTACCGATAAATAACAGTAAAGTAGAGTATTTATTCAATTATTTTGCATTTAATTGCAAATAACGCATGACTGCAAGAATAAAAATACATTATAATTGGATATAAATTCACTTAATATCCCTTATTTATTGCTTAAACTATTAACTTAGTGTGTTTTTTAAGCATAATTTTACTGTAACTTTATCGGAATCAAACATGAATACCTTTAAGCCTGCTCTACTTGCCAGTGCAATTTCTGCGGTTTTAATCAATAGCAACATCGCACTCGCTGCTGATGATACTGTTGAACTTGATAAATCAATTGAAACTATTCAAATCACTGCAACGCGACGAGCAGGTTCAGTACAAGATGCGCCACTTAATATCACCGCTTTAAATGGTGATGTAATTAGCGATCAGAATATTGGCGATCTTGAAGATGTTGCACGCTGGGTACCCGGTTTAACAATTTCTGACCAAGGTGGTCGTGAAGGGTCTCCGATCATTGTACGTGGTCTTAATACAAATACCTCAGACCGTATTTCTGACAGTGGCACTGTTGCAACTTATGTTGGTGAAATACCGCTCAGCATCGATTTGCGTTTAACTGATGTTGACCGTGTAGAGGTCCTCATTGGTCCGCAGGGCACCCTGTATGGTGCAGGTACTTTAGGTGGCGCAATTCGCTATTTATTAAAGCAGCCAGAACTTGATATCACTGAAGGTAAAGTAACCGGTGATGTATTCAGCATGAATGAGAGTGATGGCACTGGCGGTGAGTTTGGTGTGGTATTTAACACCCCACTCATTAACGATAAACTCGCATTACGTGCCAGCTTGAACTATTACGATAACCCAGGTTACATTGATTACACCCACGTGGTTAAAGAGCCGGGTGTGTCTAACCCAAATCCTGACTTTAGCGACAGTAGCGACGTTAATGCGAACCTTAAAAGCGTCAGTGACGTGAACGATGAGCAAATTACCACTGCCCGCTTATCACTGCGTTGGTTAGCAACAGAAACAGTTGATGCAACGCTTAACTACTTCTATCAAAAACAAGAAAATGGCGGCAACTCAACATCGCAATACGGCTCGTTGGCTGATAGCAGTGCTTTGCAAGGCGTACCAGGTAAATACGACAATGTCGCGCGAGTGCTTGAACCTGGAGAAGAAGAAAACGATTTATTAAGCTTAGAAATAAAAGCAGATCTTGGTTTTGCTGAACTTGTTTCAGCATCTGGCTGGTCAAGCTACGAGCAGTCGGGTCAACGAGACCAAACAGATCTTCTCTACGATATTTGGTCTGGCTATGCTGATTTCCCTGCATTTGTTGGTTACACGCACGATACATCAGAGCGCGATAATTTCACTCAAGAGCTGCGCCTCGTATCAAACAGCAGTAGTAACCTCAACTGGATTGTCGGCGGTTTCTACAACAAACTAGAAAGCCACTCTGATGACCGCGAGTATACGCCGGGTCTTACTGAGTACTGGGGGGGTGGCATTTTAAATGTAGAAGAAGATCTTGAATACATTCTCATTTCAGATAGTGAAACCACTGAAAAAGCTATTTTCGGTGAAATTGGCTACAGCATCACTGATCAGTTTGATGTCACTTTAGGTGCGCGTTTTTATGAATATGACGTATCGACCACGTCGGGCTCTGCAACACCACTATATTCAGGCGACTTTGATTCACTTGATAACCTAGTAATGGAAAATGTCAGTGCAAGCGATAGTGGTAACTTATTTAAGTTTAATGCTAATTACACGTTTGATAATGGTATTCTTGCTTACTTTACCGTCAGTGAAGGTTTCCGTATTGGTGGTGGTAATGGGATTGCACCATGCCCAGACGTATTGCCAGAGCAACAAATCGTTTGTGCACTTCCAAACGAAGAAGATTATAAACCGGATACCACCGTTAACTACGAACTTGGTTTTAAATCATCGTGGTTGCGTAATCGCTTGCACTTTAATGCCGCGCTATTCAACGTTGATTGGAAAGATGCGCAAGTCGGCAGCAGTACTGTTAACGGCCAAGAACTTATCACGTCAAATGCAGGCTCTGCCAACTCAAAAGGTGTTGAACTGTCTACCCGTGCCATGATCGGCGACAGATGGGCTGCTTATGCAACCTACGCGTACGCTAAAGCAGAGCTAACTGAAGATACACCTTATTTATTTGGTGTTCTTGATGACAAACTTGCACACTATCAAAGCTACTATGACGGCGCAAAAGGAGACCGTTTACCGGGAGCACCTGAACATCAGTTCTCATTTGGTCTGCGTTATGAGCAAGACATCCTCGGTGATAAGTTACTTAGCGTAAACTACGGGATTACAGCCCAAAGCGATGTAATCACAAAAGTAGGTTTAAAAGCCGACGGTGAAATACTGCCAGGTTACGCTCTTAGCAATTTATCAGCAAAAATTACAGGCGATATGTGGTCAGCAACCTTATACATCGATAACCTTTTTGATAAGTATGCATTTACCTCTGTACGCCGTGATAAGTCATGGGCAGGACAGTCTCAATATGCTGAGCTAAACAAAGAGTTACCTGAGTTACAACGTGTATATGGCCACTACACAACAGCACCCCGTACTATTGGCTTAAAATTTAGTTATAACTTTGAGCTATAATTAGCCTATCTCATAAAAGCCTTGCTGGTTTACCGCAAGGCTTTTAAGATGAACCATGCTTAATAGTACTCAACACGCGCTTCGCACACATATACATCAACTTCTAGCGAATAAACAACTGGCTGAAGCCCACCAGCAGTTAGTTTTACGCCTGCAGCAAAACCCGCATGATCACGTTAGCTACTTTTTACTCAGTGAAGTAAATACAGCTGCCGGTGATTTAAATAAAGCGGTTAAGTTAATTGAAAAAGCCCTCAGTATTGAGCCTTTAAATATTTATCATTTAAACCTCGCTAAGCACCTTATATTGCGAGGGGAGATAAGTCGCGCCACTGTTCATTATAAAAGTGCAATGGCAACACAGCATTACAGTGCGTTGGAGTTAGATACACTCGCCAACATTGCAACTCGCTTAGGCTATTATGATGATGCCCTTACATTTCAACAATCAGCCTATCAACTTGATAAGCAAACACCTCAAATAAGCTATAACTTAGCAGTGGCCTTAAAAGTTCACGGCCTGTTTGGCGAAGCTAAAACACTATTAAAGCAGCTTATTACTGAACACGAGCACTATTATCAAGCCCATTATTCACTGGCCGAGTTGAACAATACCGAAGAAGCTAAGCAGCACTTAAACGTGTTACACCCCCAAGCTAAACGCGTACATACAGCGAGTGATCAACAGGCGTATTTCCATAGTCTTGCTTTAAATTATGAGCATTTAAACGACTACGAGAATGCATTTAAGTACTTTACGCACAGTAAACAAGCTATTGCGCAACAACTTAACTATCAATCACAGCAACATCGTCAGTTTTGCCAAACATTAATGAGACACAGCACACACAGTCAATTATCCCCTAGTAACTCTGACTTTGCCCCTGTGTTTGTTGTAGGGATGCCGCGCTCAGGCACCACTCTCGTTGAAAAAATACTTAACCAAAGTGATGAATTACAAGGGATTGGCGAACTGAATGATATCGCACAACTCATGCAACATGGCACACAATCAAACCATGTTATTGATAGTGAAATGTTCGCCAAGGCTTACGCTAGCGCTGACATTCACCAAACAATAACCCACTACCAACAACGAGCCGAAAAACTCAGTAACACACTGCGCAGTTGTGATAAACAACCGTTTAATTTTTACTATATTGATTTTATTTTAGCGGCTTTTCCTCACGCCAAAATAGTGTGTATGCAACGAAATTGGCATGATTGCAGCGTAGCCAATTACAGGCAGTTATATAACCCGCAAAGTGTCTTTCACCATTACAGCTTTACATTTTACGATATTGTCGCCTTTCACCAAGACTACACCGCTTTAGCGACGCACTTTGCCACTAAGTACCCTAAACAAGTGTATTTACAGAGTTACGAGCAGTTAGTCGAAGAGCCAATTAAACAAACCCAAAAGCTTTATGCATTTTGTAACTTAAATTGGCAAGCAAGCTGTTTGGCATTTTATAAAAATAACGCAGCATCTGCGACAGCGAGTAAAAAGCAAATTCGCCAGCCACTTAACAAAAATAGTATCGGCAGCTGGCATAACTACGCTGCATTTATTGATGCGGGCCTTTTTCAATAGGTAAATCGTGACAAGCTCCCCACTCACTCCATGAACCATCGTAAACCCGAAGGTTAGTATAACCACACTCATCCGCACACAAAGCAAGGGCACAGGCCGTCACTCCTGAACCACAGCTAAATTGCAGCTGAGTGTGTCCATTTACATGTGAGTTGAACAATGTGTGTAATGCATCAAGAGACTTAAGCTCCCCGCCATTCAATAAATCTGACAAAGGTAAAGAACGACTACCCGGAATATGACCACTGCGCATGCCATCACGTGGCTCTGCTTGCTCGCCAGTAAAACGAGCTGTAGGCCTTGCATCTAGCGTGATAATACTCGTATCTGAAAGTGAATTTAGTACCTGTTCTGCCGTGATAAAATAATCTTTACGGGGCTGTGCAACAAAGTTACCTTTTGTTGTCGGCGTATAATACTCAGAGTGAACATCAAATCCCTGAGCCAACCACTTTGCTAAACCTCCACTTAAGACTTTTACGTTATCAAAGCCCATAGCCTTAAACATCCACCATGCCCGTGCTGAACTAAATAAACCTTGGTCTTCATAAATAACAACACGTGAATTCTGATTAACTCCCGCGACTTGCATGTGTTCGGTGAATTGCTCGCTACTACACATCATACTTGGGACCGGATTACAGTTATCAGCCAGTGTATTTTTAAAATCAAAGCGCTGTGCATTCGGTAGCATAGCGGCTGGAGCGTAGCTGCCCTCCTGACCGGGGCGAACCATACCCGCATCAAAAATAACCAGATCCTTCGCTGTCAGGTTATTATTTAACCATGAGGCTGAGACTATATTTTTCATTTAATTCCTGTTTAGTCATAAGTGTTTAAACGCTGCAAACGCAATTCATCAAACTTTCAAATTCTGAATATATCTTTTATTCTAAATGTTAGAATAAAAATTAGAAAAGGTTAATTAATAGAAGTCATGTCAGTTCCTATATTTGTCATTAACATGCAAGGCAGTGAAAAGCGCTGGAAAACACTCAATAATAGACTTGCGAACTTAGGTATCAGCGCCGAGAGGTTTCCTGCAACAATTGGCAAGGAACTCACTAAAGAGCAATTAGATGAGTGGTATTCACCGCAAAACAATAAACAAAAATATCATCGTGACTTAACGCTAGGCGAAATAGGCTGTTATGTAAGCCACATGCGTATATGGCAAAAAATGGTCGATGAAAAAATTAATCATTGTTTAGTGCTTGAAGACGACCTGTTTATTGAAGAGCACCTAATATCAATCATAGAATTATCAAGTTCGCTGCATGGTTGGGATCTCATTAAGCTTTCTGACAACAGAGATTTTCCGTTTATTGATAGCAAAAGCCTTCAACATAATTTCACACTTGGTAATTATCGAAAAGCCCCAAATGGCACACAGGGATACTTAATAAGTTTACCTGGAGCAAAAAAATTACTTACTCGAAAACCCTTCTGCCGGCCTGTCGATGTGGATATGCAATTCCATAGCGAGGTAGGGCTGCAAATGCTAGGTATCAAACCCTATCCAATTTCAGAAGACAGAAGTTTTGAAAGTGATATAGTGATGGCAAATTCTGGAAGGCACTCATCACGATCCACATTCCTTAGGAACCTCAAATACAGAACTTGCATGTATTTGCAGCGAAAAGTGAAAACTGCAGAGTTAGAGAAAATAATGACCGAAAAAGAGACCTAATATTAAGTTGAACAAATATCAGGCGGTCAATTCACTCGCACAAAATAATGTGGTAGTTTTTGTTATTTACTCGAAGGATCGCGCACAACTTCAATTATCTCAGTTGTTGAGATTGATGGTGTTCGCTTTAAATAGACTACATCGCATAAATGCTTAAACTGATCAAAACGGCCCGCCCAATCATCTCCCATAACAAGAAGTTGAGCTTGGTGATCTTTGATATATTCAGCTTTAAGCTCCAATGAATGCTCAATAAATACTTCATCGACACATTTCATCGAACTAATAATTTTTAGTCTATCTGCTTCACTGTATACAGGTTTTCGTCCTTTTTTATATAAGTTAAGGTCATCAGAAGAAACCCCCACAATTAAATAATCTCCAAGCGCTTTTGCCCGTTCTAATATATTAATGTGCCCTACATGAAAAATATCAAACGTACCAAACGTTATAACACGTTTCATTTATGCTCCTCTAAATAAGAGACAATTCTCTTTGCTGAGTGTCCATCCGTCTTCCCTGCAAGCTTATAAATAATGTTTTCCCTTAATTCAACAAATTCAGCAGGTTGCTGTTCTGCAAACCCAATGATAGATTGTAATTCTTCGTAGCAGCTAGCTCGATTACAAAGCTGATGGAAATACTCAATATCGTCATCCAACCTTGCTTTCAATCTAAAAGAGAAAATTCCTTTGTAAGACCAACGTAACTTGTAAAAATCACACCAAACAACAGGTTTACCTAATGCCGCAAATTCAAAAATTGCTGATGAAGCATCCGATATCATAATGTCAGCAATGTCCAAAAAAGGGGTAAGGTCAAAATCATACTCGCTTGCTACGTACACATTATTAAACGTTGCCCATTGCTCTAGCTTTAAACGTTGCTTTTTATACCTTTGTTTAAACAAACTAAAATGATGAGGTTTTATAATTATATTGAAATCACGGTAGTGAGAGGGAAAATCATCGCTAAAACATTCAATAGAGCTGGGGTAAAAAGTAGGGGCATATAAGAGTGTTTTTTTACAAGGATCTAATCCTAAATCACTTAAATCAAGCTTTTCAAGTGTTTGATTAAATATGGGATCAAGCTTCGCATAACCAACATCGATAAAGTTACTATGTGGGTAAAGACTTTTCAAACGCGCTAACCTATGCTCACCTTCTACAAAACGCACTGTCGTTTTGTTTTGAGATACATCGTAATAACACTGCTTTGGCCCAATTCCATGCTGCATTAAAACAGTCTTTTTATTTAAAAGTTCAACTTTTTCAAAGCTATTGCCAAACACGATCCAATCTGCATTTGAGTTTTGATAAAAATTAAATGCATCATCACTGCTTGCTAACCAAATAGCATTTATTGAGTTTTTATTTATAAAGCTATGGCTAACATCTACGCTTCGCCTATCTTGGTTCTTGTAAAAAACCATCGAAACTTTATGACCTTTTGATAACAATTCCTGTAAAACTGGCACATATTGAGGAATGTAATACAGGTGCAGTACGTCAAAGTATAATTGCATTTTTCACAACTTAATTACCAAAAGGGGGCTCATTGTACATAAATAGATTTTTTGTTTCAGCCATCTAACCTAAATAAAAAGAGGCTAATAACACCCTATCAAACTAAATTAGACTTTTAGAATACAAAGGGTATCAAAGTTCTTAAAACAATGAAGCATTAATCTTTCTCTGCTCTACCTAGATAATAAAACGAGTGATATTCCCCCCCCCCTCGAAACAAAAAAGCCAAGTGCCCTTTTAGCAAACTTGGCTTTTATACGCTACATCAGTGCGTCACTGACGAAAGAATACAGCTTAGCCCTGCTTAATTAAGCCGTATTCTGTATCTAAAATGGCAATCACTTCACTGCGTGGATCACTTGGAATAGTGATCTCTTGGCCAATGATCTTACTTGCAATACCCACATAAGTATCTGATACCTCAAGCATCACAGATTCTGGCAAGGTGTAGTCTTTTGCAAGCTGCTCACGCTCATCCATACGATCTTTGTTTAATAACACATCACTGTCAGGCACATTATTGATTAATAACTGACGGAAGCCTTCTTTAGAGTTTTCGATAATTTTACCATCGCGATACGCTTGCCTATCCCAAATACGTGATGAATCAGGCGTACCCACTTCGTCGATGTATATAAGTTTGTCAGAACCATCAACGTCTTCAACGTAACCAAACTCAAATTTCGTATCTACAAAAATTTGGTCAAGTTTAGCAAGCTCTTCGCTGATTAATTTAAAGCCTTCAACCAGTAACTGTTCGTACTTCGCAACATCATCTGCCGACTTAAAATTAAACACTGACAAGTTATTAGTGATGTTTTCACGCGTGATATTGACATCATCCACTTCGGGGATTTCAGCTACGCCGGTAATAATTCCTTTCGTTGAAGGAGTGATAAGTACGTTATCTAGCTTTTGATTTGCTGTTAGACCTTCTGGTAAATCGATACCACAAAAGTTACGGGTACCCTTTGCGTAATCGCGCCACATGCTGCCCGTGATGTATTGGCGTGCAATTGCTTCCACTTTGACTGTACTTGCTTTGCGTACAATCCACACATAAGGGTGAGGAATATCAACGATATGGTTACCAGCAAGGCCTGCTTTATCAAACAATTTAAACCAATGAGATGCAACTGAATTTAACGCGATCCCCTTACCAGGCACGCCATTTAAGCCATTCTCACCTTGCCAAATACAATCAAATGCTGAAATACGGTCAGAGATAACCATAATAGCAAGCTCAGTCCCCTTTGGAACCTGATACCCTTTTTCACTAATTAAACGCGCGCTGTCCTCATCAGTTAACCAATAAACTGAACGCACTTTACCACTGTGTACCGCACCTTTGGTACGGATCGGTAAATCATCGTTTACGTCTAAAACTTTATAGCTAGTCATGCTATCTCCGATAGTATTTGGCATGCTCTTAAAAGCACATGTATGGGATTGGGGTTATGGCCGCCTATAATAATCTAGACGCTGTGAAAGCTCAATCATTGCGCTCAGATCCGCTACGAGGCTCCGCAGATAAAATCAAAAAAAATTAAAATCTCCGTAATTTTGCTGTCATAAACAATATTTAGCTATAATACGCCTCTCGCAATAGGAGGTTTTTTTGAATTACTTAGCAGCTACCGCAGAAAAAAAATACTTAATGTATATTTCACAAAACTATTCGTACGCTATTTTGCGCCCATTACAGCAAGCAATCTTAGCGCGCGGTGGCCAAGTTAGGTGGTTTTTAGAGGGTAGCAACGTTAATCATGAATTCTTAAATGAGGGTGAACAGACTCTGAGTACTATAGAAGAGGTTCACAACTGGCAACCTGATGTTGTTTATGCACCTTCAAATATTATCCCTACATTTATTCCAGGAATTAAAGTCGGCGTTTTTCATGGCTTTGATGCCGGAAAGCTAAACAGAAAAGGCGAGAATGATCACTTTAAAATTCGTGGTTGTTTTGACTTATATTGTACTCAAGGACCGAATACAACGGCTCCATTTAAGGCACTTGCAACAAAATATGGCTTTTTTGAAGTGAAAGAAACCGGTTGGCCAACGCTCGATCCGTTCTTTTCACAGATCGCAAATAACCCTTATAAAAACCCAAATGATCCTAGAAAGACCTTATTGATCTGCTCAACGTTTTCAAAGCGATTATCGCTAGCCCCTAAACTTTACGAACACATTAAAGCATACAGTCAGCAAGGTAAGTGGCGTATTTTAGTGCAATTCCACCCAAAAATGCCGAGTGAGTTAGTCGAGCAATATAAAGACTTACAAAACGATAATTTAACTTTCGTAGAAACCGATAACGTATTACCGCTACTACAAGCGGCAGATGTCATGCTATGTGATACCTCCTCTATTCTGCTGATGTTTTTACTGCAAAGAAAGCCCGTGGTAACTTTTTGTAATCAAGCACCCGGTGAGCACCTTATTGATGTAACAAACCCAGATAAAGTTGAAGAAGCAATCGATTATGCGCTCACAACGCCTACTGAGCTGATGACAAAAATTGAGCACTTTTGTCAGCAGTTGCACCCCTACCAAGATGGCTTATCGAGTCAGCGTGTACTTGCAGCAAGCAATGAATTACTATTGAACAATCCAGTACTTAAGCCAAAACCACGTAACTTTATTCGTAATTTTAAAATGCGTAAAAAGTTAAATTACTGGCGATGGTAACAACGAATAGGTCGTTATGATCACGCTTTCAAATGTGCTATTTAAATGGCACGCACAACAAGCTTCGCCCACCATTAATATTGCTTCGCTGCATATTGAGCATGGTGAGCATGTGTTTTTACATGGCCCGAGTGGTTGTGGTAAGTCGACGCTATTGTCTTTGCTTGCGGGCGTCACCACTCCCAACCAAGGGACTATCACTCTTTTAGATAAGGCTGTTAACCAATTAAGTAATAGTAAACGCGATCGTTTTCGAGCCGATCACATTGGTTATATTTTTCAAAACTTTAATTTATTGCCGTATTTATCACCTATTGAAAACGTAATTTTAGGCTGCCAATTTTCTAAATTACGGCAAAAGCAGGCGCTTAATAACAGCCCTTCTATTAACCTTGAAGCAAGTCGTCTTTTAACAGCACTTGGTTTGACAGATGCGTTACAGCATCAGGCTGTCTCTAAACTGAGCATCGGTCAGCAACAACGTGTTGCAGCTGCACGTGCATTCATTGGCAGCCCTGAAATTATTATTGCCGATGAACCGACCTCCGCACTCGATACACAAAATCGCCAAGCATTCGTTAAATTGCTGTTTGAACAGGCTAAAGCAACGCACAGTACACTGGTATTTGTAAGCCATGACGAAACCTTGCAAGGGCTTTTTAAGCGCAGTGTTAACCTTTTAGAGTTACAAGGAGGCACACATGTTGCTGCTTAAACTCGCGATTAAAAGTTTACTAAACCGCAAAGCCAGTGCCTTACTCACCTTATTTACGATTGCCATTAGCGTCATGCTCTTGATGTCAATTGAGCGAGTGCGGGTCGATGCTAAAAGTAGCTTTAGTAACACGATTTCCGGCACTGACTTAATTGTTGGTGCTCGCACCGGCGACATCCAATTATTGTTATCTTCGGTGTTTCGTATTGGCCATGCTAATAACGGGGTTAGCTGGCACAGCTATCAATACATTACGCAACAACGTGGCGTAAAATGGGCCATTCCACTGTCGTTGGGTGATAGTCACAAAGGCCTTGCAGTGCTCGGGACCAATAAAGATTATTTCAACCATTATCGGTTCGGAAAAAAGCAGCCTCTTCGTTTTGCATCAGGCCAGCAGTTTAATCACTTATTTGAAGTGGTGCTGGGTTCAGAAGTTGCCAGTTCGCTTAATTATAAATTGGGCGATAAAGTCGTTATTGCGCATGGCATGGGTAACACTAGTTTTCATAATCATGATGATAACCCATTCACGGTAGTCGGTATTTTAGAGCCAACAGGTACGCCGGTTGATAAAACTCTCCATATACCACTTGCTGCAATTGACACGATTCATGGTAAATCTCATACGCACGAAGCCGACCATGTCGAAGATGAATCTCATGAGCATGAGCATGAGCATGAGCATGAGCATGAGCATGACGAGATTAATTTGGTTGGAAATCCTAAGCAAATTACCGCTTTTTTGCTTGGCTTCGATTCACCGCTTTACACATTACAAGTTCGCCGTAATATCAACCAATATAAACCGGAGGCTTTATTAGCGATTATGCCGGGAGTCACATTGCGTGAACTGTGGGAGATGCTGTCAATTGTCGAAAAAATCTTGCTGCTGTTTTCCATCGTCGTGGTCTTAATTAGTTTACTTGGTATGCTAACTAGCCTGTTATCGAGCCTAAACCAACGCCGAAGAGAGTTGGCAATTTTGCGTTCTGTTGGCGCGAGACCGTGGCATATATTCACCTTGATCAGTGTTGAATCAATTCTCATCACTGGGTTAGGTTGCCTGCTCGGCATTGTACTGTTCTATGGCTTAATGCTACTGAGCGCAGATTACTTGCAAAGCCATGCAGGAATAAGTCTAAATATAGCGTTATTGTCATCCTATGAACTCATGCTATTAGCTGCGATAATAGCAGCAGGCTTTATTGTTGGGTTAATTCCTGCGACCCGCGCGTATTTCTACTCACTTGCAGATGGTATGAGTATTAAAATTTAAGGAATGTTATGCAGTTTTTTCAAAAGTTCGCAGTCTTAGCGACATTATTACTATGCACAGGGGCTTATGCTGGACCACCAAAGGAAATCTTCTGGGAAGATTTAATCCCTAAAGGGCACGTGCAAATTGACACGCAAGCACAAGCAAACCATGAAGGCAGCGAGCAAAACTGGGTACAACCAGACCTTGATGCTCCTGTAGTCAAAGAACTTGATGGCCAATCAGTCAGTCTTCCGGGCTTTGTCGTCCCGCTTGAAGGGGACAGTGAGGTAATTACTGAATTTTTACTTGTGCCGTATTTTGGTGCTTGTATTCATGTACCACCTCCACCGCCTAATCAAATTGTTCATGTAACCATTAAAGGTGGCGTACCAATCGAGAGCCTATATGATGCCATTGTGGTAACAGGGGTAATAAGCACTGAGACTTGGTCCGGTGAAATAGCCCAAGTAGGCTATAAAATGAAAGCCGTCGGTGTTGCCCCGTTCGAGCTATAATTAAAAAGCACGCCAACGGGCGTGCTTTTTACTGCCTTATTAATACACGCTTATTTTTGGCAATTTGCACAAAACACGGTACTTCTTTGGCCTAATCTAATTTCTTTTAACGGCTCTTTACAGGTAACGCACGGCTCACCTTTGCGGCCATACACCAATAATTGCTGAGCAAAATAACCCGGTTTACCATCACTTTGCGCAAAATCTTTTAACGTCGTGCCGCCTTGAGTAATCGCCGCAGCTAGTGTGTCTTTAATTATAGGCACTAATTGTTGATAACGTTTTAAGGATACCTTTCCCGCTTCACGTTTGGGGTGGATCCCCGCTTTAAATAGCGACTCATTGGCGTAGATATTCCCCACACCAACAACCACGGCATTATCCATAATAAATTGCTTAACCGGTACTTTCTTGTTTCTTGATTGCTCGTAAACACGCTCAGCAAAAAAATCATCAGTAAGAGGTTCTGGGCCTAGCTTGGTCAGTAAAGTATGGCATTCGCCAGGTGCTTGCCATAAACATGCCCCAAAGCGGCGCGCATCATTTAGCCTAAGCGCTTTTCCAGACTCTAAAACAAACTCGATATGGTCATGTTTTTTAAGTGGTTCATCGGCATTCACAACGCGTAAATTGCCTGACATTCCCAAATGTAATATGACACTTCCACGCTCACAACCCAGTAATAAATACTTTGCTCTACGTTCAATCGAGGTAACTTTAAGACCTTGTAACTGATATACATCATCAGGCACTGGCCAGCGCATGCTGGCATTATGAATATTCACTTTAGTCACTACGTGGTCGAGCACATGCGGAGTAATCCCCAACCGACTTACTTCAACTTCTGGTAATTCAGGCATCTGTCATTCTCTTAAACGGATATAACGGAAATAACTGAGCGGCATCGGCGTGTTCAAGCGCAAATACACGCTGTAACCGCTTATCGAGTAGGTAGTAATTTCCTTCAATGGTATAAAGTTGATACACCGCAGGTAATTGCTCACCCGCTAACCACACTGAAGCAACATAGTTCGCTGATGTCTTCGAAAGCTTACTTACAGGTATACTTGCAAGATTGAGCTGTTGATGCTGCCACAGCTCAACTAATTGCTCTAACGCTTGTTCATCCCCGTGCCATGTTGTTTCTTGTAAGGTTTGACTACGCCAAGAAGTGCCAATTCGCTCAATTTTAAGTTCGGGAAATGCCATCGCCAAAATAAAACTTTGTTCAGGTAGCAGCGCGTGCATGCCGTCCTCTGCAGGTTGAGTATTGAGCTTTTTATGTAAACCATTGAAGAAAAAAATCATCAATAGCATTGAAATAATGACCACATTATTCCACGCTTTTCTGCTCAATCGCATGTGTATCTTCCTCTACTTTCAATACGTTAAAGTGTAACTAAAATTCTGGTTAATTGGCAGTTGTAATTGATCAACAAAATTTCATGTCTGTTATGTATCAATCTGTAGAGACTTTGCTAAAATATCTGCCAAATTTAAAGGAGTTCCGTCAATGTCAATGTATGTAGTGGGCCATAAGATCCCTGATTCAGATTCAATTTGCGGTGCAATTGCGCTTGCTTACTTAAAAAACCAAATCAATGAACCGGCCATTCCAACGCGTTTAGGTGAAATATCACCTGAAACACAATTTATCTTAGATAAATTTGGCTTCGAAGCACCTGAGCTTAAACTTAGCTACGCAGGTGAAGACGTTTATATCGTTGACCATACAGAAAAAACACAAGCACCTGATGACATCGATGAAGCACGCGTTGTAGGTGTAGTCGATCACCACAAATTAGGCGACTTAACATCATCAACACCTCTTGAGTGTTGGATTCGTCCGGTGGGTTGCTCAAATACCATTATTAAAATGATGTATGATTTTTACAATGTAGAAATCCCGAAAGACATCGCGGGCATCATGTTATGCGCTATTTTAAGCGACACCGTTATCTTTAAATCACCAACATGCACCACTGCTGATATTAAGTGTGTTGAAGCACTTGCTGACATTGCCGGTATCGAAGATTTCAAAGAACTTGGCATGGAAATGTTCAAAGTAAAATCTGCAGTAGAAGGCACGCCAGCTCGCGACCTAGTTATGCGTGATTTTAAAGACTTCAACATGAACGGCAAGCTAGTCGGTATTGGTCAACTAGAAGTCATTGACCTTGCTGTTTTTGATGAGATCAAAGCAGACCTTGAAGCTGACATCGTGAAGCTAAAAGAAGAAGGCGGCCGTCACTCAGTATTACTACTATTAACAGATATCATGAAAGAAGGCTCACAGATGCTGATAAGCTCTGATGACGTTGCTGTTATTGAAGCGGCATATGATGTTAAATCTGAGAATGGCAAAGTATGGTTAGATGGTGTATTAAGCCGTAAAAAGCAAGTTGTACCGCCACTACAAGACGCATTCGCAAAAATCTAATTGTCATTCGCGGTGCCGAATATAGATATGCAAAAGCCGATATTATTGAAGTGACCCCCAATAGTTGGACATTCCAATTACTGGGGGTCTTTTTATGTCCAAACATCATCGAGCTTTTAAGCTCAAAATAGCA
>MDTG01020106.1_pt1 | contig 20613 bp, 14 predicted proteins | sample 811421 | NCBI WGS metagenome assembly MDTG01 (sample SAMN05326645, study PRJNA326480) | marine metagenome | isolation source: seawater | place: Pacific Ocean: South East | collected 2011
ACGATCCGAAAGCGCGCCTGGGCAGCGTCGACCTCGCCGGGACGCGGCGAGCGCCGCAGGCGACCCAAGTAGAAGGGCAAGCGCGAGCCGGTGTCGTGAGGAACGACCACGGCCTCGGAGCCGAGCCGAGCGCGCGCCGCCAGGGCGAAGGGACGCAGGGTACGCCCCGCCTCGGCCGCCGGCAGGGCGACGTAGTGCGCGAAGGCGCCGGCCAGCGCGAAGGCGCTCACCGCCAGCCAGGCGGCTCGCCCGCGGCGTCCCGAGCGGTCGAGCCAGGCCGCCCCCCAGAGCAGCCCGGACAGGCCGATCGCGGTCAGGAGCGAGAGGAGGAGCGGCGGGAGCACGCGCGGGTCCAGCCCAGGCGGGAGCAGTGAGGGAGCCCAGGGGAGGACGAAGGCCGCGACCAGGCACAGCCCGCCGAGCAGCAGGAGCGGGCCGCGCCGCAGGGCGACCTCCCAGCGATCCCGCGGGCCCTCGCGCAGCCAGGCCCCCGCGATCAACAAGGCCAAAGAAGGCAGGATCGGCAGCAGGTAGTAGCTGCGGCGCGAGGAGGAGAGGGTGAAGAAGGCCAGGATCGCGAGGGCTGCGCCGAGGGGGGCGCGCCAGGGCCGGCGCAGGGCGAGGGGCAGCCACAGCGACCAGGGCAGCGCCAGCGCCAGCACGTAGTAGGCGTAGAAAGCTGGCCCCTCGGACCCGCCGTCGGGGAGCTCACCGAAGAAGCGCCCGACCGAGTGCCGGTAGGCCTCGCGCAGCGACTCCCAGTGGCCGAGCGAGAGCCGCTCCGCCGCGAAGGGCGCGGCGTAGAGCAAGAGCGCCAACCCCAGCGCGAGGAGCGCGTGCCCCCCAGCCCACCAACGACGAAGGTCGGAGCGGAGCGGACGCCCTTCCGCCAGCGTGACCCCGACCAGGGCGACCGCGGGGAGCGCGAAGCCGAGCAGGCCCTTGGCCAGGGAGCCGAGCGCGCAGCAGAGCGCGGCGCCGTAGAGCGCCCTCAGGTCGCCCTCGCCCCGCCGCGCGCGCTCGAGCAAGAGCAACGCCCAGGTCGAGAGCGCGACGGTCAACAGGTCGCCCGAGCCCGTGCGAGCCCAGAAGCCGAACATCCCGACGCTGAGCAGGACGCCGCCCGCCAGGAGCCCGACCGCGCGACCGCGCCACAGGCGACCCAGCCCCATCGTGGCCACCAGGGTCGCGAGTCCAGCCAGGGCCGAGGGGAGGCGCACCGCGACCTCGTCCACGGCTCCCCCAGCGAAGAGCAGGGCGGGCCAGTAGGAGGGCGCCGGCTTGAGCCGGTAGGGGACGCCGTCGATCTGCGGCGTGAGCAGATCGCCGCTGAGGTGCATCCAGCGGGCGCACTCTGCCCAGCGCCCCTCGATCCCCCACAGCGAGCGCACCCCCAGCCCGCCCAGCAACAGGAAGGCAGCGACGAGGAGCAGGCCCAGCTCGGGTCCCCGCTCCGCCAGCCCGAGGCGCGCCAGGCGCGCCAAGGCAGGCGGCGCGTCGCGCAGCGGACGGACCGTCGAGTCGCCGCTGTGCCGCCAGCGCACCCCCACCTCCTCGACTCGGTATCCGAGCGCTCGCGCGCGGCAGAGCAGCTCCAGGTCGAAGGCGAAGCGCTCCTCGCGGAGGTCTGCGAACAGGCGCCGGGCGACGGGCCGCCGAAAGAGCTTGAAGCCGCAGTTGAAGTCGGCGCAGGGGAGCCCGGTCGCGAGGGCGGCCGCGACTCGGAACGCGGCTCCGAGCGCGCGGCGGAGGGGCGGCTGATCCAGCTCCACCTGCGCGCCAGGCGCCCTGCGGGAGGCGATCGCGAGGTCGGCTCCGCCCTCGAGGGCCGCCTCGAGGCGCCCCAGCTCGGCGATCGGGGTCGAGAAGTCCGCGTCGCTGAAGAGCACCCGCTCGCCCCGCGCCTCGAGCACCCCCTGGCGGATCGCCGCTCCCTTGCCGCGGTTGCGCCCGAGTCGCAGCAGGCGGCAGCGCGCCTCCTCGCGCAGCAGCGGCGCGAGCACCTCCTCGACGCCGTCCCCACAGCCGTCGGAGACGACGATCACCTCCCAGGCGCCCCCCCGCGCCTCGAGGTGCTCGAACACGGCAGGCAGCCTGTGGGAGAGGAGCTGCGCCTGCTCGTAAACGGGGATCACGACGCTCAGCTCGAGCCCGGCCACTACACGCGCGCCCTCAGGCCCAGCAGCGCGCCGAAGGTGGCGAAGGCCAGCGGAGGGAGCGCCACCGCGGCGGCAGGCGGGAGCAGGCCCTGTCCGCCGAGCTCGGAGCAGAAGGTGACCGCGACGAAGTAGCAGAGCGCGGCGCCCAGGCTGAGCAGCCCGCGCAGCGACGGACGCCCCTCGCCGTGGCCGAGGGTCAAGGGCAAGGCCACCAGGAGCAGGACCGCCCCGGCCAGGGGCTGACCGTAGCGACGCCAGAGCTCCACCTCCAGCGCGGGGAAGCCCGGCGTTCGCCGCAGCCGCTCGCGGATCTCCTCGGCGCTGGCGTAGCGGGGGTCGTGGGCCGTCTCGACGTCAGCCGGCGTAATCGGAGTGTCCAGCCAGTGACCCTTGGCGGCGAAGGGCGTGACGCGCTCACCCGGCCCCGCCTCCTCGATCACGACCCCGTTGCTGAGCAGCCAGCGTCCCGCCCCGCCTTCCTCCACCCAGCGCCCTCGCTCGGCGTGGATCGAGCGACGCTCCCGGCCCCCGGGATCGAGCTGCACGAAGGTCAGCTCGCGGGCCTCCCGCAGGCCGAGGTGGTAGCCGGCGGCCATGAACACCCCGCCCTGGGCGTCTGGGATCGGTCGCGGCGAGCTCCAGTGGTCCCGCACCCCACCCAGTCGGGCCTCGGCCCGGCGCAGGTCGCCGAGGGCCGGGAGCAGGAGCTCGCGGTCGGCCCAGGTCAAGGGCGCGACCAGGAGCGCGCCGAGCAGGAGCGGCCAAGCCAAGCGACGGCTGCTGTAGCCGAGCGAGAGCAGACCCAGCAGCTCGTTGGAGCGTCGCAGGGCGGTTGTGACCCACAGGGCGCTCAGCAGGGTCAGGTAAGGCGCGGCGAGATAGAAGAGCTCGGGAAGCAGCGTCCCGTAGCGGAGCGGGACGCTCTGAGCCAAGCCCTTGCGCTGGAGGCGCGCGGCGTTGACCGGCAGGTCGATCGCGAGGAAGAGCAGCAAGCCGACGACCAGGAAGGCGAGGTAGGCGCCAAAGAAGCGGCGCAGCAGCCAGCGATCGCAGGTGCTCATCACTGGACCCTCGCGCGCGTCGCGCAGCCCAGGCCCGTCCCGCCGCAGGTCAGCCAGCTGAGGAAGATGGGGAGCGGAGAGGCCAAGCGCTCGGCGAGGAAGGCCCCCAGGATGTGCGCCACGAAGAAGAGCGCCGCGCTGGCGGCCACCGCCGAGACGAGGGCCACCAGGGGCGAGCGCGCCTCGAGCAGGAAGAGCAAGGGCAGGACCAGCACCGTCAACACGAGGGGGGCGGCCGCCATCGCGGCCCGCTCGGCGAGCTCGCGCCGGACGCCGTCGGCCTCTCGCGACGCCGAGCGTCGGGCCTCTTCGTCCGGCGAGCCTCCGGCGAGGCGCGCCAGCGCCCGGTCGATCCTGCGCCGCAGCTCGGCCGACGAGAAGGCCGCGTTCTTGAGCCGGCTGGGCTGATCGAGGCCGCCGGCGTCCAGGGAGAGCTCCTCGAAGCGGGCTCGGATCGGCTCGAGAGGCGGCTGGTCGAGGAGGGGGTCGTCCGGGCTCCACACCTCTTCGCCCGGGCATTGAAACCACGAGATGCTCGCCCCTCGCAAGCGAAGGATCGTCTGCCCGCTGGCGCTCTGCTCGACCCGCCCCTGCCCGGCGACGACCACCAGGGTGCGGTGCTCGGGCAGGTCGGGGCCGCCGTAGGAGACCACCACCCCGCGCAGGTCCGCCCCCTCCTGCGAGCGGATGTAGACGGCGAGCCGCTGCCGGGGGAAGGACAAGGTCAGGTGCTGCGCGGAGCCGAGGGCGGCGAGCTGCAGGTAGGTGTTGGCCATCACCTGCTGGCGCAGGCGATAGCAGAGCGGGACGAGGGTCGTGGTCAGGAGCAGGCTCACCAGCGCCAGCCCGACGCCCAGGCCCAGGGCGGGCAGGGAGAGCTGCAGACGAGAGAACCCGAGCGCCATCAGGGTCCGAGCCTCGCCCTCGGCGATGGCGCGCCCGTAGACCAGGGCCAGCGCCATCACGAAGGCGATCGGGATCACGTAGGGGAGCAGGAAGGGCAAGGCGAGGGGCAGCGCGCGCACGAGCTGCGCCGCGGAGAGCTCGCCCGATTCCACCATTCGGTAGGTGGCCGCCAGCAAGAAGAGGAAGCAGGCCCCCCCGGTGGCGCCGACGAAGGCCACGAGCAGGCGCCGCAGCAAGTGCCGCTCGAGGGTGCTCAGCACGCTAGGTACCCGCGCCGGGCTGGGCTCATTCCCATCAGCCCGCAAGACGCTGAGGGGCGCTCCTCGCTCACAGCCTTCACAGCTAATCAGGCTAGAGAGTCGGACGCGGAGACAAGCTGAGCGGAGGGTTAGCCTTCCCTCACACTGTGGCCCCTCCCGCTAGCGATGCGGCGGGCGGCGGGCGAGCTTGCGCTGGAGCGAGCGGCGGTGGATCCCGAGGACGCGGGCCGCCTGGGAGACGTTGCCGCCCGTGTCGGAGAGCACGCGCTGAATGTGCTCCCACTCGACCCGCTCGAGGGAGGGAGCCTCCGTGATCTGGGCTGGCTCCTTGATCGCCGCGCCCGCGACCTGGCGCTCGAAGGCCGCCAGGATCTGGTCCGCGTCGGCCGGCTTGGTCAGATAGTCGACCGCGCCCAGGCGGATCGCCTCGGTGGCGGTCGCGATGCTCCCGTAGCCCGTGAGCATGATGCAGTGGATCCCCGGCACCGCCGCGACCAGGTCGGCCACGATCTCGAGGCCCGACTTGTTCGGCAGGCGCAGGTCGATCACGGCCCGCTTGGGGTCGAGCTGCTTGGCCACCTGGAGGGCCTCTTCTGCGCTGCCCGCCGCGGCGGCCGGGTGGCCGCGGTCCTGGAAGGCGCGCACGAGGCGGTTGCGGAAGGCGTCGTCGTCGTCGACCACCAGGATCGTCTCGCTGCTCATGCGTTCACCTCCGTGCGCGACGGGCTGTCAGGAAAGGTCAGGGCCGCCCGCACCCCGGACCCAGGCTGCGAGGAGAGCTCGAAGCGCCCCCCGTGGCGCTCCGCCGTCAAGCCGACCAGGTAGAGCCCCAGGCCCATCCCGCGCCCGTGCTCCTTGGTCGTGAAGAAGGGCTGGCGCGCGCGCTCGAGCACGTCGCTCGGCATGCCGGGACCCTCGTCCTCGACCGTGAAGCTCCAGCCGCCTTCGGAGTGCCCGACGCTCAGCAAGACCCGGCCCTGGCCCTCGGTCGCGTCGAGCGCGTTCTCCAGCAAAGGCAGGAGCGCGTGGGCCGCGTCGGGGTGGACCGTCGCGCCGCGGTCCACGCCCGGGTCGACCTCGACCTCGAAGCGACCCGCGCCCTGCAGGTCCTCGCGCAGATTCGCGAGCAGAGCGTCCAAGCCGAGGGGCTCGGGCGCGTTGCCGAGGCCCTCGTGGTCCAGGGTGCCCAGGCGATCGAGGATCCGCCGGCAGCGCTCGACCTGCTCACGGATCAGCTGCGCGTCCTCGCGAATGTCGTGGCCGCAGGTCTGCCCGCAGTGCTGGCGACCCGCCGTGCGCTCGAGCTCCTTGCTGACCACCGCGATCGTGCCGAGCGGGGTCCCGAGCTCGTGCGCCGTGCCCGCCGCCAGCGCCGCCAGGGAGGCCAGGAACTCGTTGCGCTTCAGCTGCGCCTCGGCCTCACGCAGGTCCTCCTCGCGCCGCCGCAGCGCCGCCACCACGCCCGCCGTGAAGTAGGCCACGTTCGCCGCGACCAGCACCAGCGCCACTCCGCGCCCCGCGCCCTCCAGGTTGGGCGTCACGTGGCCCGCGAAGTGGAGGGGGACGTGCAGGGGGTGGAGCAGCGCGTAGCAGAGCGCTGAGAGGCCGACCATCCACCAGGCCCAGGCCATGGGGAGCGCGACCGCGGCCAGCGCGACGTGGATCACGTAGAGGATCGCGAAGGGGTTGCTCGGGCCGCCGCTGAGGCCGAGCAGCGCGGTCAGGAGCAGCGTGTCGAGGCTGAGCACGGCGCCCAGGACCCGCGGGTGGGCGCTCCCGACCCGGGACAGCCACACCTTGAGCGCGACGTTGGTCGCGAAGGTCAGCGCGATCACGCCGCCGAGGGCCAGCACCGGCAAGCGCAGCTCGAGCAGGCGGCTCGAGATGAAGATCGTGAGCGCTTGCCCCGTGACCGCCACCCAGCGCAGGTTGATCACCCACGGCAGCGCGACCTCGGGGTCGACGCGAGCCGAAGGGAGCGGGACGCCGGCAACGGACGGGGGTGCCGCCATGCGGGGATTGTAGGTTGACCAGCCCGCCTGGAGATGCGTCAGAGTGTCGCAGCGGGCCCCTAGCGCTTACGACCCGCCGAGAGCGTGGCCTCGAGCGTCACGACCCCGTCCCCGCGCTTGACCTTGACCTTGATCGTCTGCCCCGGGCGGCTGAGCCGCAGCGCGTTGACGTAGTCGTAGATCGTCTTGACGGGCTTGCCGGCGAACTCGACCACCACGTCGCCCTTCTGGATTCCGGCCTGGGCGGCCGGGGTCCCGGGGCGGGCGCCGTCGAGGAGCACGCCGACCACGCCCTCCTGGGCGTAGTTGGGGATGCTGCCGAAGTACGCCCCCCGCTCACCCGTGACGACCCGGCGCGGAGCCTGAGCGCGAGGGACCTTGCGGTAGTCGGGTCGCTCGGGGAGCACGTCCACCGAGCGCAGCAGGGCGTAGGCGACCCGCGCCGCGAACTCCAGCCCCTCGGTGTCGATGCGCTCCACGTCGTCGCTGGGGCGGTGGTAGTCCTCGTGCGTCCCGGTCCAGAGGAAGAACACCGGCACCTGCTCGCCGTAGAAGGTCGCGTGGTCGCTGGGCCCGAAGCCGTCCTGCTGGGTGCTGAAGGGGCGGCCGAAGTTGTCGCACACCCGCTGCAGGAGCGGCTTCCAGCTGGGCGAACTCCCCGCGCCCCCGATCAGCAGCGGCCGCTCGCCGAGGCGACCGATCATGTCGAGGTTGATCATGGTCACGATCTGCTTCAGGTCGACCGGGGGCTCCTTCACGAAGGCCTTGCTGCCGAGCAGGCCCTCCTCCTCCGCGCCGAAGAACACGATCAGGACCGTCCGCTCGGGCGGGGCCGCCTGCAGGGCCGAGGCGACCCCCAGCAGCGCCGCGCAGCCCGAGGCGTTGTCGTCGGCCCCGTTGTGGATCGCCTGGGACTCGGGGCTGAGCGAGCCGTCGCCGCCCAGGCCGAGGTGGTCGTAGTGGGCCCCGAGCACGATCACCTCGTCGGGCCGGCTCCGCCCTGGGATCCGGCCGACCACGTTGTGGCTCTTGCCCGTCCGCCGCTCGAGGCGCACGTAGAGGCGCGCCGTCCGCTTGAGCGCGGCGCTCGCCGGCTGGCCGCTCTTGTCGATCACGGTGACCTTCGCCTGGAGGTCGATCCCCAGCCGAGCCTGGGCCGCGGCCTTCGTCAGCTGCGCCACGGGCAGCCCCGGGTCACCCGCCGAGAGCTTCAGCCAGCCCGTCCCCTGCGCCTTGGGGCTGCGCACCAGCAGCACGCCCACGGCGCCCGCGTCGCGGCAGGTCGCGATCTTGTAGCGCAGGTCCTGATAGACCGTCGGCCGCTCCCGGCCGAAGGCGCCGCCCTTGTCGCTGCGCGGCGCGCCCGTCAGGACCAGCGCCACCTTCCCCTTGAGGTCGACCCCCGCCAGGTCGTCGTAGCCCTCGTCCTCGGCCCGGATCCCGTAGCCGACGAACACCACGTCGCCCTTGGCGCTGCCGCTGGACGAGTAGAGCAGGGGCTGGAACTCCTCGCTGAGGGTCAACACGTCCGACTGGCCCGGGCCTGCGCCCTCGCCGATCGCCAGGCCGTTGCCCTGCTCGGCCAGCTGACCGCCCTTGCTGAACTCGAAGGGCTGCAGGAAGGACTTGCCCGCCCCCGGCTGCACGCCGCGCTTCGCCAGCTCCTGAGCCAGGTAGCCCGCGCTCGCTGACTCGTGCTCGGTGCCGGCCCGCCGCCCCTGGCGCGCGTCGTCCGCCAGCCAGCGCACCGCCCCGAGCATGTCCTCCTTGGTGATCCGGAGCACGCCGGGGAAGGTCGCCTCGAGGGCCGCCGGCTCGAGCGCGCGCAGGCGCGGCTCGACCTCGCCCGAGCTGCGGGCGCCGTGCGGCGAGCCCGAGCCGTGGGGCGCGGCGCTCTGGTCGCCCGAGCCGTGACCCGAGCCGCCGTGTCCGCCCGAGCCCCCGTGGCCGGAGCCGCCGTGTCCCGAGCCCCCGTGGCCGGAGCCGCCGTGTCCCGAGCCCCCGTGGCCGCTCGAGCCCCCGTGTCCGCCCGAGCCCCCGTGGCCGCTGCCCGCGCCGTGCGGGCTCTTGGGGGCCGCCTTCGGGCCGGGCTTGAAGGCGCTGGCCGGCGGCATCACGAAGTCCGCCAGGAACACCTGCGGGTTGCCGCCGCGCCCGCTCGACCAGGCGATCGTCTTCCCGTCCGGGCTGAAGGCCGGCAGGCCGTCGAAGCCGGTGTCGACGGTCAGCGCGACCTCCTCGAAGGAGCCGTCCGTCTTGACCAGGAAGATGTCGAAGTCGCTGTAGCTGCCCTTGGCCGTCGCGCCGTAGGCGGCGTAGTTGCCCGAGGGGTGGAAGAAGGGCGCCCAGTTGATCCGCGGGGTGCGCGTCAGGGTGATCGTCTGCTTGCCGTCGACGCTGGTCATGTAGCTGTGCATGACCCGGCTGCCCTTGGCCGAGGCGCGGTAGATCACCCACTTGCCGTCGGGCGAGAAGAAGGGCCCGCCGCAGTCGACGCCCTCCTTGGCGACCAGCGGGCGCTGGTCGCTGCCGTCGGCGTTCATCAGGTAGATCGCGTCGGGCTTGCCCTCCCGGCGGGTCGTGAAGCAGATCGTCTTGCCGTCGGGCGAGAAGCTGCACTCGGCGTCGTAGCCGCTGGTCGTGGTCAGCTGCTTCTTGATCTCCCCCGTGCGCAGGTCGGCCAGGAAGATGTCGAAGCTGTCGTCGTAGTCCCACTTGTAGCGGCGCGTCTCACGGGGCGGCGGCGCCTTGTGGGTGCGGGCGTCGAGGTGGCTGCTCGCGTAGATGAACAGGTTGGGGTCGGTCGGGTGGAAGAAGGCGCAGGTCGTCTTGCCCTTGCCCGTGCTGACCATGCGCCGGCCCTTGCCATCGGCGCTGACCAGGTAGATCTGGTAGTAGGCCTGCCCCGGCCGCTTGGCCTGGAACAGGATCCGCTTCCCGTCCGGTGAGAAGTAGGCCTCGCCCGCGCGCTCGTCGCCGAAGGTCAGCTGGCGCACGTTCTTGAGGTAGGGCTCGTCGGCGCGCTCGCTCGGCACCGCGGGGCGAGACTCCTGAGCCGAAGCCGGCAGCAAGCCGGCCAGCAGGGCCGAGGCCAGCAGGGAAGCGCGCAGGGACATTAGGACCTCCTCAGAGGGCGCCGAGTCTAGCGCGCAGTCGCAGAGCATCTGGACCCCAAGGCGAGGGTTTCGTAAGAGAAAGACCATGCGGACGATCCTGACGCTTTCCCTGCTCGCCACCGCCCTGCTCTGCGGCTGCGCCAGCGACGCGCGTGACCCCGACGCGCCCCCCCTCGCGCGGGACATGAGCGGCCCCCGGGCCGACGAGGGGCCCCAGCAGGGCGAGGGGCCTGCCGAGCCGACGCCTCAGCTCGGCGAGAACAACCGGCCCTGGCAGAACTGGAAGGACGAGAGCAGCGGCCCGCGCGCGACCCTGGTCTACGTGACCGAGATGGGCGTGCGAGGCAAGCGGCGCCCGGCGGCGCTGATCTACACCAGCGACCCCGAGATCGGCCACTTTCGCCGCCGCCCTTCGGATCAGTTCACGGTGCGGCGCCTGCTCAAGCGCGAGATGCAGTGGCTCCTCGACGACCTGAGCGCCCGCGGCCTCGAGGCGCTCCCCTGGAGCCCTGAGGCCCAATACGACGAGCCGATCGGGCCCGAGCGCGCGCTGCACTACTACGAGCAGGGCAAGCGGCGCTTCGTGCTCAAGCGCGAGCTCAACGACCAGGACAAGGTCGCCTTCCGCAAGCTGGAGGACCGGCTGATCCGGCTCACGATCTCGCGGTGAGCGCCTGGGCCTGGCCCTCGGTCCCGCTCCTCTTCCTGAGCGACCTCCACGCCGACGCCGAGGCCTTCGCGCGCAGCCTGGCGCTGGCGGAGCTGGAGCGCGTCCCCGCGGCCAAGGTCGTCGTCGGCGGGGACCTCCTCGACAAGGGACCCGACGAGCTGGCCCTCCTCCGCGCCCTGGGCGAGCTGCGCCGCGAGCGCGAGCTGATCCTCTTGCTCGGCAACCACGACCTGCGCTTCGAGCTGGCCCTCCGCCACATGGGCGCCCGCGATCCCCGCCGCTCCCACTTCGTGGTCCGGCTGGGGCTCAAGGGGCTGCGCTTCCTGCGCCGGCTCTATCGCCAGGCAGGTGCCCCGCCGCCCGCGCGCGGCGAAGCCGAGGCTCGCGCGCGCCTGGACCTGCCCGCAGGCTGGGCCGAGGGCTTCCGGGCCGAGATCGGCGCGGCGCTGCCGCCCGCGGGGCTCGAGCGCGAGATCACGCGCGCCCACGCCAAGGCCGCGGCGCTCGCAGACGCCCTCCAGGGCGACTTCGCCTGGGCCGAGCTCGACGCCGCGCTCGAGCTGGCCCGCGCCCGCTTCCTCGACCCCGCGGGCGAGTTCGCCTGGGTCCTGGCCGCGGGTCGCCTCTGCTGGCGCGCAGGGGACTTCCTCTTCGTGCACGCCGGGGTGTGCGACGCCTTCGCGCAGCGCCTGGCCAGCGAAGGACCGGCTGGCCTCGAGCGCGAGCGCCGCCAGCAGGCGGAGCGCGACCCCGCCGCCCTCTACTACGGCCCCCTCGGCAACGCGCTCCGGACCAAGTATCGGGCCGAGCTCGACCCGCCCCTCACGGCCGCCGGCGCCGCCGCCCTGAGCAGGATGGGCGTCCGCGCGCTCGTGACCGGCCACCGCCCCGACCCCGCCGGGCCGCGCCTGGCCCGCTACGGCGGGGTGCTCCACCTCGAGGGCGACTGCTGCCTGGACGCCGCCAGTCGCGCGGCCCGCGGCCTGCCCGCCGACGGCGCGGGCGCGCTCTGGCTCTGGCCGCGCGGCGAGGCCGAGGGGCTCACGCCAGGGCGACGAATCTCGCTAAGGCCGGAGGAGTCGGCCGCCGGTTCGGTATGATCGGAGCGTGGGTAAGAAGCGCGCCTTCGAGCATGAGTCCCTGCAAGACCGCGAGTCGATCGTGGCCTATCTGGAAGCGGTCACCGAGGGCCTGCGCCGGGGCAAGCTCACGCTCAGCGACGGCGAGCTCGACCTCGAGCTCGAGCCGAAGGCGCTGCTGACCCTCAGCGTGCGCGCCTCGCAGAAGCGAAACCGCAGCCGGCTCGACCTGCGGGTCAGCTGGCGCGACGACGAGGACGAGCCCGCGGGCGAGCTGAGGATTTCGCCCGGGGACGACGCCGCCTCGTGATCGCGGCCTCCCTCGGGAGCGGGATCGCCGAGAACCTGCGTTTCCTGGTGCTGGAGGTGCGCGGCCAGCTGCTCCGCACGCGCAGCTTCCTGGCCGCCCCCGACGACGAGCTGGCCGCCACGATCGCGGCCCGCGAGGACTACGTCGACAACCTGCGGCGCGCGATCCACCGCCGCGCCTTCGGCCAAGGCTTCGCGACCGGCGACGAGAACGCGCGCCGAGTGCTCCAGGCCGCCGAGCGCGTGGCCGACGCCCTGGAGCGCATCGCCGATCGCTGCCTGGACGTCGTCGAGCAGGTGGGCTACCTCGAAGACGAAGAGGCCCTGACCCAGATCGACGCCGCGGCCTTCCTCGACCCCCTCCTGGGCGGCGTGGACCGGATCGAGCGGGCGCTCTTCGAGCTGGACGCCCGGGCCGCCGTGCGGATCTGCCGCGCCGAGGCGCGCCTGGACGAGCTCTACGAGCGCGGCCTGGCCCAGGTCCTCGAGGAGCTCGAGAACGGCGAGCACGCCCACACCCAGGTCACCTTGCTCCTGCTCCTGCGCCAGCTCGAGCAGATGGGCGACGTGCTCCTCCTGGCGGGCGAGGCGATCCTCTCGGCCTGCCTGGGCGAGTCGATCAAGGCCTCGCGCCTGTGGGTGCTCGACGAGGCGATCGCCGAGGACGGCGAGCTGGGCGAGGTCGAGCTGGAGGAGATCGCCGAGACGCGCTCCGGCGCGCGGATCCGGCGCGTGGACGAGGCGGCCGAGGCGCCCGTGATCCTCAAGGACGGCGCGCTGGCCAAGCTGACCGCGGAGCGCGAAGGCAACCGCCTGTGGCGCGCGCTCGACCCCGGGCTGGCCCCGCGCGCGCTCGACTTCCAGGAGCAGGGCGACACGGGCGCGATCGTCTACGAGTTCGCCGCCGGCCAGACCTTCGAGGACCTCGTCTTGTGCGCCGAGGAGGACGAGCTGCGCGCGGGCTACGGCCGGCTGCTCGCCACGCTGCGCGGCGTGTGGGCCCGGACTCGCGAGGACGCGCCGGCCGCGCCCGAGGTCCTCGCGCAGCTCGAGCGCCGCCTGCCGGCGGTCTACGCGGTCCACCCCGAGTTCCGCCTCGGAGAGCAGCGCCTGGGCGGGCTCGAGCACGCCCCGCTCGAGGTCTTGATCGAGCGCCTCCGCCCTCGCTTGGGGGAGCTGAGCGCGCCCTTCACGGTCCTGGCCCACGGCGACCTGAACCTCGACAACGTGATCCTGGGCGCCGAGGGCCAGGTGCGCTTCCTCGACCTGCACCGCACGCACCGCGGCGACTACGCCCAGGACGTGGCCGTGTTCCTGGTCAGCCACCTCCGCCTGAGCACGCCCACCCGCGGCCTCCGCCGTCGCCTGAGCCGCGCCAGCCAGGGCCTGTTCCAGGCCTGCCGTGAGCTGTCCCGCGAGCTGGGTGACCCGACCTTCGAGGCCCGCCTGGCCCTGGGCCTGGCGCGCTCCTGCGCCACCTCCTCGCGCTTCCTGCTCGCGCCGGGCCTGGCGCGCACGCTCTTCCACCGGGCGCGCTACCTGCTCGAGCGCCTGGCCGAGCGCGACGACTACCGCTCCTTCACTCTTCCCCCCGAGGTCCTCCATGTCTGAGCCCGTCGAGCCGCTCCGAATTGGCGTCCTGGGCGTCCCCGGCGGCTGGTCCAGCGAGTCCCTGGCCGACGCCTTCCGCGCGCGCGGCGCCGAGGTGCTCCTGATCGACGCCGAAGGCTTGAGCTTCGACTCCGAGCGCGGCGCGGTGTGCTGGGGCGAGGTCGACCTGCGCGGCTTCGACGCGATCGTGATCAAGAAGGTCGGCAAGGAGTACGGGACCTTGCTCCTCGACCGCCTCGAGCTGCTCCGCTTCGTCGAGGCCCAGGGGATCCCCTGCTTCAGCAGCCCCGAGCGGATCCTGCGCCACATGAACCGGCTGAGCTGCACGCTCGCCATGCGGCGGGCGGGGATCCCGGTCCCCGCCACGGTCGTGACCCAGGACTGGAAGGAGGCCCGCAGCGCGGTCAAGCGCTTCGGCGAGGCGGTGCTCAAGCCGATCTACTCGACCAAGGCCCGCGGAATGCTGCTGGTCAAGAAGGGCGACAAGGAGCTCAAGAGCAAGCTGCAGCACTTCCACGAGACCAACCCCCTGATCTACGTGCAGCAGCGCGTGACCCTGCCCGGGCGGGACATGGGCGTGGTCTTCCTGGGCGGCGACTACCTGGGCAGCTACGCGCGCGTGGCGGCCAAGGGCAGCTGGGCGACGACGATCCGCGCCGGCGGCAAGTACGCCGCCGCCGACCCCAGCCCCGACCTGGTCGAGCTGGCCCGCAAGGCCCAGGCGATCTTCGGGCTCGACTTCGCGAGCGTCGACGTGGGCCAGACCCCCGACGGCCCGGTGGTGTTCGAGGTGACCGCCTTCGGCGGTTTCCGCGGCCTGCACGAGGGGAGCAACCTCGAGGCGGCCACGGCCTACGCCGACTACGTGCTCGAGCGCATGATCAGCGCGCGCGAAGAGGCCGCGTGAGCCTGGAGCGCTGGCGCGGCAAGGTCGCCCTCGTGACCGGCGCCTCGAGCGGGATCGGGCGCGCGATCGCGGAGCGCTTGGCGGCGGGCGGGCTCAAGGTCGCCGCCCTCGCGCGCCGCGCCGAGCGGCTCGACGAGCTCTGCGCGGGCGAGGGCGAGTGGCTGGCGCTCCCCTGCGACCTGCGCGACGAGGCCTCGCTCCTCGACGCCTTCGCGCGGGTCCGCGCCGAGTGGGGCGGGGTCGACGTGCTGGTCAACAACGCCGGCCTGGGGCACAAGGCGCCCCTGACCAGCGGCGCGACGGAGCACTGGCGCGAGATGCTCGAGGTCAACGTGCTCGCGCTCTGCGTGGCGACCCGCGAGGCGGTGGCGGACATGCAGCGCCGCGGCGGGACCGGGCACGTGATCCACGTCTCGAGCATGTCGGCTCACCGGGTCCCGGGCGGGAGCGGGGTCTACTCGGCGACCAAATACGCCGTGCGCTCCCTGACCGAGGGCCTGCGCCTCGAGCTACGCGAGCAAGGCAGCCCGATCCGGGTCAGCGCGGTCAGCCCCGGCTTCGTGGAGACCGAGTTCGCGGCCCACTACCACCGCGACCCGGCCGCGGCCGCGGAGACCTACTCGCGCTACAAGGTGCTCGACTCGGAGGACGTGGCCGAGGCGGTCGCCTACCTGCTCGGCGCGCCGGACCACGTCCAGGTCCACGACCTGCTGATGCGCCCGACCGAGCAGCCGAGCTAAGGCGCGAGAAAGGCGGGGCGCGGCTGCCCCGCCCTGACGAACGCCAGGCGCTAGGCTGGTGAGCGTGACGGCATCGGCCTTCCCCTCCGACGTCCACCGGCTGCCGCCGGTCGGCCCCTACACGCTCCTGCGAGAGCTCGGGCGGGGCTCCTTCGGCGCCGTCTACGTGGCGCAGCGACCCGGCCAGGCGCCGGTCGCGCTCAAGCTGCTCCTCGACGCGGATCAGGCGACCGAGGAGGACCTGCGCCGCTTCTGGCTGGAGGGGACCGTGGTGCGCAAGCTCGACGACCCGGGCGTGGTGCCGGTGCTCGACCTGGGCCGCTCGGGGCGCCACCTCTTCCTCGCCATGGAGCTCGTCGAGGGCGGGACCCTCGAGGACCGCCTCCGGCGCGGACCGCTCTCCCTGCGCGAGGCGGCGGGCGTGGTCGCGCAGCTCGCCGAGACCCTCTCCCGCTGCCACGCCCGCGGCGTGGTGCACCGCGACGTCAAGCCGGGCAACGTGCTGCTCGACCGCGCCCGCGGCCCGCGCCTGGGCGACTTCGGCCTGGCCCGCGACCGGGCCCTGGTCGACGGGCTGACCCGCAGCGGCGTCATGCTGGGCACGCCCCTCTACATGGCACCCGAGCAGATCGAGGGGGCCAAGCACGCTGGCCCCGCGGCCGACGTCTACGCGCTGGGCTGCGTGCTCTACGAGTGCCTGACGGGCCACACACCCTTCGGCGACTTCGAGACGGTCAACGAGCTGCTGCAGCGGATCGTGCAGGAGGAGCCCAGTCCCCCAGGCGCCCTGGTCGCCGGGGTCGCGCCCGCGAACCGGGTCTGCCTGAGCGCGCTCGCCAAGCGGCCCGAGCAGCGACCGAGCGCGAGCCAGCTCGCCCGGGAGCTGCGGGTCCTCGAGCGTCCGCAGCCCTCCGAGGTGGAGGCGCCCGCTCCCGCAGGCGCCCGGCAGGGCGTGCTCCCCTGGGTGGGCGGCGCGGCCCTCTTGCTGGGCGCCCTGGCCCTCGGCGCCAGCGTCGGCGCCAGCGGGGGACCCGCCACGCCCTCCCCGGCTGCCAGCCCGGTCCTCACGCTGGCGGAGCTGGACGCGGCGGGGCTCCTGCGCGAGTGGGCGGAGCGCCCGGAGCGGAGCGGCTTGGCCGAGGTCACTCGGACCCTGCTCCAGCAAGCGGAGCCCGAGAGCGAAGCCGAGCTGGAGTCCCTCGAGCGCCTGCTGCGCTTCCTCCAGCAATCTCGCGGGGAGCAGCCCGGCTTGGCAGCCAGACTGGAGGCGCGCCGCGCGCTCCGCCTGCTCGCGGCGCAGCGCGCCGCTGGGCTTCAAGAGCTGGCCGAGCTCTGCCGGGCTCAGCCCGCCCTGCGCGAGGAGCTGGGCGAGCGGCTCGCGGCCGAGCTGGCGCGGGTGCGCCTGGGCGATGCCACGCCCGCCGAGCTGCGCGCGGCCTTCGCGCTGGGCGAGCAGCTGAAGAGCGCAGCTCCCTTCCAGGCCCGCCTGCTCGCGCGGGCCCTGCTGGAGGAGCGTCCCCGGCGCTGGCCCTTCGCCTCCCGAGCGGCGGAGCTGCTCGAGGCGCGCGAGCGCTGCGAGCGCACGTCGTTGACCCGCTACCGCGACCGCCTCGACCTGGCGCGCGCCCGGCTGAACCTGAGCCACGGCCGCTTCTCCGACGCCGCCTCGCTCGCGGAGGGTCTCGTGACCTCCCAGGCGGTCCGCGGCGAGGCGTTGGTCGTCCTCGGCTGGTGTCAGCTCTTCGCGGGCGAGAACGGGCTCGCGCGGCAGAGCTGGCGCCAGGCCGCGAGCGACGAGGGCCCGAGCGCGCTGGAGGCCGCGGCCTGCGCCGCCATGGTCGAGGTCCGCGGCGTGCCGGCTCAGGACCCGCGCCGGCGCGAGCTGGGCCGGGCCTACTACCAGTCCCTCGGGCGTTGGCTGGCGCGCGAGCCGACGAACCCTCTGGCCCTGGCCCTGCGCGGCGACGCCTTGTTCCGCCTGGACGGCGACCTGGAGCGGGCCCTCGGCGCCTGGGACAAAGCCTGGCGCCACGAGGCCGGCCTGCGCGCCCTGTCCGTGATCGTGATGACCCTGGTCGGGCGCAGGTTCTCGGACGCCGAGCAGAAGCAGATCTCCACGCTCAGCTCCCGCACGATCGACCGCTTCCTCGAGCTGAGCGCGGGGAGCGACTCGGCCCTGCGCCGTCACCTGCTCCTGGTGGTCGCCAGCGACCTGATCCGCGCGGGCAGCTTCCAGTCGGCCCACGATCACCTGAGCGCGCTGATCGAGCTCGAGCCGATCAACACCAACTACCGCGTGCTGGAGGCGATCGCCTTGCACGGCCTCGGCCGCCTGCCCGACGCGCGCCGCGAGGCGCGCATGGGGCTGGCCTTCTGCTACGACCCCCGCCCGCGAGCCCTGGTCGCGCAGCTCGAGCCCCGCTTCCGCGAGACCACCCAGGGCCTGCTCGGCCTGACGCAGCGCTGGCAGGGCGTCACGCTCAGCCTGCCCGAAGAGCAGCGCCTGCCCTTGATCAAGGCCCTCGACGCCTCGGCCGGCGCCTGCAGCGCGGCGCTCGTGCAGGAGCTCGTCGACGCCGCGCGCCCCTTGGGCGCGGACGATCGCCTGGGGGCCGTGATCCGGGCCCGGCTCCTGATCGGGCGCGGGCTCTACGCCACGGGCCGCGCCGAGCTCGCAGCCTGCCGCGCCGCGGGCGCCGCCGAGCACGAGGTCCGCGCGCTGGAGCTCGAGCTGGACCTGCTGACCGACGCGCCCGGGGCCCAAGCCGCCGCGCGGGCCTTCGGGCTGGACCAGGGCGTCCCGACCATGGCCCGCCGCCTGGTCCAGGGCGAGGCCGCCCTGCGCGCGGGCGACCTCGCCGGCTGCCAGGCGGCCGCCAGCGAGATCCTGCAGCGCGTCTCGCAGGAGCACCCCCGCGCGCTCCTGCTGCGGGCGGCTTGCTCGCTCGAGCAAGACCCCAAGCAGGCCTACCAGGACGCGGCGCGGGTCCGCGCGCTCCAGGGGGATATCGAGATCCGCGCCTGGGAGGTCCAGCTGCGCGCCTACCTGGCCTCGCTCCGCCAGAAGCTGCGGGTCGACGCCAAGCTGCTCCCCTTCGCCGCCTTCGCCGAGCTCTGCGCCGACGACGCCGCCGTGCGAGGCCTCTTCGGCGAGCTCTGCGCGCTCCTCTGCGACCGCGCCCTCGACCTCGGCCCCTGGCGCGGCCCGGCCGAGGAGGAGCTCACCCGCTGGCTGGACCAGCAGGAGCTGGCCCGCCCCTGGTGCGCGCTCCTGGCCGGCCGCCTGCGCCTCTCCCAGCGCGACGCGGCCGGGACCCGCGCCGCCTGGCAGCGCTTTCAAGCCAAGGGCGGCCAGCTCTCGCCCGAGGACCTCGCCTCCCTGCGCCAGCTGGACGCGCGCGCGGCGGAGGCTTTGGGCCGTTAGGCGTAGACTCACCCCATGGAATCCGCCGCCCTCGCCGACCTGCTGCGCGCGCACTTCCGCTCGCGCGGCTGGCCCGAGCAGCGCGCCGCCGACGAGCAGGGGCAGCCGCGCTGGACCTGCGGCGTGCAGACAGCGCTGGGGGTCGTGTCCCTGGAGGTCGTCGCCGACGGCGAACGCCAGCAGCTCGTCGTCCGCGCGCGTGACCCCCTGCGCGTCCCGCCGGAGGGGCGCGCGGTGGCCGGCGAGGTCCTGCACCGCGCGAACCTCGGCGCGCGCGTGGCGAGGCTGGAGTTGGACCTCGAAGCGGGCGAGGTGCGGGCCACGGCCTGCCTCGATCACGAGGGGCTCGAGCTGAACGAGCGGGCCCTCGAGAACCTGATCCGCCCCGCCTTCGCCACGCTGGAGCGCTACGGGCCTGCTCTCCGGGCCGCGCTCACGGGGGTCTATGACGCGCGCGAAGCGGTGGCGGCCGTCGAGCGCGAGGGCCTCGTGGGGTGGCCGCCGGACGACCTGGGCGAGCGCGTGCGCGCGAGCTTCGCGCAGCGCACCCCGCGGCGCGCCCGCGCTTGGGCCGCCCTGGCGCGCGACGCGGCCGCGACGCAAGCGGCGCGCGAAGGTGTGGCCGCTGCCCTGGCCGAGCGCCTCGTGAGCAGCGAGTGCGGCCCCGAGCCATCGACCCTGGCCGACGACCTGGCGGCCCTGCTCGGCGGCGGGGTGCCTCTCGACGCGGAGGCCTTCGCGCGGGCGGCGGCGACCCGCGCGAGCGCATGCCCCCCGGCGCAGGCCGCGGCGCTGCAGCGCGCGCTCCGCGCCCTGAACGAGGAGGGCGCCCTGGCGCCGACCCTCGCCGCGGACCCCGCGCTGCGCGCGAGCCTGGCCGAGTTGCTACCCGCCAGCGCAGCCGAGGACCCGCTGGAGCTGGTCGTGATCCACGCGGCCGCCCGCTGGGGCGTCCGTGTGCGCGCCGAGGGGATCCAGACCTGGGCGCAGCTCCAAGGGCTGCTCTCCGACCTGCTGGTCGACGAGCTAGAGCCTGAGCGAGTGGGCTGGGACGCCCCCGACCCCGAGGTGCTCGAGGTCCTGTGGGGAGAAGGACGCCCCACGCAGGAGGGGCTCCCGCTGCCCCTGGTATGGGAGGCGGAGGTTCGGGGCGGCGGCCACCTCGACCCCGCGGCCTGGCGCTCGGCGAGCACGCCAGTGGTCCTGGACCTGCGCGACGCGCCGCCCCGCAGCTGGGTCGCCCTGGAGGAGGCCGTGCCCGCCGCAGGCCCAGCGCGGGTCGAGTTGACCGGCCGCCTGGGCCTGGACGAGCTGGGTCGCTAGAACTGGTCGGCCAGGAAGCGCACCAGGTCCGTGGTCGTCACCAGCCCTACCAGACGTCCCTTGTCGTCGACGACCGGCACGGAGTGGAAGCGCCCCTCGGAGAGGAGCAGCGCGGCCTGCTTGACCGTGGCGCCGACCGGGAGGGTCTCGACCTCCTTGGTCATCAGGTCCTCGATCGAGAACTGGGCGTCGAGCGCAGCGTCCAGCGAGCGACGGTCGGTCCCCCACCCGGTCAGATCGACGCGGGTCATGTCGAGGGCGCTGATCATGCCGACCAGCTCGTCGCCGCTCACCACGGGCAGGTGGTGAAAGGAGTTCTGCTCCAGGAGCTGGCGCGCCTGGCTGACGGGCATGGCGGTGTGAGCCGTGGTCAGTTGGCTCGTCATGACCTTGCGGATGGACTCGTTGCGCTTCATGGGGCTCCTTGGGTTTGCGCCCCTTGGTGCAAGCAGGTGACCACGGCTCGGACCGACGACACAGCAGTTGGGACCGGTCGAGAGCGCGCGGGTCTCATGGCTGTGACGGGGGTCCTCGGCTCGTCTCAGAGGCGTGAGGCCCTGATCGGCTTCGAGGCGCGACAGGGAGTCACTCCGCCCTACGCTGGGCCGCCTCTCGATCGAGGACTTCACTCGCTACGACTCCCCCGAAGTGCTCGCCGCTCGTGCGCGCCTCTTGGAAGCAGCCCGAGGTGGTGTCGAGCGCTTCGCGCTCGAGTAGGCGGCGCCGGCCGCTAGCCGGGGGCTGGCTTTCTATCTAGCCAACCCTGGGGCCTGGGTCGCTAGGGGCTGTCCGAAGCTCGCCTTTCGTCTCGTCAAGGAGGTCGCGTGGGCAACATCTGCCCATTCGTGCCTGCCCCATGAGACGTGCCTGAACCGCAGCGCCGCGCGCCTTGGGGTTGCGTCCCCTGGCCAGCGGCTTGCCCGGCTCCCATGCATGACTCAGCCTCGCCGGCTCTTGCCGAACATGACGCACTCGATCACGCGCCGCGTCGCCCGCCGCTGCCTGGCCCTCAAGCCGAACCCACAGATCAACCAGA
>MDTG01404456.1_pt1 | contig 20613 bp, 21 predicted proteins | sample 811421 | NCBI WGS metagenome assembly MDTG01 (sample SAMN05326645, study PRJNA326480) | marine metagenome | isolation source: seawater | place: Pacific Ocean: South East | collected 2011
AATTAAAATTTTCTAAGTAAAATGAGAATAATAGTTACAGGCGGGGCAGGTTTTATTGGAAGTAATTTTATTCATAAATATATTAAAGATCATGAGATTTTAAATTACGATAAATTAACGTATGCTGGTAATCTTAATAATTTAGAATCTATCAATGAATTTCCAAACTATTCATTTGTAAAGGGTGATATTAATGATGGCTTATTATTTGAAAAAATAATATCAGATTTTCAGCCAGATAAAATAATAAATTTTGCAGCAGAATCTCATGTAGATAGATCAATTGACAATCCAGAAAATTTCTTAGAAACTAATATTTTAGGTACATTTAAGATTTTAAATGCAAGTTTAAAATATTTTAATAAATCAGATAAGAAAAAACAGGGCTCATTTAGGTTTTTGCACATTTCTACAGATGAAGTTTATGGTAGTTTAGGCTTAACTGGGTCATTTAAGGAAAGTACTTCATACGACCCCTCATCACCATATTCTGCCTCAAAGGCATCATCAGATCATCTTGTTCAGGCTTGGTTTAAAACATATGGTTTACCAATCATAATTACTAATTGCTCAAATAACTATGGTCCTTATCAATTCCCAGAAAAATTAATTCCTTTAATCATTATCAATTGTTTAGAAAATAAAAGTTTACCTATTTATGGAGATGGAAAAAATATTCGAGATTGGATTTATGTTGATGATCATTGTGAAGGTATCATGAAAGTTTTAAAAAATGGAAAAATTGGTGAGACATATAATATTGGTGGTAATCAAGAAATTACAAATATTGATTTAGTTTATAAAATTTGTAAAATTTTGGACCAAAAAAAACCATTAAGAGATGGTAATGTCTATTCAGATTTAATCAAGTTTGTAAAAGATAGGCCAGGCCATGATTTTAGGTATGCTATTGATTCTTCAAAAATTGAAACGCAATTAAATTTTAAACCATTTGAGAATATTAGTACAGGTTTAGAAAAGACTGTAAAATGGTATTTAAATAATTTAGATTGGATAAATGAAATTAGATTTAATAAATATAACCAAGAAAGATTAGGAGAATTATAAAATGAAAGGTATTATATTAGCAGGAGGGTCAGGCACGAGGCTATATCCTGTTACCAATTCAATTTCAAAGCAACTTTTACCTATCTATAATAAGCCAATGATATTTTATCCGTTATCAACATTAATGTTATCTGGTATAAGAGACATATTATTGATTTCAACACCACAAGATATTGATAATTATGAATTATTATTAGGTGATGGATCCAAATATGGTATAAATATAGAATATAAAATTCAACCTAATCCTAATGGTTTAGCTGAAGCTTTTATTTTGGGTGAAGATTTTATAAAAGATGATGATGTTTGTTTAATATTGGGTGATAATATTTTTTATGGTAAAGGCTTACCAAAATTATTAAAAAATACAGTATCAAAAGTAAAAAACAGCGATAAATCAGTAGTTTTTGGTTATAATGTTAGTAATCCTGAGAGATATGGAGTTGTTGAGTTTAATTCTGAAAATCAGGTTGTTTCTATTGATGAAAAACCTGAAAAACCAAAATCTAATTATGCTGTTGTAGGACTTTATTTTTATAAGAATAGTGTAGTAGATATTGCAAAGGGAATAAAACCATCTAAAAGAGGGGAAATAGAAATTACTTCTGTAAATAATGAGTTTTTGAGGTTAAACGAACTAGACGTTGAGCTTATGGGTAGAGGTTTTGCCTGGTTAGATACAGGTACACATGATTCTTTACTAGAGGCTTCAAATTTTATTAAAACAATAGAATCTAGACAAGGTTTAAAAATATCATGCATTGAAGAGATAGCTTATAAATATGGATATATTGACGAAAAGAAAATTAAGAATCTTGGAGAAAATTACAATAATGAATACGGGCAATATTTGCTTAGCTTATTAAAATGATTGAAGTTACAAATACAGAATTAGAAGGTGTAAAAATTATCAAACCACAGTTATTTAATGATGATAGAGGTTATTTTTTTGAATCATACAACCAAAAAAAATTATAAATGAAATAGGTGATATTGTATTTGTTCAGGATAATGAATCTAAATCATCATTTGGTATTTTAAGAGGGATGCATTACCAAAAAAAACCTTATGAGCAAAGTAAACTGGTTCGAGTTATTAAGGGTAAAATTCAAGATATTGCTATTGATCTTAGAAAAGATTCTTCAACTTATTTAAAGCATGTCTCAGTCATTTTAGATGATAAAGAAAAAGAACAATTATTTATACCTAAAGGTTTTGCGCATGGTTTTTTAGTTTTAAGTAAATTTGCTATAGTAAACTATAAAGTTGATAATTTTTATAACCCAGAGAATGAAATTTCAATTCCATACAATGACCCTAAATTGCAATTAGATTGGAAGCTAAATGATTCAGAGATAAATATTTCTGATAAAGATAAAGTAATCACTAAGAATTTTATACTATAGTTTAATTATTTGAGATATATCACTAATAAATTAGACTTTAATTTTTAATTTATACTTAATTATGTAAATTGATTTAAGATGAAACACAATAAAATAGCAATAATAGGTTTAGGCTACGTAGGGTTACCATTAGCAGTTGAATTTGGTAAAAAATATCCAACTGTAGGTTTTGATGTTATTAATAAACGAGTTGAAGAATTATCTTCAGGATTTGATCATACAGGTGAAATTTCAAAAAGATTATTATCATCTTCTATAAAATTAAATTTTTCATCAAATAAAGATAGTATAAAGGATTGTAATATATATATTATAGCTGTTCCAACTCCAATTGATTTAAAAGACCAACCTGATTTATCTATTTTATTCTCTGCAACAAAACTTGTTGCATCTAAGCTATCAAAGGGTGACATTGTGATCTATGAATCAACTGTATATCCAGGATGTACTGAAGAAGATTGTGTGCCTATTTTAGAGAAACATTCTAAATTAAAATATAATAAAGATTTTTTTTGCGGATATAGTCCAGAGAGAGTGAGTCCAGGAGATAAAAAAAGAACTCTAACTAAGATTATGAAAATTACTAGCGGTTCTACACCTGAGGTTTCTAAAAAAATTGATAATCTTTATAAAACCATTATTAAAGCAGGAACTTATAATGTTGATAATATAAAGATAGCTGAATCTGCTAAAATTATTGAAAATTGTCAAAGAGATATAAATATCGCTTTTGTTAATGAACTCTCAATTTTGTTTGATAAAATGAATATTGATACTAATAAAGTTTTAGAAGCTGCTGGTACAAAGTGGAATTTTTTACCTTTCAAGCCAGGTTTAGTTGGAGGTCATTGTATTGGGGTTGACCCTTTCTATTTAACTTACAAAGCAAAAAAATTGGGCTATAATTCAAAAATTATTTTATCTGGTAGAAAGCTTAATAATTCAATGGCAAAAAATATCGGTGAAAGAATATTCAAAAATCTCAATATTGACAAAGATAATAATGGTTTAATATTAGGTGTTACATTTAAAGAAAATTGTCCTGACATAAGAAATAGCAAAGTTTTTGATTTATACAAATTTTTCAAACAAAGAAAAATTAATGTTGATCTTTATGATCCATTTGCATCAAAAGAAGAAGTATTAATGGAATACAATGTTGATTTGATGAATTTTTCTCAAATTAGTAATAAAAAATATAACTTTATAATCATAGCTGTAGCTCATGATGAATTTTTAAATATAGATATTCAAAGATTTTGTAAAAATAAAAAATCTATTGTTTTTGATATAAAAAATATTTTTAATAAGGATTCATATCTAAAATTATAAAATGAAATTTATTGACCTTCAAAAACAATACAAGAAAATAAAAAAAGAAGTTGATGCCAAAATTATAGATTGTCTTGAAAAAGGGAATTTCATTCTTGGTCAACCAGTATTTGATTTAGAAAAAAAACTTGCTAATTATGTTGGTGTTAGAGAATGTATTACTTGTGCATCTGGCACAGATGCTCTTGTAATTCCTTTAATGGCTAATGGTATTGGATCTGGTGATATAGTTTTTACTACAAATTTTTCATATTTTGCTACAGCTGAAGCAATCAAATTAGTTGGTGCTACTCCTATTTTTGTTGATATTTGTCCTAAAACTTTTAATATTAATCCAAATGTTTTGGATTTAGAAATTCAAAAAACACTTAAAAATTCAAAATTAAAACCAAAAGCAATTATAAGTGTTGATTTATTTGGTCAATTAGCAGATTATAGTGAAATACAGAAAATTGCTAAGGAATATAATTTAATTTTAATTGAAGATGCTGCACAGTCATTTGGTGCTAGTTATAATGGTTCAAAATCATGTTCTTTTGGCGATGTTGCAGCTACATCTTTTTATCCTGCTAAACCTTTGGGTTGTTATGGTGATGGAGGGGCTATTTTTACTAATGATTTAAATTTAGCTGAAAAATGTAGATCAATTAGAGTTCATGGTCAAGGCTTAGACAAGTATAATAATATTAGAATAGGAATGAATAGTAGATTAGATACAATACAGGCTATTGTGTTAATTGAAAAAATGAAAATATTTGATAAAGAATTAAAAATTAGGAATGATATAGCCACACATTATTCAAATAACCTTAAAGATTTTGTTAAAGTACCCTTTATTGTAGATAATCACTTATCAGCTTGGGCACAATACTCAATACTTACTCATAATTTGAATGAAAGAACAAAAATAATCAAATGCCTTACTAAAAAAAATATTCCAACATCAATATTTTATAGAGAAATTTTTTCTGATTCTAATTTATTTGAAAATATTAATCAATCAGGATTCCCAAGTTCTAAAAATATAAGTGAAAGGATATTAAGTATACCCTTTCATCCATATTTAACTAAAAAAGAACAAAACTATATCATTGAATCAATTGTAAGTTGTTTAAATTAAAATTATTTTAATTGTGAGTTAAAGTTTTACTTTAAAAATGAAAATATTATCAGTAAATTTTCATAAATATAAAGGGGTTAAATTATAATACAATGCCTAACAGATATATTATATTAGTATTTTTATCAATTATTTCGTTTGTTTTAACATACACTCCAGTAAATTCTCAACTTTTATCTAATGAGCCGTATGTTACTAGTGATGATGGTGTTATTAGAATGAAGTTAAATATAATGGGTCATGTAAAAAATCCTGGAACGTATTTGGTTTATGATGGAATAGATATTATGACAGCTATATCATTGGCTGGTGGATATTTACAGGGTGCTAATTTAAAAAATGTAGTTGTTTATCATATTGATGGAAAACAAAATACATATAATTTAGAAAAAATACTTAATTCTCAAGAAAACATTACTAACATTAGTTTTAAACCTAATGATTCAATATATATAAATGAAACGACATATTCAAAAATCATTAATTCATCTAAGCTTCCTACTTTATTGTTAAGTTTATTAAATATAGCAATCACTTTGGAAAGGACGGACTGATTTAATTAATGAGTGGTCAGAATTTAAATGGTTTAAGTGAAGAATCTTCAGAATATTCATTTGCTGAAATTTATTATGTTATAAAAAAACACAGCAAACTAATAGTCACTACAGCAGTTTTAATTTTTTTCTTAGCAACTTATTATACTTTAATTTCAAAACCTTTATATGCTTCTGAAGGTGTTGTGATGATTAGTGAGGATCAAAGGTCAATGTCCTTACTTGATATTGGTTTAAATCAAAATAGAAATCATATCGAAAATGAAATGGAAGTTTTAAAATCGAGAACTACAGTTTATGAAGTGATTAAATATTTATTTAATAGCGAATTCAAGAATGATTTACATTTATTAAACACCAAAACCTACGAGCCGAACAAATATAGACAATTTTTAACATTTGGTTTATTGGATAAATTTCAGGATAAAAATGATTTAGAGCAAGAGCTTACTACAACAATGAATGATTACTTATTGTCAAAATTTTCTGATAATTTAATTAAGTCGATGAGTGTGCAAAATAAACGTAATACAGATATAATTACCATCAAAGTTACTAGTTTAAGCCCAAAAGAATCTCAATTAATTGTTAATACTATAATTGATATTTATAAGAGGCGTGATTTAGAGTGGATAACAGGTGAGATGAGTCATTTGAAAACATTTTTAATCAATCAATTAGAGAAGAAAGAAGTAGAATTAAATTTAGTAGAAAATAATTTTAAAAATTTTCAACAAGAAGAAAAAATATTTGGTTTAGATAAAAATGCTGAATTAGTACTAGAAAATTTAACTTTATTTGAATCTCAGTATAATAATGTTTTAGCTGCTATAGATATAGCGAATGAGAAATCAATATTTTTGAATAATCAATTAACTGAAGATGAAATTTATTTTAGTGAGGAAGTAAGTAATAGTATTAATGCTAGACTACTTGCTATGAAAAATGAATTGAGTAGGTTGGAATCTGAAAGAATAGTTACTATTAGTAAATATGGTGAAATACATTCAGCTGTTCAAGTTTTAGATAGTAAAATAATACAATTAAAGCAGAAAATAGAAAAAGAAACAAATGAATTGATTTTAAAAGGTATATCTGTTGCTGACCCATTAATTTATAGGCAGTCTATAATGGATTCGGTTATTCATTTAAAGTCATATATTTCTGGCTTAAAATCAAAAGCTAATTCTTATAAAAAATTAGTTGATGAATATGATAAGAAGTTGAGTTATTTACCTAATAAACTCCTTGAATATACTAAATTGGAAAGAGTTAGAAATATTAATGCGGCAACTTATAAATATATGAGTGAAAAATTAGAAGAAGCTAAGATAGGAGAAGCTTCAAAAATAGGTAAAATTAGAGTTATTGATTATGCTTCGTTAGATACTCGTCCTGTTTATCCAAATAAAAAAATTAATATAATTATAGGTTTGTTATTAGGTCTTGGTATGGGAGCTCTTATCGCTTTTGTTATTGAATATTTTGATAATACTGTTAAGTCAGTTGAGCAAATTGAAAGAAGGGGAATGTCAATTTTAGCTATGATCCCAGATCTTCAAAAAGCTGATAGTATTTCTAAAAGGAAGAAACAAAGTCCTAATAATGGTCAGATACAAAACTTAATTAGAAGATTAATTACTAGTGAAGATCCAAAATCTCCAATTTCTGAAGCATATAGAACTTTGAGAACAAGTTTGATGTATAATTCTAAAACAGAAGATTCGCATATTATTTTAGTTAGTAGTTCAGGTCCAGGAGAAGGAAAAACAACCACCGTTGCAAACTTAGCTATTACATATGCTAATTTAGGTAAAAAAACAGTTCTAATTGATGTTGATTTACGAAAGCCCGTTGTCAACAAGATTTTTGATATTAAAAAATCACCTGGAATAACTGAGTATTTAAGTTCTTCTGCTGATATAGAACAAATTGCACATAGCACTGATATAGCAAATTTAGATGTGATATCATCAGGTGTTACACCCCCTAATCCATCTGAATTATTAGAATCAGATAAGATGTTAGAATTGATTAAAGATTTGCGAAAAAAATATGATTTAATTTTATTTGATTCTCCGCCATTAATTGCCGTTACTGATGCATTTGTATTATTAAAGTATGTAGATCAATTTTTGTTGGTTGTCCGAGCTGGTAAAACTGAAAAAGGTGCACTTAATAGAGTTTGTACTGCAGTGAATGATTCTCAGTACTCAATTACAGGAGTAGTATTAAATGCTATAAGTCAAGAATTTTCATATGGTGCTGGATATTATTACAATTATTATCAGTATTATTATGGAGAAAAATAAAGTTAATATTTTACTATATCTTAGTTAAATAAACTATGAACACAAAAAAAAAGATAGAAATTTTAGTTTCTGCAATGCATCAAAAAGATGTGTCATTAATTTCCAAAATGAATATAAACACTGATTGTGTTTTAATCAACCAAACTGACTTTAATTCAAAAGAAAAAATTTCAATTGATAATCGAACTATTAAATTTGAATCTTATAATGAAACTGGTCTTAGTTTAAGTAGAAATAAAGCAATTAAAAGTTCATCAAATGATATTTGTGTTATTGCTGATGACGATTTGTTCTATGTTGACAATTGTGAAGATATCATTCAAAAAGCATATTCTGATATACCTGATGCAGATATTATTATATTTAATGTAATTAGTACAAATAAAAAACGAGCAAGTAATATTTTTAATAAAAAGGAACGATTAGGTTTTTTTAAATCTATGAAAGTTTATTCTTATCAAATGTCTTTTTTAAGAAAATCTATTATAAATAATCAAATCAAATTTAACACATTATTTGGCGCAGGTTCTGAAACATATAGTTGTGGTGAAGAAAATATTTTTTTAAATCAATGTGTAAAATTAGGTTTAAAGATTTATTCATATCCTGAAACAATTGCTAAGGTTGACCAACAAGGGTCTACTTGGTTTAAGGGTTATAATTATCAATATTTCAGAACCAAAGGTGCTATGTTTTATGCTTTATCAAAAAAATATTCATTTTTTTTAATTCTTCAATTTGCAATTAGGAAGTATGGCTTATATAAAAATGAAACAAGTTTTTTTAATGCTCTTAAATATATGCGGTCTGGAAAGAATGAATATAAGGGCTTATTAGGTGAATAAAATTAATGTTAACAATATTAAAGTTAGTATTATTATTCCTACATATCAGCGTTCTACCACTTTACAAGAAGCCTTGAAGTCAGCAATAAATCAAACATACAAGAATATTGAAATCATAATTGTTGATGATAATGATCCAAAAACAATTTACAGAAAAAAAACAGAAGAAATAATGAAGCAATATTTAAATGATAATCGTATTAATTATATAAAACATAAGCAAAATTTAAATGGTGCTGCCGCTCGAAATACTGGAATTAAGAATTGTACAGGTCAACTAATTACTTTTTTAGATGATGATGATTTATATGCTGAAAATAAAGTTGAGGCTCAATTGAATTTTTTGTTGACTAACAAAAAATATGATGGTGTATACTGTGGTAGCATAATAAAAGGTCAAAAAAAAATGCCATATTCATACGGCAATCTATCAAAAGATATCCTTCTTAAAGAAGCAATGTTATATACACCAACTTTAATGTTTAATAAAGATGCTATTTTAGATATAGACGGTTTTAATGAGAACTTTAATAGGCATCAGGATTATGAGTTCTTGTTAAGATATTTTAAAAAGTATGAGATTGGTGTAATAAGTGATTGCTTAGTTTTTATTGGTGATAATATTGGTGAAAATAGTTTGTTTGGGATAAAGCTTAATGAAAATAAAAATTTTTTTTTAAAAATGTTTAATGAATCTATTAGTGAAATTGATAAAAAAAATTCAGGATATAAAAAACAGGTTATTTCTAAGCATTATGTAGATGTTTTTTTTCGTCATTTGAGAACTTTTTATTTTATTTTAGCCATAAAAATATTATTTAAATATGGCTTTTACTCTCCAATTAATTTTGTTAAATATGGTTTCTTGAAAATTAAAGACTATATTAATTATTATAATTATGTTAAAGGATATTAGTTGAAAATAGAAAATAATAATTATTTAGCTGAGTTTTCATTTGTGCTTTATTTTTGGGGTTTTACCCTTTTGCGCCCTATAGTTCAAAACTTTTTAGATTTAAGTACTATTATTCTGTTATTATTTGCGACAATGATTGTTGCACCTTTGCTATTATATAAAATTTTAACTAGAACAATTATTTTTGATTTAACATTATTTGGTATATTAGCTATATTTTTTTTGTTTTTAGCAGATGCTTTAATACGGCCGAATTCATACTCGTATTTATATTTATATCATTTTATTATTTATGGTCTAATACCTGTGTTTATATTTTCACAGATATTAGATATTAAAAAAACTCTATACTATTTTTGTTATTTTTCATGTTTTGTATTTATTATTTATGGTCATGATCCCATTACTGGGAATAATATATTTTCAGGATATATGGATTATGGTTTTAACTTAACTTTACCCGCGTTTTTAGGCATTTTTATTGGATGTCACTATTTTAAAATTAAATGGTTTTTCTTTGTAGAGATTATTTGCTTATTAATGATTATCTTTTTTTCAAACAGAAGTGCAGCTTTAGCTGTAGCATTATTTGCTATTTTATATAGTTTTAAGCAATATCCTAATTATAGAAAATTAATTATTCGATTTTTAATACCACTACTTGTAATAATAGTTTATATATATTCTCAAATGTTATATTTAGTTGAGAATTTAATGCATTATCTGAAAGTATTTGAGTTGCCCAGCTATTCTTTGCATCAGCTATATAATTATTTGCTAATTCAAGATTTAGAAAGTTTCTATGGCGGAAGATTTTCTATTTGGAATCGTTCATTAGAAATTATAAATGATAATGTATTATTAGGTAAAGGAATTGGTTATTATCAATCATTACATGGTACTTATTCACATAATATCCTTTTAGATTTATTGATGTTTTTTGGATTATTTGGATTTATAATATTTATTTATCATATAATAAAATCATTTTATAAAATTTTATTCAGCAATGGGATTGTAAGTATTTTGGGTATTGTTTTTATATGTCTATGGTTTCCCAAGCTATTATTTAGTAATTATTTTTTAAGAGATTTAGGATTTTGGTGTTTTTTATTATATCCATACACAAAATCATTTACTATTAATTCAAAAATTAACAAACATAGTAATTAAAATATTATATGATATCATTACAATCTTTATTTAAATCATCCATTATATATACAATTGGTACTTCTATAATGCGTATTATGACTTTTTTATTATTACCTCTTTATACTAATGTTTTAGATTCAAATGGAAATTTTTGGTATGGAAATTTTGTTTTGGTGATTACTTTTATTTCTTTTTTACGCATTTGTTATTCTCATGGTATTGGCGATGGTTTTTTGAAGCTCTATAGTGAATCAGAAGATAAAAAGAAAATAATGTCAACTTATCTTATATATGTTGTTTTTGTTTTTACAGGTATTTCTAGTTTAATATTGATATTAGATTATATTTTTCCTCAATTTAATTCTGATAATTTAATTGGCTTACTGCAATCACAAACAAAATTAATTCTTTTAATTGTAATGTGTGATACTTTGAATTTTAGAATTATTGATATCCTAAGAATTAAAAATTATGCAGCTTATCATATGTTTGGTCAAATATGTGGAATAATTACTACTTTGTATTTTTCATTATATTTTGTTAAGGGAAAATTAATGGGATTAGAAGGTGCTTTGCTAGCATTATTCTATGGAGGTTTAGTAACGCTCTTGATATTTTTTCCGGTTTTTTTAAAAAATATTGATTTTTCAAATTTTTCATTTAAATATGTAAAAAAGTTAGTCAGCTTAGGATTAAGATTTTTTCCTGCAGTAGTTTTTTTTATGGTAATGTCTTTATTAGATAGATATCTTTTAAAATTTTTACTTATAGCACCTATAGACGACCCTAATTATGTTAACAATTTAATTGGCACCTATTCTGTAGGAGCAAAATTAGCAAGTATACCACTTTTTTTAATTAATGCATTTAACCAAGGTTGGCAACCTTTTTATTTAAGTAACGGAGACAATATTGAAGCTCACAAAAAATATGAATCAGTAGGTACGGTTTTTATTATTATTTGTTTAGCTTTATCTTGGTTTATTGCGATTGTTATTCCATTAATATCAAATCTTAATTTACCTTTTAGTAATATTCCTTTAATTGGAAAAACATATTCTAATTATAATGATATTATACCAATCATGTTATTATCTCATATTTTTTATTCTTTTTATATTATACATATGCCTGCAATATATTTATGTAACAAACAAAATTGGTCACCTATATTCAGATTAACTGGAGCTTTTACTAATATCATATTAAATATTATTTTAATTCCAATTTATGAAATAAAAGGTGCTGCGATTGCTACATCAGTTAGCTATGGTTTAATGTTTTTATTTTTATTTTATAAAAATAGAGATTGGATGCCAATAAAATTATTTTGGAAAGATATATTATTATTAATGTCATTTATTTCTGTGTCTGTAATATTCTTTTTATTAAAATTAGATTTTCAATATTTTTTATTAGTAGGAACATTTTTATTGATATGTTTTTTGATGTATAAGCATGGTATTAAAAATTTTATCACATTGTACAAATAGTTTAACTTTTTTAAAAAAGTTAATAATTATATGGCAATATTTACAAAAATGGTTAATTTTATAAATGAATAAAACTATATATAAATTTGGTTATCCTGATACTTTAATTAAGGAGTATGAAAATTGGGTTGTTTTAATTAGACCAAAACAAGTAACAATTGGTTCATTAGTTTTAGTATGTAAAGAAAATGTGGAAAATTTTTCAACCATTTCTCAAAAATCTTTTTCTGAATTAAAAGTTGTTATAACAGGTATTGAAAGTACTCTTAAAGAAGTTTTTAAAATTGATAAAATTAATTATTTAGCTTTAATGATGGTTGATAAACATGTGCATTTTCATGTTATCCCTAGATATATTAATTCTTTATCTTTTAAAGATAAGGAATACCAAGATAAAGACTGGCCATCTGCTCCTGATATTCAGCATACATTAAATTTAAGTAATATTGAATTGCAAGAAATAAAGCGTATATTAAAAAATAATTGGTCAAACTAATGAAATTTAAAAGTTTTTCAGTTTCTATGAGTGTATATATTAATGATAACCCTAATCATTTTAAATTAGCTGTTGAAAGTATATATGATCAAACCGTTGTGCCAGGTGAAGTGATTTTAGTAATTGATGGGCCTGTAACAAAGAAAATTAATAGTATTATAGATTCATTTAAATTGAAGTATGATAATTTTACAGATATTAAATTAGATCAAAATCTAGGTCACGGTGAAGCAAGAAGGATTGGATTAGAAAAATGTAATAATGAATTAGTTGCATTAATGGATAGCGATGATATTTCTCTGCCTGACCGTTTTGAAAAACAATTAGCAATTTTTAACAAAAATAACGATTTAAGTATTGTGGGTGGAAATATTGATGAATTTAAAGATGATATTAATAATATTATTGGTAGCAGAATAGTTCGCTCTAATGATAAGGATATTAAAAGAGATTTACGGTTTAGATGTCCAATGAACCAAATGACTGTAATGTTTAAAAAAGATAGTGTTATTAGTGCTGGAGGTTATGTAGATTGGTTTTGTAATGAAGATTACTATTTATGGGCTAGAATGGCTTTAAATAAATGTAAATTTGCAAATATTGATGAGACGTTAGTATATGTTAGAACTAATAATGATTTTTATAGGCGAAGAGGTGGTTATAAGTATTTTTCAAGTGAAGCAAAATTACAAAAATTTATGTATAGTAATCATTTAATTACTTTGCCTATTTATATTTTTAATGTATCTATACGATTTTTTCTTCAGGTTTTATTTTCAAATAAATTAAGAGAATTGTTTTTTAAATTATTTTTCAGAAAGAATAAGGGCTAAATATGACAAAAAATAAAAAAATAGGCTATACAACAGGTGTTTTTGATATGTTTCATATTGGCCACTTAAACCTTTTGAAATTAGCAAAAGAAAGATGTGATTATCTCATTGTTGGAGTAAGTACAGATGAATTAGTTGAAGAATATAAAAAAAAGAAACCAATAATTCCATTTTCAGATAGACAGGAAATTGTGTCTTCTTTAAAATGTGTTGATGAAGTAGTTACACAGCATTCAAGAGATAAATTAAAAGCATATTTTGATATAAAATTTGATATAATGTTTGTAGGGGATGATTGGAAAGGTTCTGAAATATTTAATAATATAAATAAAGAATTAACAAAGCATAATGCTTATGTTGATTATTTACCTTACACAAAAAAAGTTTCTTCAACTAATTTTAGAGAATTACTTCAGAATTTATATGATGCAGAAAAATTAATAAAATAAAAATATGTTTTCTTATTCTAATTGGGAAAAAGTTTGTGAATTTTTATCATCTAATTATAATTGTATAACAGCTGATCATATACAGAATCAGCCTGTTACAAGCAGTTGGGTTGTAATAAAGCATGATGTAGAAACAAATATTAAAAAGGCGCTAGATATCGCTAAGATTGAACACAAATATGGTATTAAGGCTACGTATTACTTTCAATCATATCTAATAGAAAAAAATATTTTAAATGAAATTCAGTCTTTAGGTCATGAAATAGCTTATCATTATGATGTATTAGATGCAAACAAAGGTGATTATAAAAAATCAGAAATTGAATTTGATAAGATTCTAAACAAATTTGAATCAATGGGATTTAAAATTAATACAGTTTGTCCTCATGGTAATCCAATAATGAAAAGAAAAGGATGGAATTCTAATAAAGATTTTTTTAGACAGAATAAAATTGTTAAAAAATTTCCTCATATTTTAGATATTGTAGTTCAACTTCCCAGCATTATTTCTGAGGGTTATCAATATATTTCTGATGCAGGATACAAATGGAAAGAAATAAAAAATATCAATACAAATGATATTCATAATGAAGGTGATATCATTATAGATAATTATTTAGATTTTTTTAAAGTTATTAATAAATCAAAAAAAATAATTGTTAGTACTCATCCGCATAGATGGGAAAAAAGTAACATTTTATTATTTGTTAAAACAATAAGATTTAAATTAATAAGATTTTTTGCTAAAAAAATATCTTATATCCCATTTATAAAAAAGATAATGTCTAAATTTTATTATTTAGCTAAAAAAATATAATGTTAAATAATAAAGAAATTAAACAGTTACAACCTAAGATACTCGAAATTGCATTATATTTTGATGATTTTTGTAAGAAAAATAACCTTACTTATTATCTTATGGGAGGCTCAGCTTTGGGTGCAGTGAGACATTCTGGTTTTATTCCATGGGATGATGATTTTGATGTTTTTATGGATTACCATAATTATTCAAGATTCATTAATTTAATTGATGATAAGATTGACAAGAAAAATTTTTATTTTCAAGCGGAAGGATCAAATGAGTGGCCTTTATATTTTAGTAAAATTAGAATGAATGATACTACTTATATTGAAAAAGATTTAACCCAAAAGAAAAATATGCATCATGGAATATATATAGATATAATGTGTTTAAATAATACAAGTCAAAATAAATTTCTAAGATATGTTCAGTACTTATCAGCAAGGTTATTATCAGCAAAAGCACTGACTAAACAAAATTATCAAACTTCATCAATTATTAAAAAAATAATCCTTTTTATTTCAAAGTATTTTATTAGTCTTAGAACTGAAAATTTTTTATTAAATAATGTGAGAAGATTTAATAATCAGGATACTATGTTAGTCGGTCATTTTTTTGGAAGAGCACCTTTTAAAAAGACTTCTTTTAAGAAAGCATATTTAGGAAAGCAAAAATATGTAAAATTTGAAAATAGTTTCTTACCAGTTCCTTGTAAAGTTGAAAAATATTTAAAGGTTAGGTATGGCTCAAATTTCATGGAAATACCATCAATGAAAGAGAGAAATAAATATCCATCACATGCTTTTATAGTGGATATAAAAAAAAGTTATAAGGAGTATATTGAAGATTGTTAATACAATATTAAAAAGAATATTTGATTTATTCTTCTCACTTTTAGGTATTATTATTTTTCTACCAATCATAGTTTTTTTTGCTATATTGATTTATATGTTTATGTCTGATGGCCCTATCTTTTATATTCAAAAACGTGTAGGTCAATATGGAGAGTTATTCTCTATGATTAAATTTCGTACTATGCTGGTTAATTCAGATCAAAGCTCTGTATCTGTAGCTGGGCAGAGTAGAATCACAAAATTAGGCGCATTTTTAAGAAAATATAAAATCGATGAATTACCTTCATTAATAAATGTTTTTATTGGTAATATGAGTTTTGTTGGACCAAGGCCTGATGTTCCTGGTTATGCAGATCAGCTAATTGGAGAAGATAGAAAAATTTTAAATTTAAAACCTGGAATTACTGGCCCAGCAACATTAAAATATTCAAATGAGGAAGAATTATTATCAAAGGTTGAAAATCCAATCGAATATAGTGATAATATTATTTATCCAGATAAAGTTAAAATTAATTTAAATTATTACTATAATAATAACATAATAATTGATTTAATACTTATAATAAAGACTGTATTTAGAATTAAGCATGAAGAATAAAAATAAAATTTGGCTTTCTCCACCACATATGAGTGGAGAAGAGATATCATATGTAAATCAAGCTTTTGATACCAATTGGATTGCACCTTTAGGTCCTAATGTAATTGGTTTTGAAAAAGATATATCTAAATTAACAAATGCAAAACATGTAAAAGTTTTAAGTTCTGGTACGGCAGCTATTCATTTAGCATTGATAATGCTGAATGTTAAGCCTAATGATGAGGTTATTTGTTCATCGTTTACATTTTCAGCTTCAGCAAACCCTATTTGTTATTTAAATGCTAAACCAATCTTTGTTGATTCTGAAAATGAAACATGGAATATGTGCCCAAATTTATTAGAGCAAGCAATTATTGATAGAATTCAAAAAAATAAAAAACCTAAAGCAATTATATTAGTACATTTATATGGTATGCCATCAAAGATGACAGAAATCATAAAAATATCTAAAAAATATTCAATACCTGTAATTGAGGATGCCGCAGAATCTCTTGGTGCTAAGTATAATGATAAATATTTAGGCACTTTTGGTAAAATGGGAATTTTTTCATTTAATGGTAATAAAATAATTACGACATCTGGTGGGGGTGCACTTGTTACTAAAGATAAAAAGATGTCAGAAAAAGCATTGTTTTTATCAACTCAATCAAGAGATAAAGCTCCACATTATCAACATTCTCATATAGGTTATAATTATAGAATGAGTAATGTGTTAGCAGGTATTGGGAGAGGACAAATTAGAGTTCTTAATGATAGAGTCAAAGCTAGAAGAAGGATTTTTAACTATTATTTCAAACATTTAAGTCAATATTCATTTATTAGTTTTCAAGATGAGTTAGAAGGGTTTTATTCAAATAGATGGCTTTCTTGTATTATTACAAAATCTTTTAATATGAGAGAAATGATAAGAAAAAAACTTGAATTTAATAATATTGAAGCTAGACCTTTATGGAAACCAATGCATAAACAACCTATTTTTAAAAAATATCCTTACTATGGGAATGGTGTTTCTGATGATATTTTTAATAGAGGACTTTGTTTGCCATCAGGCTCTAATTTATCTAATCATGATTTAAAAAGAATCGTAAAAATTATAAAAGATACTATAAATTAATAGTTTTAATTAAAAATTAATATGCTGATTAAAAATATTGCACAATTATCAAGATTCAATAAACAAATTATTTTAATTATTTGTGATATTTTTAATTTAAGTTTTTCTCTTTATTTATCATTTGTTCTTCGTTATAATGAATTATCCCCATTTCATTCTATAATTGGCAATAAATCTTTTATATTTCTATTTCCAATTATAACTATCCCATTATTTATTAGGTATGGATTATATAGGGCTGTATTGAAGCACATTGGAGGTAAAACATTTTTGTCTATTTTTTATTCTATATCTATTTCTACCATTTTTTTATTTTTAGTATTTTCATTATTTTTCAATTTATCTTTATTTAATTTAGATGGATTATTAGCAATTAATTGGTTTACATCTATTGTTTTAACTTTTTTGATTAGGTACTTTGGTTATTGGTTTCTTTACGCAAAAAATAATAATCAGGATAAAATACCTAATTTAGTTATTTATGGGGCAGGTGAAGCTGGTATTAAATTATCTGAAAGTATTCAATCAAGTAATAATTATAATTTAAAAGCATTTATTGATGATGATAAAACTAAAGTAGACACGGTAATAAATTCACTTCGAGTATATTCATTAGATAAGATTGAATATTTGCTTGAAAGATATAATATTAATATCATTTTATTGGCTATTCCTTCATTAGGAAAAAGAATTAGAAAAGGTATAATAGATAAATTGTTAGTTTATCCTGTGAAAGTACAAGAATTACCAAGTATAGAAAAGATTATTGATGGCAAGGTAGAAATTGATGATATTTCAAATGTTGATGTTACTAGTATTATTGGTAGAGAAATTATTGAGCCTATAGACTCCTTATTAAATAAAAATATTGAGAACAAAAATATTTTAATTACTGGTGCAGGAGGTTCCATTGGATCAGAACTCTCTAGGCAAGTTATAAAGCAAAAACCAAAATTAATGATTCTAATAGACCATTCTGAATATAATCTTTATAAAATACATCATGAATTACAGAGTTCTTCAGTTAAAATTGTTCCCATATTATCTAGTATCCATAATAAATATAGATTAAATAGTTTATTTGAAAAATTTTCTATTAATACTGTATATCATGCTGCTGCCTATAAACATGTTCCAATGGTTGAATCAAATGCTTGTGATGGAGTGTGGAACAATATTATAGGAACAAAAATATTAGTAGATATAGTGTATAAATATAAAATTCAAAATTTTATATTTATTAGTACTGATAAAGCTGTAAGACCAACCAATATTATGGGAGCAACAAAAAGATTTTGTGAATTAATTTTGCAATCACAAGTTGATAGAGAATCTAATGAGACTACATTTAGTATGGTTAGATTTGGGAATGTGTTAGATTCTGCTGGCTCAGTATTACCATTGTTTAGGAGACAGATAAGAGAGGGAGGTCCAATAACTGTTACGGATCCAAAAGTAATTCGATATTTTATGTCTATACCTGAGGCTGTTCAACTAGTAATACAAGCTGGTGCAATGGCAAATGGAGGAGAAGTTTTTCTTTTAGATATGGGGGAACCAATTAATATCTTAAAAATGGCAAAGAAAATGATACATTTAAGCGGATTAACCTATGCTGATGAAAATAATCCTAATGGTGATATTCAAATTAAAATTACAGGTTTAAGGGCTGGAGAAAAACTATATGAAGAACTATTAATTGGACAGAAATCTAACAATACTCTTCATCCAAGAATAATGATGGCAAATGAGGAAAGAATTTCTTATAAAACTTTAATGTCTGCAATTGAAAAATTCAATGATGCATGTCAAAAACAAGATGAACTTTTAATTAAGAAGTTATTAAGAGAATATGTTGAGGGTTACGTCAATCAAAATAATGAAAGATAAATTATGTCTATAACTATACTTGGAACAGGTTATGTTGGTCTTGTAACAGGATCATGTTTTGCATATATGGGAAATAAAGTAACGTGTACTGATATCGATGTAAATAAAATAAAATCACTTCAAGATGGTAAAGTTCCTATATATGAACCAGGATTGGAAAAGATTGTTAAGCAAGGCATAAAAAATGAATGTTTATACTTTTCATCTAATATAAAAAAATCAATAGAAAAAAGTGATATTATTTTTATAGCTGTTGGTACACCTATGAATAAAGATGGGAGTTCTAATTTAGATTATATATTCAAAGTAGCTAAAGATATTGGTCAATATATTGATAAGTATAAAATAATAGTTACAAAATCAACTATTCCTGTAGGAACAACCTTTAAAATTAAAAATATTATATCAAAAAATATTTCTTACAGAAAAAAAGATATAAATTTTGATATATGTAATAATCCTGAATTTTTAAAAGAAGGCAAAGCAGTAGATGATTTTATGACACCTGATCGAATTGTGATTGGTAGTGAAAATAAAGAAGTAAATACTATATTTTCTGATTTATATAAACCTTTTTCAATGAAGCAAAATAAATTGATATTTATGGATATTTTAAGTTCTGAATTTACTAAATATGCTGCTAATGCAATGCTTGCTACTAAAATTTCATTTATAAATGAAATGGCAATTATTGCTGATAGATTAGGAGCGGATATAAATAAAGTACGACATGGTATTGGTTCAGATAGTAGAATAGGATATGATTTTATTTATCCGAGTGTAGGGTACGGTGGGAGTTGTTTTCCTAAAGATGTACATGCTATATTAAATTTTTCTAATCAAAGTGGTTATAAACCAGATATATTAGATGCTGTTAATAAGGTGAATGATAATCAAAAGAAATATTTCTTTAATAAAGTTTTAGATAGATTTAAATCATTAGAAAATATGAATTTTGGTATATGGGGTTTAGCATTTAAACCAGGTACAGATGATATGCGAGAATCAGCAAGTATATTTTTTGTCAAACAAATCTTAAAATTAGGTGGAAAAGTTTCTGTTTATGACCCAAAAGCAATGAATAATGCTAAAAAAAATTATTTTAAAGACTTAGAAGGTATTACCTATTGTAGAGATAAGATGCAGGCGTTAAATAATATTGATGCTTTAATATTATTAACCGAATGGCCTGAGTTTAAAGCTTTAAATTTTTCAAAAATGAAATCATTAATGAAAAATAATATTCTTTTTGATGGAAGAAATCAATTTGATAAATATGAAATGAAAAAAAATGATTTTGAATACTTTCAAATTGGTGTGCCTAAATTAGAATTAAAAGATTAGGATTAAATTTTGAAAATTTTAGTTATTGGTGG